>CAEZWE010000005.1_pt1 | contig 37302 bp, 28 predicted proteins | sample 7264891 | NCBI WGS metagenome assembly CAEZWE01 (sample SAMEA6813872, study PRJEB35770) | uncultured Acidimicrobiaceae bacterium | biome: Freshwater; feature: Freshwater reservoir; material: water | place: Czech Republic | collected 2017-07-26 | depth 0.5m m | reverse complement strand
TTTGTTGAGTGTTTTCATTCGTACTCTGGGATCAGATGCCATGCTCGATCAAAGAGGTCGTCGCATTCGCACAATTGCTGCATCAATGGAGGACGACAACTTGAGAGCAATGTTGGCTGATTCCCAAATAAAGGGTTCTCAGTACTTGGTCGACTCTTACGAGATGGCCAAACAACAAGGCCTTATCAAACCAAAGATCGAAATTGAGACGATTGTCTACCTCACCCAAGCGATGTTCATTGGCCGAGTTCTTGTGGACATCACCGAACGTGAGGATTTATCCGATTCCATTAATGAAGCAATTGTTCTTGTTCTCAGAACTTTGATGAACCCCCAAAAGTAGAACTAGATAATTATCTAGTTCTACGGTACATTTCTAGATAGTCATCTAGAAATGGGACATCATGAAACATCGCTATTTTCGACTTCTGGTCGCATTGATAGTTACCTCGACCTCCTTGATGTTGACACAGGTCCAACCAGTTCATGCTTCGGTTCCAGCTCCGTTCGATCAAGAGTTCGGTACGAATGGCGTTGCCGAATTGACACTCCCAAATCTGGAATCAACCACTTCTGTAACGGAGGTCGTTGAAGACGAATCGGGACGACTCCTTGGCCTTCTTGAAATAGATTTTTCCCAAGTTGCAGTTGTTCGTCTACTCGCTAACGGCAGCATCGATACAACATTTGGTGATTCTGGTCGAAGTGAAATATTTGAATTGTCTCAAGCATCTATGCAAGTGCAGGGAGATGGAAAAATCCTCGTCGCCGGTTACGTCCCGGGCAATGTTCTCCCGCAGATTTTCATCACACGAATCACTACATCAGGATTAGTGGACACAACCTTCGGCACTAATGGATCTAAAACAATTGGAAGTTTTCCTGGCAAGATGCTTGGTTCTAGCTCAAAGTTGTTACTTCGGTACGACGCAAAATACGAAGTCATCTACTTGGGGTTTCATTCTCCTACTACGAGCCAAGAGAACGGCTCCTACATCCCCTACTACACCTTCACCTTCATGTCCATGACTCAAGATGGAGAAATCAGAGCCAACTGGGCTAGCAACGGCAGTCGTGAGGTGACCCCGTGGACAGGCACTGCTCCAGGATCGTCAATTCTTTTGGACATGCAAGTGCTCAATGATGGTTCACTCATCGCAGTGGGATCATCTTTTAATGCCAACCAAGACCGGCAAATCACTCTCATTAAATTGACACCTGGAGGATTTCGTGATTTCTTCTTTGATGGACCATCAGGAAATGGCAATGGTCTCGTAAAAGTGAATTTCGCAACCGAGAATGAAGCTCTAATGAGCGCCATTCTTCCTCTGGGAGATGACTCGTTTTATCTTGCCGGTACCGCAGGAACTTTTTATTCTGGGCCTAGCTATTACGGGATGGCAAAATTCAATGCAGATGGAACACCAGATGAATCGTTCTCCTCAGATGGTTTCGCTCTCACGCAACTTCAGACTGACCAATCGACGTCATTTGTTCCTGTAGTTGACCTACTTCCAAATGGAAACATTGTCTTTCCTGTCGATGTCAACAACGCCACCGGCTACGTCACATTCACGTCGTCAGGCGACGAACCAACTTCTCCGAACTGCACACCGTGTTTATGGACTCCGTCTAATGACACTGTCAGAAACCATAACTTGCTTGTGAACAGCTTGGGGAATGTACTCATCGTTGGTGGTAACACAACAAATAGAAGATTCTTTGCAACAATGTTCACACCCACAGGAACGGTGGTTAATTCATTTCAAACACCAGACGTCCGTTTTTACTTTCCTCGATGGTCCGTAGAGACTTACAAATCAATTCCACAATCAGACGGTTCCATCATTGTCCTTGGGTACGCGGAAAGTGAGTTAGGAATCCAACGAGGTGTCATCTTTAAATTGACTGTGATGGGCACTATGGACCAACAATTTGGTCTCGGTGGATATTCATACTTAAGCCCTGTTCATGAGGAGCGACAGTTTTGGTTATCTGACGTGACAGTTCAACCAGATGGAAAAATTCTTGCTGTCGGTTCCGCACAAAACTACAACTACCAATCAGAACTTGTTCTATGGAGACTAAATTCTGATGGTTCAGAAGACACCGATTTCGGAACAAACGGTCGTACCGTCACAACTGATCAGACCGCAGAACTATATTCATCCAACCTTGTTGTTCAATCAGATGGGAAAATTTTGCTTGGAGTCGATCGTCGCGAAAATTACACGTTGCCTTGGCTGTACAGGTATCAATCAAATGGCACATTAGACACAACAATTCAGCCAACGAATAATGAGGGGGAAGGCTGGAGTGCAGCGATCTATCCTGCGCCGAATGGTGCCGTGTATTTCACAATCAGCACCAGAATAAATCAACAGATTCACTCAGTAGTGATGCGCCTTCATTCAGATGGTTCACCAGATACAAATTTCAATTCCACTGGACGTCGCACTTGGAATCGATCCGCCGAAAACACAATTGACTGGATTACTGATCTAGTTGTGAATGACGATGGAAAAGTGATGCTCTTAGGGGAGGCAGAAGATGATCCATTACCTGAGCGAAGCGTCATTGTGAGATTGAATTCCGATGGATCCATTGACACCACATTCAATTCAACGGGATACTCATTCTTTGTGCTTCGCGACCCGAGCACCGTCAGTTATAGCTATGTAAACGCCATGGTGGTGTCTGGGGACAGCATTCTTGTTGCTGGCGGAGGCTCGATAGATGACGAAGGCAGACAACAGTTCTCCATGGTTGCGAAGTTGGGCTCAAACGCAGCACTTGATACAACTTTTGGCTCAGGAGGTCTAGTGCTTAATGCTCCAAGCAATAATTCAAATTTTTACAACATCGAAAAGTTGACTAATTCAACCAGTCTTGTCACGGGCTTTACCCAAGAGAATGGGTTGAAAACAGGTGTTGTTATGAAGGTCTCGCATCAGATGCCACCAACAACTACTGCTCCGACATTGTTAGCACCGACCAATGGAGCTCAATATGAACTCACTCCAACTGCATTTACAGTTACTGGTTCATTTCCTGACACAGTGTTGGCTGGGTCAATTCACATCATTTTGACAACTACTGACAATGGTGGAGCATCACGTGCTATCTCTGTCACGGATCGCCAATCACTCAATGTGACCTTCGATCCTTTAGAGCCTGACGCAGGAATCTTGAACAATGCATGGGCAAGTGCAGTTACGACCGAGATTGCAGGAGCGGCAAACTCAACAGCACGAATGCCTGATGGTACTTACACGGTGTCCATTAGTTATAGAAGTGCAATCGGTGGGCCAAAAGCAAATGCAACCGCTACCAGTGTCGTCTTGAGATCTAAATGTGCACCGGGCACATTCTCTACATCTGGGTTCATTCCGTGCACAACTGCAGCGTCGGGTTCATTCCAAACTTTGTACGGTGCTACCGCCTCAATTGATTGCCCTGCAGGCACGTATCAACCCAATACGAGAGCCGTCACCTGTCTTGATGCAGCCATCAATCATTTTGTTCCAGTGCAGGGATCTTCTATTCAAATTCCTTGCCCCACAGGCACTCATTCTCCCAGCGTTCGATCGACATCGTGCATCGCACTGACACAATCGGACCCTGCCCCGCCTTCAACACCAACAACCTCACCACCTACTAGTTCTGTTCCTACAACCACTCCAACTTTCAGTACCGGTGCAAACAATGACATCGCCTTGAGAATTTCTGTTCGCCAGTCCGATGTGTTGCAGCGATTGAACATGGCAGTTCCCAGAGGTGGCAGAGTCTCGATGACGTCTCGAACTGGCAGAGTCTGCCAAGTGGCACGATCTCGAGTCATTGCGACGGCAACTGGTACATGCAGAGTTGCGGTGACAGTCACGGTCCAAAAGAAAAAGACCACAAGAACACTCACCCTAAAGGTGTCGTAGCTTCTCACTCACCCTGATACATTTCACCGCGTGATGTATCTGTTGGTCTTGCCATGACACTCTCTTCTGCACCACCACTTGAGACACTCACACATCGGGTGGGCCATGTCTCCACGTTGACAGTTGACCCAGCACGTAATGACCGATTGTTGGGCATCGACATTTGGTATCCCGCATCCACAGATTCGGGCACCGTCACCGAATACGAACTCATCCCCGGTGTGCGCTTCACCTCGGCAAGCGCCCATGAAGACTCCCCTGTCAGCCCTGGGACCCATCCACTCATCGTGTGGTCACATGGCCGTACAGGCACACGCCACAACTACAGCCTTTTGTGTGAAGCACTCGCCTCCCGTGGCTACATCGTGATCTCACCTGACCACCCCGGCGATGGACTCTTTGATTGGTTCCTCGGAAACAACGTGGACGACGTGACTAACGAGCGGAATCGCCAAGGTGATCTGCGCCTCTGTATCGATGCAGCACTTGGTCACCACAGTGCGCTCACGGAATGGCTCACGGGCTCTGTAGACCCACACAGAGTCTTTGTGGGCGGCCACAGTTACGGCGGGCTCTCTGCACTTGCTACTACGTCGTATTTGCATGAGTACACCCCAGATGAGCGTGTACGTGCCACCGTGGTAGCCCAGGCTTTTTCCAGAACAATGGCGACTGAGTTCTTTACATCTCTTGCACGACCCACGTTGTTGCTTGTCGGACAAGCCGATCTCACCACACCGCCACATACAGATGCTGACCCTGCGTGGAGCATTCTTCAAGCGCGTACAGACAACGCCGCACAACAATCACGTCGCATTGATCTTGTACATGCCCCACATCAAGGCTGCAGTGATTTTGTGTTGTATAACGAACTCGCACCTCAAGTTGAAGGTATACCCGAAGCAGTTCTTGAATATCTCGGCGCGATTGCTGCAGAAATTCCTGCCGAGTGGTTTTCGACATGGCGCCAAGGACTACAGCAACACGTGCATCACATTGATGAGTTTTTGCAATCTCTCTAAATGATCCGGCGCAGTTTTTAGGGCCTAGCCCATTCGACCACTGACGTAGCTCAACGTGCGTTCGTCATGTGGGTGCGAGAACATGTCGACTGTGCGGTCATATTCCACCAACATGCCAGTCGGACGGTTTGTATCTCCTGTGGATTCCACGCTAAAGAACGCCGTCATATCGCTCACGCGAGCAGCCTGTTGCATGTTGTGAGTCACAATCACAATCGGATACTCCGATTTGATTTCTCGCATCAAGTCTTCAATTCTGCCCGTGGCAATGGGGTCTAATGCAGAACAGGGTTCATCCATCAACAAGACATCAGGGTTCACTGCCAACGCACGTGCAATACACAAACGCTGCTGCTGACCACCAGACAGCGAAAAAGCAGATGCTTTGAGGCGATCCTTTACCTCATCCCACAGCGCTGCCTTACGGAGCGAATCCTCCACCACGCCATCTAATTCAGACTTGGTGAACTTTTCATTTACCCGTGGACCAAAGGCCACATTGTCATAAATGGATTTAGGAAAGGGATTGGGTTTTTGGAAAACCATTCCGATACGACGACGCACTTCGCCGGGATCTGCCAAAGGCCCATACAAATCAATTCCTCGGTACAACACTGTGCCCACAACTCGGGCTGAGTGAATGAGGTCGTTCATACGGTTGAGGCTTCGCAAGATTGTGGACTTCCCACAACCAGATGGTCCGATAAATGCGGTGATCTCATTGCGTGCAATAGAGAAAGTGGCTTGACGTACAGCCAAGAAATCTCCGTAGTACACAGAAAGATCTCGCGCCTCCATCACAATCTGTGCAGCTCTACCAGAGTTCACTCCAGGGATGTTGCCGTCACCTTTTGATAGCGACGACGCAATCAGGGATTGTGCGGTGGGTGTAGTTGTTTCATTCATAATCACAATGACTTTCTGCTTCTATCTCGGATAACGATTGCGGTGAAATTCAAAACCAACAGCATGGCCAGCAACACAATGATTGCTCCTGCTGCTGCATACTGAAACTCAGAGTCTGCTTCGGTTGCATATTTGTAAATAGACAGCGGCAAGACGGTGTAATAATCACCGAAACCTGTGGGGTTGCTACTTACATAGGCCAATGCACCCAACATGATCAGTGGTGCGGATTCACCCAATGCTCGCGAAACTCCCAAAATGCTTCCCGTAGCAATACCTGGTACAGCGGCGGGAAGAACTTGTTGACGCACGCATTGCCAACGTGAGCAGCCGAGTGCAAACGCACCTTCTCGATAGCTGCTGGGCACAGCCCTGATGGCCTCACGCGAGGCCACAATCATCACTGGGAGTATCATCATGGCAAGAACAACCGATGCAGTACGTACGGTAAAGCCCCAATCCAAGGGACCGCGCGCGACAAAGGCAAGCCCCAGGATTCCGTACACAATGCTGGGAACACCTGCGAGTGTTTGAATCGTCAAGTTGATGAAGGCCTGCACTTTTGACTCGGGCTTTGTGAACTCTTCCAAATATGCAGCAGTACCTATGGCGATCAACAATGAGGAAATTCCTGCAGGGAGCACAACCCACAATGAACCAAATATTGCGGACTGCACGCCAGCATCTTCGGCAAATGGAGATGTGTGTCCAGAGAGGAACTCCCAATTCAGTCGGCTGCGACCGGTGAGGAAAGTATCCACAAGAAGCACCACCAAGGTCACTACTGCAAGAAGAATTCCAAACCACAACAATGCAAGGAACAACATGTCCTTGCGGCGACGTTTTCCATCAACTGTAGAAGTTAGGGAAACACTTGGGTCCAAGATGATACTCATTCGTATACCTCACGAAAACGACGCACCACTCGAATACTGATGATATTCAATATGAAAGTGATGATGAAGAGAAAGGTACCTACGGCAAAAATTGTTCGGTAGCCAGTGGAATCAGTTTCCTGATCACCAATTCCTGCAAACCCAATAAAGGACGCAAGCGTTTGCACAGATTCAGCAGGATTCAAAGTAAATTTCGCAGAGGCTCCGGCTGCCAACAAAACAATTGTGGTCTCACCAATTGCACGTGAAAGCGAAATCACAATGCTGGCGATAATTCCCGACAATGCTGAGGGGAAAATGACCCCAGTACACACTTCTCGTTTAGTGGGCCCTAATGCGTATGCACCCTCAATGAGTGCTTTGGGAATGCTGTTCATTGCATCTTCTGCCAATGTGGTCATCATGGGCAAAATCATGATGCCCACCACAAGCCCTGCACTTAAAGCGTTATAGAAATCAACTTCACCAAAAGGCCACAGCTTTTGGACAATGTTTGGTGACACAAAGTTCACTGCAAAAAAACCGAAGACCACTGTGGGCATACCCGCAAGAATCTCAAGTGTGGGCTTCAGATATCGACGCACCCGATCGGATGCGTACTGATTGAGGAAAAAGGCCGCGGCCAAACCACCTGGGACGGCAACAATGATAGCGATTGTCATGACAAGAAAAGTTGCCGACATCAACGCCCAGATGCCGTAGGCCGGTGGTTCAAACAATGGGTACCACTCGGTGCGTCCAAAGAATTCGCCGAACGAAACTTCTTGAAAGAAATCAATAGTGGGTGGAACCAAAGAACCAGCTACAGCAAACAACACAATGACGGTGATGAACGAAGTACACATCAATACCGTCTGTACAACGCGCTCATAAATGCGACGTCGCTGTTGTGCTCCTGAGGGAAGCAGGTTGTCAAGAAGTTCTATTGCTTCTTGAGATGGAGAAAAAGACATGAAGAGCTCGAGTGATGAAAGTGCAGATGTGGTGTTGGGCTCCTAGAAGCCCAACACCACAATCGTGCGGAATTGAATTACTTAATGGAACGCACGGCGGCCACAGCTGTTCCGCGCTGCGCTCTTGTGAGCGGAACGAAGAGAGCATCTGCACCGATGATGCGCGAGTTGTCCAAGTAGAACTCCATGAACTTCTTGATTGCAGGAATCGAAGCAGCCGATGAGTTCTTGATGTAGGTGTACAACGGACGAGCCATTGCGTAGCTGCCGTTCTGCACATTTGCAGCAGTTGGCTTTACACAACCTGCGCCCTTGTCAATTTCAAGAGCCTTATTGGTCTTTGCGTTTTCCACTGCGTAGGAAAGGCCGTAGTAGCCAATTCCTGCATTGCTTCCCGCAACACCTTTCACGGTCACGTTGTCGTTCTCAGTTGCCTGGTAGTCGGTACGTGATGTTGTGGAACGACCATGCACAAATGTGTTGAATGAGTCGAAGGTACCTGAGTCAGAACCGGCACCGAAGAGCTTCAATGCACCCAAGGTGTTGCCTGGAATGACGTCGCCCCATGTGGCAGCTGACCCTGCACCAGAAGTTCCAGATGCGGGCTTCCACATATTCTTCAACTGATCCATGGTGATGCAGGTGAGTGGGTTCTTGGGGTTAACCACGACTGCAAGACCATCGTTAGCTACGAGTACCTCGGTGTAGGCGATTCCCTTAGCAGCACATGCAGCCTTTTCAGTGGTGCTCATGGCACGCGATGCGTTTGCCATGTCAATTTCACCGTTGCAGAATTTTGTCATTCCGCCACCGGTACCAGAGATACCAATAGAGATGTCAGTCTGGCCAGAAGTGGTGGCCTCGAAGTACTTCGCTGCAACTGCCATCAACGGATACACCGTGCTGGAACCATCAATACGGATCGCCGAGTTGGTCTTGGTTGTGCGGTAGTCATACTGCTTCTTGGTGATCTTTTGCCAAGTGAACTCAGCCTTCTTTGGCTTCTTTGCGTGCAATGACGAGCCTGGCTTCACCATGCAACGAATAAAGGTTGTGCCTACTTTTTCGACTTCGAAGAGGTCCTTGCGCTTGCAGGTGTCATTGAGCTTTGCAGCACTTACACCAGAGGGAACTGAAGTAGCAATTACAGGAACTGCCAATACAGCAACCAGTAATTGGGAGAGTCGCTTTTTCATTCTGCGACGATTGTGTACCAACATGAGGAGATGGTTCCTTTCGTTTGTCAGAGCGCGGACTGCGCAATGTGCAAGTGCAAAGTACGATGCGTAAGGAAACAGCGAATGTCCTCTTCTTGTATCTATGGAGAACAAAAGATGAACTCTAAAAGTTGGGGCCATGCATCACGCCCTAGACCACTTCAGTACAACTGCTTGTAACCTCAAGTTCACTTCTATGGCTACTCGTACACCTCGTGTATTCACTCACCGCATGACCTCGTGGCGCACCTCTCTTGCGCTTCTGGCCTTCGTTGTGCTTGGTGCTGGTTGTGTGACAACTACTTCGTCAACGCCCACAACTCCTGATTCTTCTTCTACAGCCACCACGACAACAACGCCGATGCAACTTGTTCCAGCCTCTGGTGAGAAAGAAGTTCCTTGCGATGCCAAAGCAATCTCGGCGAGTTACGGAGAAAAAGTCAAAGTCGAAAAGTGCACAGAGACCTGGGCTGTAGGCGACACAGATCGTGATTCGTGGAATTGCGAAGACGAAGGTTGTCGCCAGACGCGTCTGTATCGCTTTGCGAACAATAAATGGTCCGATACAGCCATTTGTCTGCGTGAGTTGCCACTCACCCGTTATGCATCAAGTTGTTTTGTGCCCAATGTGGGATTGGCCACTATTGATCTCATACCCCCACAAGATGTGGCGTGCATTCTTTGGCCCGCAAACTCGCAACCCAAATACGTCAAAGAAACCCAATGTGTCTTCGATGAAAGCGAAGTATTGAAATCTTTCGAGACAAAGTGTGAGGGCTTTTTTGAAAAAACTACCCTGCCTCTAGAGAAGTGTCATCAAGGAGCACTTGTTCAACAAGCCCTCGTCAAACTTCAGGAATTGAAGTATGTACGTAATGTCGACATCTATTTCGGGCCAGAAATGGCACGTGCAGTGTTTGAATTTCAAACAGATAACAATCTCTTAAGGACAGGAATTCTCGATGACGAAACATGGAAGGTCCTCAACCCCTGAGGCTGTTCATGTAGAACACTTCACACGTGTTCTGGGTCTTCATCACGTCACAGCAAGCGGTATCGGCGTCATCATTGGGGCCGGCATTTACATCTTGATTGGCCCGGCAACCGAGCGCGCGGGTGCCATGGTGTGGATGTCCATGATTGTGTCTGCAGTTGTGTGTGCCTTCACTGCATTGAGCTACATGGAACTTACATCGATGTTCCCTCGTGCGGGATCAGAACATGAATTTGCTCGGCAAGTGTTTCCCGAATGGATTGCTTTCACTACGGGGTGGGCAATGGCTGTTGCCCTAGTTGTTGCCGCAAGTGCAGTGTCATTGGGCTTTGCGCGGTATCTCTCAGAGTTTGTTGACATCTCAGAACGAACTGGCGCAGTTCTGCTGCTTCTTGCTGTGTGGCTCATTGCACTCACGGGTATGCAACATGCGCGCTGGTTAATCATTGCACTGAGTGCAATTCAAGTTAGTGGTCTTCTACTTGTTGTTGCACTGGGTGCAGACTCAATTGGCGATGTCAACCTATTCGAGGGAAATGGTGCAAGCGGCGTGCTCAATGGAGCTGCGATTATCTTTTTCGCATACATCGGCTTTGATGAAGTCATCACATTGTCTGAAGAGACCCATAACCCCACCTTCACAATTCCACGTGCGCTGTTTTTGGCACTTGGAATTTCCACACTCATCTACATCGCTGTGGCAATTGTTGCGGTCAGTGTGCTGGGAGTTGACGGATTAATCAATGCTGAACAACCCCTGACTGCAGTCATGGAAATAGCCATAGGCGGGGTTGCGGTAGACGTGGTGGGCGGTATTGCGTTAGCCACCACAGCGAACACCACATTGCTTGCATCAGTTGCAGCATCTCGAATGCTCTACAGCATGGCTAACACTGGTCATTTACATCCACGTTTCGCAGTCGTACATAAAAGACGCGCACCACGATTCGCCCTCGGGGTCGTGATGGCGGGAGCGATATTCTTGGCGGTGCTTGGCGGAATAGAGACACTCGCAGAAGCATCGAATGCACTGATTTATGTGATGTTCATTGTCGTCAATGTTGTTCTCATTATTCTGCGACGTCGCCGCCCATACGATTCGCGCCCATTCCGTATTAAGGGAGATATCGGTTGGTTTCCGGTATTGCCTGCGGTGGGCATCGTGGCCACAGCCGCAATGGCGACCCAATTAGATCTTCAGCCACTGCTCATTGCCGTGGCCCTACTCGCCTCAGGAGTTGTCCTTCACTACGCCGGCAAAAAAGTTGTCTGGTAACTCACTGTTCTGAATTCCACACGGCACACTAAGTACATGAGCCCCGAAGTACGCGCAAAACATGATGCTGCGGTACGTGCAGGACAAGATTTCTATACAGATCCCGAAACAGGGTTAGTGGTGATGACTTCTTTGTACCTCACGCGTCGTGGGTACTGCTGTGGCAATATCTGTCGCCACTGCCCCTATGACCGTGGCGAAGAATAAACCTCTACGTCAACGACAAGCGTTCAAAATGTTCGCTTGGTGCATTCACTTCCAGTAACGCAGTACGAAGTAGCTCTTCAGCATCTTGAGCCATTGCGTCGTTAACTCTGTTTGTTGTTTCGCCTGGATCTTCTTTTCGATCAAACAACAATGTCTCATACTGTTTTGCATAGGCCCAGAAGGGCAACATGTCCCCTTCACGGAATGGCTGACGAATGACAGGAATTGTGCTGCCAGGCATGAAATCAAGAGTCGCGCGTGCATCAGGCATTGGCATTCGATAGTCCGGCATTGAGGCAATGGGCATGGTGCTCCAACGATTCGACCACATTGAGTGCGGCATGTTGTCCCCCGATGGACCCCGTGTATAGCGCCAATTGTCGGTCACCAACTGCACCTCTCGACCCCATACGCCTGTTAACAACCAGTCACGCACACGTGCGGCCTCACCGGTGATCACCGGCTTTAGTGATGACCCATGTGCAACATGAGAAATAGGTGCATCAAAAACATCTGCGATGGTGGCATGAATATCTGTAGACGTTGTCAACACATTGGACGTAGACGCAGGCTTACCTGGCCACGCAACCATCAATGGAATATGGCCTAGTGGTTTGTACACAGGTACACCAGGCTTGCCCCATACATCTCTGCCATACACATCGAAATCACCTAAGTAATGGCCATGGTCAGTGGTGAGAATCACCACTGTGTCCTCCCATGCATTGGTGGCATCTAATGCATCCAATACTTTGCCTAACCAATGATCAATCATCGAAAGCTTGCCACCGTACTGTGCGCGAATCTGCACCGCATCACGTTCGGTGATGACACCATTCTTTAATGCATCAACTGCATACGGAGGCCACGTGAGATGCGCACCTTCCCATGAGTCGTCGTATCGAGACGCCCACTCTTCGGGAGTATCAAACGGTTCATGAGGGTCGAACTCATCAACAAACAAAAAGAACGGTTCACCTTTTACGCGATGCGCGGGTGCATCTTCCAACAACCATCGCGCAGTTGCTTGCATAGTGCGCGGGCCGGGGAAATCTTCTTCGCCTCGGAAGTAGCCACGTGAGTTGTCGTAATGAGTATGGCCACGACCAAATGATGGAGTACCCAACCAAGAAGGATCAGGTCGCGTTTTCCATGGATCACTTTCATGACCACGTTCATATGCCCACGCAGTGAAATCTGTGTGATAGTTCTCACCTCCCACTTCGAACAAGTGTGGATGATCAGTAATTAACTGGGTGATGACACCACGTCGACGCAACGACGCAGTGATGGGTTCTTCCCACAACTCAATAGATCCCCACGGCCGCCATAGAAAATCCCATGCACCTACTAATAGGTCATGACGTGCGGGAATACAGGGAAGTGAGCCCGTGTGGTGATTGGTGAAAGTTATTGCACGTTCAGACAAACGGTTCAGATTGGGTGTATCGAACTGAGTTCCGCCATACGCCCCAATTTCATGGCGATTCAGACTGTCCAACAGCAGAACCACAACATTGTTCACCTGTGAATTCGACTGTGCACTTTCCCCAATGGCCATAGGGTTACCCTAGTAAGAGAGCCCTCATGAATCAGTTGCCCGCGAACGAAGAAAATCTTGAAATGGCAGGTCGTATTGGCCGTGCATGGCGAGAGATACGTCGTGGTGCTGCAGCAGGTGCACTCAGAGAGACAATCTATGGACCATGCGCAACTCACGATGTCGCAATTGAGCCAGGACAAATGGATGCACTCGACTTACTCGTCACCGTGGAGTCGTGCCGCATGAGTGACCTTGCTGATTACTTACGCATCGATCCAAGCACCGCCACACGTGCAGTACAACGACTCATCAAAGACAACCTTGCCTCAAAGGTGCATCACGAAGGCGACGGACGCGTTGTAGAGATCGCTGCAACAGAACGTGGAAGACAAGTGCATGCAATTGTGGCCGAGCGCCGTCGTGCCATCGTCTTGGGAATTATGGAACGCTTTCCACACAGCGAACGCACGCAACTAGCAGATTTTCTTGAACGCTTTGTTGTGGCCACTGACACTGTTATCTCCATAGCTAATCCCGCACGAATGCAGTAATCCATGGCGCAGATTATTGGCAGAGAAACGTTCACCGTTGATGCGATGCAATATGCACCGCAATTATTCAGTACTGCATTACGTATGACACGCAACCGTGCAGATGCTGAAGATCTCATGCAGGAAACTTTCACAAAAGCATGGCGCGCATTTGATTCCTATCAACAAGGAACCAATCTTCGCGCATGGTTGTTTCGCATTCTCACGAACACCTATATCAACAAATACAACTCACAGATGCGTAAGCCCATTGAGACTGAACTGGATGAAGTAGAAGAGTTGTACTTGTTTAAGCGCCTCGGTGCATTTGATCAATCACAATTGAGCCAGTCTGCCGAGGACCAAATGCTGGAGATGTTCACCGATGATGAGGTGAAAAATGCCATTGAGGAACTCCCGGAGACCTTCCGCATTCCACTGCTGATGTCGGACCTAGAGGGGTTTTCCTACAAAGAAATCGCTGAAATCCTTGACGTACCCATCGGTACGGTGATGTCTCGGTTGCATCGGGGAAGAAAAGCGATGCAAAAGATGTTGTACGAATACGCAAAGGAACGTGGACTCGTCAATGAGTCCCTACTAGGACCGCAGGATGAGTAGCCATGGCTGACTGCCAAGAAACACTTCAAGAACTCGAGCGCTTCCTTGATTCTGAGCTGCCCCCTGGCCGCTCTGAGCAAATTCTCTCGCACCTCAAGGTGTGCAGTGACTGCCAAGGTGCATTCGAATTCCACGCCGAATTGCGTATTGCCATCCGTACAAAGGCGACCTCAGATGAGCTCCCTGAGGGCTTTTTGGACCGGCTGAAAAGCTGTTTCGGGGATGAAATCCTCGGCCAAGACGCCAGCGCCTAGCGCTGTCAACCCTCCCGTAACCCTCTCCACTCGCTACGCTGAAGGTCATGATCGCGGCATACGTTTGGCACTACTGGCTCGGACTTGTACTTCTCCTTGCAGGCATCGGTGCAGTACTTCAAGGTGTTGTGGGTTACTACTTCAAAGTCACCGCAACGAAATACCCCAATCGCCGCCAGCGCCAAGCGCAAAAGAAGAAATAACTTCTCACTCGGGTGAGCCCAGTGTCGGACACCCCGCATCTTGCACCCAGCGACTTGTTGTCGCGTTGCAGTTTTCCTGAGCCCGGCACAGACGTGTTCTGTGCAGTCTCTGGTGGGGCAGATTCCATGGCCTTGATGATCTTGGCTCATGCTCATGGCTTGCACGTCACAGCCGTGCACGTAAATCACGGATTACGTGCAGATTCATCCCGTGATATTGATCTCATTACCCCGGTTGCCGAATCGCTACAGATCAATGTGGAGACACATCATCTCACCATCGAAGATGGTCCCAACCTGGAAGCACGGGCGCGTGCTGCGCGATATGGAGTTTTTCCCGAAGGCACCATGACAGGCCACACTGCAGATGATCAAGCAGAGACCGTGTTGATAAATCTTTTGCGTGGAGCCGCCGCCACTGGTTTATCTGCAATGCGTCCACTCACTACGCATCCCCTCTTGCATTTACGCCGGCAAGAAACACACGACTTATGTGCATCGATGGGAATTGCGGTGGTGAACGATACAACAAACACAGATGTGCGCTTTCTTCGCAATCGTGTGCGTCATGAGTTACTGCCGGCAATGAACGACATCTCCCAACGCGATGTGGTGCCACTGCTGGTGCGTACTGCCGATGTGCTGCGCGCCGACGATGACCTTCTCACTGAATTGGCCCTGGCCATTGACCCCACAGATGCCAAGGCCCTGACTGCAGCTCCCCTGCCACTTGCCCATCGGGCTCTGCGTCGCTGGCTCTCTGACCCCTACCCACCCGACCTTGCCACATTGAACCGCGTGCTTTCTGTGGCAAAAGGCGAGGTTTTGGCCTGCGATATTGGCGAAAACCGACAAATTCGTCGCAGTAAACAGAGGCTCACCCTCCACCATCTGGGGTAACTTTGCGGGGGCGCAAAGGCGCCCTGTGTACGAGACGAGAAGGAGAACCGAATGCCCCCGAAGCTTCGCGGAAAATGGGCATTGGGGATCACCCCCCGTAATTTCACGTGGGTCATTAAGGACCGGCTTGCCATTTGTGAGCGCCCAGGTGGATACGGTGAGAATCACCGTCGCGTACGACGCCAAGAAGAAATCATCTGGCTACGCGAAAACCGTTTCGACCTTGTGATCTCCACCATTGCAGCACCTCACAACCTGCATGCCTACGAAGAATTGAACATGCCTTATCGTCACCGTCCTTTTGGCGGCATTGACGATGCAAGCCTTTTCTTACGTTCGTTCTACAAAGAATTACAGACCATGCTCGCCAAAGACATGAAGTTGGTCATTCACGCCGAAGAAGTGGGCGACCGCATCTTGGGAATCGTGGGTGGCTACATCCGTTGGAGCGGAATGGTGGATGACCCCTCACAGGCCATCATCATCACCGAGCGCATTGGTGGACGCCAGCTCGACACCTGGGCACGCGAACTCATCTTGGGTGTTCACGAGCTGCGCTAATTCAGCGCACGCGTTTTCTCTCACATGAAAGGTCGCCGCGTTCTCGTCACCGGAATGGGTGGAGAACTAGGTTCACTTGTTGCGTCAATGACCGAACGCACATCATGGGCCGGCGACATTATGGGTTTCGATGTTGACCCACCACGACGTCACCTTGCACGTGCACAGTTTCATCGTGTTGATGCAACAGAGCATGATCGCATTGCAACATTGATTCATGATTTCAACCCACATGTTGTGTTGCATGTAGGTGTGTGGGAACCACATGCACGTCTTGCCACCGAAGAAGCAGAAGTATGTACACGCCTTGTTGCAAAGGCTGTGTTTGATGCCGCACACGAAGTTGAGTCACTAGAAACCGTGGTCGTGCGAAGTGGCGTAGAGATTTATGGTCCGGGCTCCTATTCGCCAGGTATTGCTGTGGAATCCACTCCGGTGGCACCCAACACCACATACGGACGTATGTGCCTGAACATTGAAGAACAAGCAACGGAGTTACGCACGGCACGTGGAGTGAATGTGTGCACATTGCGTCTTGCACCAGTTCTGGGGCCACATGTTCCTAGTCCTCTCGGTCGTCTCATGCGCTTGCCTGCAATTCCCTATTACGGACTCGGCAACCCAGTGTTTAGCGTTGTAGAAGATCACGATGCCGCAACAGCATTCGTGCAAGCAGCAGAACGTGATGCAGATGGCGTTGTCAACATCGTTGCTAACGGAGCCATTTCAATGTTGCGCGCAACAATGGTGGGCCGTCGTTTACCGTTGCCGTCATTTGGCCCAGGTTGGTGGCTTGCACGCAATGCATCCACCATGGCTGGTGCACCGATGCCCGACCACGTTGCCGATCTCATTCAACACGGTCGTTTAATTGCATCCAATGAGGCTGCACATCTGTTGCGATTTGCGCCTCGTCATTCCACTACCGAAGTGGTACAAAGGCTCTACGAATGGCCGAGCGTGGAACGCATTCCTGCTCGCCAACAGGTGGCATAACAATGCCCTTTGCAGTTGCTGCAGATGGAGTGCGCGTGCACTACGAAGTCACAGGTCTCACCAAGCGTGCACCTGTGCTGTTGGTGCAAGGCCTCGGTGCCGAAAAAAATTCGTGGAACCTGCAAAGAGCCTCACTTGCTCTTCGTCATCAGACAATTGCTTTAGATAATCGTGGTGCGGGTCGCAGCGACAAACCCACAGGCAGCTACACCTTGGAGCAAATGGCCGATGATGCAATCGCAGTGCTTGATCATGCTGGGATTGCATCTGCCCACATTGTGGGTCTTTCCATGGGTGGCGCTATCAGCCAAATCATTGCGTTGAAATATCCCCAACGCGTGCGCTCCCTCACACTTGTCGCCACGGCATGTCGTAACCATCAATGGCGTGAAGACTTGTTGACGTCGTGGGCAAAAGTTGCCGAAGAAGAAGGCATGACATCGTTGGGTAAAGAAGCGGCGCGCTGGATGATTGGACCGCGTTCTTTTCGCCGTGTGTTACCGGCACTTGGCTGGATGGGTCCTTTGCAATTGTTTAACCCCGCGGGCGCTTTTGTCGCCCAGGTAAAAGCAATTCTCGCCACCGATGATCGAGACCTCCATGCAGAGTTGGCCAACATCACATGTCCCACCATGGTTGTGGTGGGTAACCAAGACATCCTCACGCCACGAGGCGATGCAGAAGAAATTGCCTCGCTCATTCCCACTGCTGAACTTGTGATCATCAGTGGTGGTGCACATGGACTCCACATTGAACACGCCACCACGTTTAATCGAGTGTTACGTGAGTTTCTTGGGCGTGCTGAACGTGCTTATGTCCCTGCGATGGAAGCTGCGCAGGTCGCTCTCTAATGCGCGTCATTGTTGTAGGCGCAGGGTTATCTGGCCTCATGGCCGCACATGAACTTGTGCGTAACGGACATGACGTTGTGGTGTTTGATAAAGGTCGCGGAATCGGTGGACGACTTGCGACGCGTCGCATTGAAGATGCAACCCTTGATCACGGAGCACAGTTCTTTACGGTACGCAGTGACGAGTTCGCCGCACACGTGCAGACTTGGCTAGATGCCGGTGTTGTACATGAATGGTGCAAAGGTTTTGCAGATATTGACGGCCACCCTCGTTATGTCGGCACAAAGGGAATGTCGAGTATTGCCAAACACCTTGGGCAAGGACTTGATGTGCGGCTGAATACTTTGGTGTTTTCGCTCACCCGCACGGACACTCACTATGTGGCCACACTCGATGATGGTGTGGTGCACGAATGTGACGGCCTGATTCTCACTGCACCAATTCCACAATCGTTTTCACTCATGTTCTCGGCTGATATGGAAATGCCCGTGGAGCTGCGATCGATTGATTACGACCGCACACTTGGCTTGCTCGCAGTTCTTAATTCAAGTGACCACAATGTGCCCACCCCCGGTGGCATGCAGTTCCCCGATGACGTGTTCTCGTTTATTGGTGACAATCACGCCAAAGGCATCAGCGCATCGCCTTCGCTCACTTTCCACGCCAATCCTGAGTGGAGCCTCGCGCACTTCGATAAAGACCTCGATGAGATCCACGAATTTCTTCTAGCGGCGGCTGCGCCGTGGTTCGGAAACAGCACTGTGGTATCTAGCCAGCCCAAGAAGTGGCGCTTCGCCACACCAAAGTCGACATGGGCTGATCCCTATTGGGCAACTCCTGATGGTCGTCTTGTGTTGGCAGGCGATGCATTTGCAGGCCCAAAGATGGAAGGTGCTGCACTCAGCGGACTTGCTGCCGCACGCGCACTTGCCGCGTCGTTACGCGACGGTTGCTAACAAGGCAGCTGTCGCCTTACGCATTGCATCAGTTGTTGCACTTTGTGGCAACGCATCGCATGCGCGTTCAGCTTCGTCAACATATGCGCGTGCTCGATCTATTGCAGTGGCAACTCCACCGTTTGATCGCACAATGTGCAACACCTTCTCGCGTTCCACTTCGTTCAGTGGCCGGCCAAGAATAGATCCGAGTTCACTTGCTGCAGCACCACCGGCTGCCAAGGTGTGTAGCACGGGCAATGTGTACACGCCTTCTTCCATGTCATGGCCGGCAGGCTTTCCTAATTGCTCATCTGTGGCAGTGAGATCCAAGACATCATCAACAATCTGGAACACCATGCCGTAGGCCGCGCCATATGCAGTCAGTGCGTCCACAATGGCGCGATCATGTCCGGCTACGAGGCCGCCAATACGGGCTGCAGTGGAATACAACGACGCCGTCTTGCCATATATAGAGGTGAGATATGAATCCACAGGTCGTGCCACGTTGTAGGTATGGCGCAACTCTTCAATTTGGCCTTCACACAGTTGGCCAATTGTGCGTGCCAATAATCCAGCAACTTCTGTGCCCAAGGATGCGGCAATTTCAGACGCTTTTGCCAACAAAAAATCCCCAGCCAAAATCGCCTGAAGATTTCCCCACTTTGCATTGACAGTGTCCACTCCGCGGCGTGTGCTGGATTCATCCATCACATCGTCGTGGTACAAAGATCCCAAGTGCACCAATTCGCACGACACGCCACCCATGATGGCCTCATGCGTTGCAGGGGCATCATTGCCCACTTGCGATGCGACGATTGCAAAAACTGGACGCAGGCGTTTCCCGCCCGCAGAGATGAGGTGTGACGCAATTTCAGTCAAGTAGGCGTCTGGGGTCGTCACAGAGCCCAAAAGAGCATCTTCCACCCTTTTGCGGTCAGAATCCATCGTCGGCAAACCGAGCAGCGGAGAAACAGTCACATCCCCGAGGCTACGAGGTCGGCAGGGTACTTACCCACCGCGCCGATACACTTCACATCAATATCCACCGAATGAAAACGGGGTGGTCCCATTGTTCGAACGCTTTACAGACCGGGCCCGCAGGGTCGTTGTTCTTGCCCAAGAAGAGGCGCGTCTCCTCAACCATTCATACATCGGCACCGAGCACATCTTGCTGGGTCTGATTCATGAAGGTGAAGGCGTTGCCGCTAAGTCACTTGAGTCACTGTCCATCTCCTTGGAGGCCGTGCGCGCTCAAGTAGAAGAAATCATCGGTCAAGGTGGCTCATCACCTTCTGGTCATATCCCTTTCACACCACGTGCCAAGAAAGTTCTCGAACTGTCCTTGCGCGAGGCATTGCAGCTTGGCCATAACTACATCGGCACCGAGCACATCTTGTTGGGTCTGTTGCGCGAAGGCGAAGGCGTTGCCACACAAGTGCTCGTCAAGTTGGGTGCAGACCTTGGCAAGGTACGCCAGCAGGTCATCCAGTTGCTTTCTGGCTACCAAGGCCCCGCTGCAAAAGGTGATGCACCTTCTGCAGGCGCTGGCGCAGGTAACAAAGAAGAGGCTGGCGAAAAAGGCGGAAGCCAAATTCTCGATCAGTTCGGTCGCAACCTCACACAATTGGCACGCGAGAAAAAACTAGACCCCGTCATTGGGCGTAGCCGTGAGCTTGAGCGCGTGATGCAAATCCTTTCGCGTCGCACAAAGAACAACCCTGTTCTTATCGGTGAGCCCGGCGTAGGTAAAACTGCAATCGTTGAAGGTCTTGCACAGCGCATCGTCTCCAACGACATCCCAGAAACTTTGAAGGACAAGCAGCTCTACACACTCGACTTGGGTGCACTTGTTGCAGGTTCTCGTTACCGCGGTGACTTCGAAGAGCGTTTGAAGAAAGTTCTCAAAGAAATCAAGACACGCGGCGACATTGTGTTGTTCATTGACGAGATCCACACTCTCGTGGGTGCAGGTGCTGCAGAAGGTGCAATTGATGCCGCAAGCATCTTGAAGCCCATGCTTGCTCGCGGCGAGTTGCAGACAATTGGTGCAACAACAACTGATGAATACCGCAAGCACTTGGAAAAAGATCCTGCACTTGAGCGTCGCTTCCAGCCAGTAAAAGTGGAAGAGCCCACCGTGGCCCACACCATTGAAATTCTCAAGGGTGTACGCGACAAGTACGAATCGCATCACCGTGTCACCATCACCGATCAAGCCATCGTGGCTGCTGCCAACTTGGCAGACCGCTACATCTCTGATCGTCACCTTCCCGACAAAGCCATCGACCTTATTGACGAGGCGGGTTCACGTTTGCGCATCAAGCGCATGCAAACTCCTCCAGATTTGAAGGAACTCGACGGCAAGATCTCTGAAGTGCAAGATGCAAAGAAGAAAGCCATCGAAGACCAGCGCTTCGAAGAGGCCGGCAATCTGCGCGATCAAGAACGTCAATTGCTTGAAGAAAAGGCCCAAAAAGAAGCCGATATCAAAGCGCAAGGCATCAACTTGTTCGACGAAGTTGACGAAGAGGCAATCGCTGAAGTGTTGAGCATTTGGACAGGTATTCCGGTCTACAAATTGACTGAGGAAGAAACCCAAAAACTTCTCAACATGGAAACCGAATTGCGCAAGCGCTACATCGGTCAAGACGACGCAGTAAAGGCGGTATCGCAAAGCATCCGTCGTACACGTGCTGGTCTGAAAGACCCACGTCGTCCAAGTGGTTCGTTCATTTTCTTGGGACCAACTGGTGTCGGTAAGACAGAGTTGGCCAAGACATTGGCTGAGTTCTTGTTCGGCGATGAGCAAGCTCTCATCACACTCGACATGAGTGAATACATGGAGAAGCACACAGTGAGCCGTCTTGTCGGTTCCCCTCCCGGATACGTGGGATACGAAGAAGGCGGCCAACTCACAGAAGCTGTGCGTCGTAAACCATTCTCCGTAGTGCTGTTCGACGAAATCGAAAAAGCTCACCCCGATGTGTTCAACACTTTGTTGCAAATCCTCGAAGAAGGTCGTCTCACCGACAGCCAAGGTCGCAGTGTGGACTTCCGCAACACCGTATTGATCATGACCTCAAACTTGGGTACACAAGATTTGCGCAAAGCAAATGTGGGCTTCAACACTGGCGACGAAGCAATGTCATACGCACGTATGCGCGACAAAGTGAATGACGCTTTGAAGGCTCACTTCCGCCCAGAGTTCTTGAACCGTGTTGATGAAACCATCGTGTTCCACGAACATGGCAAGCCAGAGATTCTCCAGATGGTGGACATGATGACCAAGCGTCTCACCACACAGTTGGAGTCTCAAGGCTTGGGAATTGAACTCACACAAGCTGCGAAGGAATTCCTCGCCGAGGTGGGATACGACCCGCAGTTGGGTGCACGTCCTTTGCGTCGCGCTATTCAACGCCATCTCGAAGATGCACTGTCAGAGAAGATTCTCTACAAGCAATTCGCGGCAGGACAAATCATCGTGGCCGACGCCGAAGATGATCCTGAGAATCCTGGCAAGAAGCACATTGTGTTCCGTGCCGTCGAAGGATTTGTTGCACCAAGCGAACCACCATTGGTGGGTGACGGCGACGCTGTCGACTAACACTTGTTTGTGTTGACATCATTTAAGAAGCAGAGCGCAGCCCTTGTTGCTGTGTTGTGTGCAGTGTTGTTTTTGTCGTCCTGCCGTGTAGACCAAACAATTTCACTTGAAGTGAACCGCAATGGAACAGGCACAGTGACTGTCACTGCAATTGCCAACAAAGCAATTTTGGATGCAGCACCTGAGCTCGCCGCTGACATTCGCACCGATGATCTCGTAACTGCTGGATGGAAGGTAGATGGCCCCACCCCCACCGACGATGGTGGTCTGCGCATTGAAATCTCCCGTGATTTCAAGGACCCCACAGAGGCCACCTTGATCCTTGGCCAAGTGAACGGACCCAGAGGGCCACTCCAGGAGGCCGTACTTACCCGAAGTGGCAAAGACACCAACAGCCTGTGGACCCTTGCTGGCCGCCTTGAGGTAAATGGTGGCTTGCAGGCCTTTATTGACGACGCAGCCTTTGAGTTGTTGGGCTCTGCACCCTATGCAGCAGATATCGAAGAGGCAGGCCTCGACCTAGGCGCGGCCGTAGGGCTCAATTTCACAGTGTCTATGCCAGGCGAAATTGAATCCACCACTGGTGTACAAAACAACGGCACCGTCTCATGGCTCGTTCCTATGGATGGCTCGCGAGTAGACATCGCTACCTCATCAACCAATGTGGATGTGGTCTCTAGCGTTGCCGGTGTCGGTCGTGTTCTCCTACTGGCCATTTTGGTTCTGTGGATTGCGGGCATGGCCGTGTTGTTGTTGCTGGTACTCAATGCCAAGCAGCGACGCACTCGCACACCCCGCATCTAAGGTGGCGTTGTGGCAAAACTACGACTCGTCCATCGCTGTACCGAATGTGCCGCATCGTTTCCTAAATGGTCAGGTAAGTGTCTTGCGTGTGGCGCGTGGAACTCACTTGTTGAAGACGTCGAAGGCCCCGAGGAATCACTTGTTACTTTGGCGGCTGGTCTTGCACTTGTTCCACCAGGCACAGCAACCCCCATTGCAGATGTCAACTCTCATGAGAGTGATCCTGTCTCTACTGGGCTCGGTGAATTAGATCGCGTATTGGGTGGTGGTCTTGTTCCAGGATCTGTCACGTTGTTGGGTGGAGAACCAGGCATTGGTAAAAGCACTTTGTTGTTGCAACTCCTTGCGCACACCACTGGCGCCACGTTGTACGTCACTGCAGAAGAAAGTGCACAACAAGTTCGGTTGCGTGCAGATCGCCTCGGCGCACTGCGATCAGATCTGTGGCTGTTGCCAGAGATGTCGTTACCGAACATCATCTCTTCTATTGACACCATCGCACCGTCGCTCGTGGTGATCGACTCCATACAGACAGTTGTCGACCCAGAACTTGGTTCTGCTCCGGGCTCTGTGGTGCAAGTGCGAGGATGTGCACATCGCTTGGTACAAGAAGCAAAGCGACGCAATATCAGCATTGTGATTGTGGGCCATGTCACCAAAGAAGGCGGGCTTGCAGGTCCACGCGTTCTCGAGCATGTAGTCGACACTGTGTTGTCCTTCGAAGGAGAGCGCCATCATGCATTGCGATTACTGCGCGCGGTGAAACATCGCTTTGGACCCACCAATGAATTAGGTCTGTTTGAGATGACCGAACAAGGCCTCATGGGTATCCCTGATGCAAGCCAACTATTTCTCACTGATCGCCGCACGGGAGTTCCAGGTTCTGTCGTTGTTCCCACCATTGAAGGCCAACGCCCTGTACTTGTAGAACTGCAAACACTTACAAACCAAGTGAACAGTGGTGTTCCTGCCCGACGTAGTGCTCAAGGAATCGATCAAGGTCGTCTCTCTATGTTGCTTGCAGTGCTCGAGCGCCGTGCACGCATCAGCCTTGTCAGCCAAGAGGTATACGCATCAGTGGTCGGTGGCGTAAAGCTGGGCGAGCCCGCAGCAGATCTTGGGCTGTGTCTTGCGCTCGTGTCCGCGATCTCCAATACCCCATTGCCCGCCGATTTAGTAGTGATGGGTGAAGTAGGACTCGCTGGTGAAGTTCGCCAAGTGGGCCATCTCGGCCGACGACTCACGGAGGCTGCACGTCTGGGCTTTGCCCAAGCCATCGTCCCGGCAAGCGCACCAAAAGATATCGCAAAGGGAATTGCTGGTATCACGTTGAAACGCGCCAGCACTCTGAACGAAGCCCTTGCCCTTGCAGGACTTGTGGGTCATCCACGACAAGACGACTAGTTGTAGTTGCAAACTAAACTGTTGTTATGCCGGTCGAATCGTCTAAGAAAGTGGTCGAAGTCGACGGCCGCCGTCGTCGCCCATGGGCATTGGCCTCACAAGAGAACCTGCTGAATTCAGCAATCGAGGAAATTGCCGCCTCGGGATTTGAACGCGCTCGCCTTTCTGACATTGCAAAACGTGCAGGCATGACACCAGGATCGATTTATACATGGTTCGAGAACAAGGAAGATCTGTTCCAGGCCGCTCTTCAGCATGCCTTGAGTAACCAGTTACAGAAAAATCAAGAAGTTCTTGCAGATGCTGATATCGATAATTCATTTCTTCGTCAAATTGCTGCATTGGTTCCACGAAACCACCAAGACGATGCTCCGACTAATGCACAACAATTACTCATTGAGTGCTACTACGCAGCATGGCGCGACCCAAAAGCGCGCGAAAAGCTACTTGACGGTATTGAGTCTCAACGCCAGATGTACATCTCCATTTTCGAAGAGGGTCAAGAGCAAGGTGTCGTCGATAACGAGATAAGTGCGACTTCCCTGGCCACGTTTCTCCTCTCTTTGCACACAGGGCTTGCAATGCTTAGCCTTGCGGGCGTCCCCCGCATTAGTGACTCAGAATGGGTCACCATCTATGCGCGCCTTGCCGATGCATTTCGTGCGAGGTGAGTAACCCATTCCACATCTCTTCTCCTCTGTGTAGTTGCGAAGTAGACCTACGCTAAGTGCATGAAGAAATCTCTGCGATATGCCATCGTCGCACTTGTGGTGATTGGACTTGGTCTCATCGTGGGTCCGTGGGCATACATCAACCTCATCAAAGATGACGCTCCTTCTGCACTCACTATTGATGACAACAGTGAGGCAACAATCCCCTCTGGTTCCATCGAAGAGGACACCATCAGCGATCTCAATGGACAATGGGTAGTGAATTCAGCAGGTGAATCGGTTGTCGGTTATCGCGTGAAAGAAGTGTTGTTCGGACAAAGCACGGAAGGTGTGGGGCGCACTCGCGAGTTTGAAGGAAAGCTGACTGTCACCGATAATCAAGTCACCGATGTTGCTTTTACAGTGCAAATGGGAACCCTCACTAGTGATGCAGCAAATCGTGATCGTCAATTCAACGGTCGCATCATGGATATATCCACACATCCCACTTCCACATTCGTACTTACGCAGGCCATTGCATTACCCGAAAATGCTCTCTCAGGAGAGGTCATCACGGTGAACGCGCAAGGCGACCTCACACTGCGTGGAACAACTCGACCTGTCCAGTTTCCACTGCAAGCCAAAGTTGAAGGTGCAACATTCACTGTGGTGGGAAACATCACCATCGTGTTTGATGAATGGGGCATTCCCGAACCCAGTTTGCCGGGCATCACTGTTGAGCCCGACGGACTTCTAGAGTTCTCCCTCGTCTTCAGTCGCTAAGTCAGCGACATATAAATCTCGTCGGGAAAGTCTCAATGTCGCCAAATACGCCATCGCACCAGATATCGCCGTAATTGCGATGTACACAGCAATAGGCGTTGCTGATCGCGGGAGAACAAAATCACGTAGAAATATGGTCACTGGAAGTGCTGCTAGTCCTGCAATCAACAACATCGGCGTGATTCGGTCAAATACCTTGTCCGCATTTCCGTCTTCGGAGAATTCATAGTTGAACATCACTCCCTGGGCTCCTGGCACCATGCGATGATCACCTACACGTCGACGCCCCATTGCGCGACCAACCACCAAAGCGGCACTTGCGATGGGCCACACCCACCAGCCTGTGGAGCCATTCCACTCACAAGCTTTGCCATCATCGTCTGCATCAAGTTGGTGAATATCGACGCCAGACTGAAGAAACTCTCGCTGTGCCCGTTCTCGGGTGCCAAAGTCAGAACAATTCAAGTCGTTGGACATTGCGTTAGCTGGTGTTGACAGCCCAAGAGTCACCAAACAGGCGACCGATACAACAGCGCAACGTATTTTTAATCGTATTTTTTCGATTTCTCCAGCATAAATAAACGCTTTGCCCCACAAGGCATTTAGATGATTGAATTTTGATTTAGACTAACTTGACGCGCCTTGCAGTGCCAACTTTCTGTGTTGGTTCGTGCTCGTCGTGGATTCGAAGCAGAAAGGCACGAAAAATGAAACGTCTTGCAGCACTCCTCACTGGTGGCGTACTCATACTCACCGCATGTGGATCAGGTAACTCTGCCCCGAATCTTGATGCATTGTTGCGTGACAATGTGAATGCTGGACTTGCACCACTGCAGAACGGATTCGCCTTTGCAAACTTTGGTGCAGCAGCCAGCCAAGAACAGTTTGATGTCAATGACCTCGTCACTATGTTCGGTGCTGGAGCATGTGTTGACGGCCAAGTTGACCCCTGTGCACCTACGGCACAGGCTGCAGCTTGGGCTCGCATGGTCAACGATGCGCGCCAGTCCGGCCACTGTGAAGGCCTCGTCGTCCAGGCATCTGCACGTTTCAATCAAAAAGCTCTTCCCACTACTGCTCAATTACCACGAGATAACGAAGTACTCCATGGCGTGTATCGCGCCTTTGCTACGCAGTTTCTTCCTGAAGTACAAGACACCGCTAAAGAGTGGAGTAATCGATCTCTCGTTGACATCGTGAATGAACTCACTACAAGTTTGAAAGATGGTGTCACCGACTACACCATGGGTCTCTACACCGATAAAGGCGGCCATGCGGTGCTCCCCTATGCGGTGGAATTCTCTAGCGATACCCTCGCTGTGATCAAGGTGTACGACTCCAACTGGCCCGGCATGGATCGCTATGTAGTCATTGACTTTGAGAAGAATGAATGGTTCTTCTCCTTCTCAGGTCGCGACCCACAACAAGATGAGTGCGTCTGGAGCGGCGGGCCTGGAGATATTGATCTCACAAGCTTGGATGCTCGTACCTCTGCCGTATGTCCCTTCTGTGGCGACAAAACCACTGTGACTAAGTCCATGCTTCTTATTCGATCTACTTCGAGTGACTGGTCAGTGACCACACCACAAGGCACCTATACACCAAGTGCTGCCACAGACGTACAAGGTGTGAACGCAAACGCTATTCGTAGCGCCACATGTGAAGACAAGACAAAGCTTCCAGAGTTTGTGATTGCAGCAGATTCTCTTGAGCTCACACTTTCGCTCCCCGATGACTCCACTGCATATATCTCCAACGGTCGTTCAGTGATTGAAATCAAGACAACAGGTAAGAAGAAGCGCGAGCCAATTCAAATCAACCGAGACACCATCATCATTAATGACTCAGATACCACTACTACGGTCTCTAATGACAACCTTGCCGTCGTCGTCACTGCACCACAGGCCCAGATTTCTTTGGGTAATAACAACATCAATGTGTCAGTGAATAACGGCCAAGAAACCGTCGCGGTAAATCCTGCTAACCCTCGCCAAGAGGTGACCGTGAACCAAAACAATGAGGTGGTTGTGACAGATGCGACCGAGGCCACCAATAACGTTGCACCAGTAATTCCTGTGACTCTTCAACAAGAAGTACAGCCTGCAAGCTTGCCTCCTGCAACAGAGCGCGATCTTGGCAATGTGCAATATGTAGAAGAAGTGATTGCGGCCGCTTCAACCACCACCACCGTGGCCACCACGCGCACCACACTTCCTCGTGCTACAACAACCCCTACTACGGCAGCGCCGTCTATTGCTGGCACTCCCAATACTTCGCCGAGCACAAGCCCCACTCCAGGTGCGCCTTCCACTTCTCCACCCACAACGGTGTCGCCGTATGCACAGATTCGTCTCGTCATAGAGGACGGTGAAGGCGGTATTCGCTTTTATTTCAATGGCCCATGGCCAGATTCATGGGGAGATCCGCGTTGGTTTCCACCAGACAATGATCAAGCCGTAACGGAACCGGGGCGATGCGGCCCAGCAGAGTCGGCTCTATGCGATGGACGTACCTACCAAGTGCCTAAGGGACAACAATTTATTTTTGACTGGTTGCTCTACGAAGATAACTACTTGTTTGAAATCCAATGCGGTGCCGGAAGACCTTGGACAAATCCTGACCCATTAACTCGCTATGGAAGCGGCACTGAAGTTCGAATTAGCGCACGTTGTGATATCAACCCTGTCGTAGGCAATGTCACCATTACCACTCGACGACGCTAAGGGGTTAAGGAACCAAGAAGATCTCGGCGCGGCGATTCAGCGCCTGTCGAGATTCTTTTTTGGATGTAGTGATGGGGCTTGACCCACCAAAGCTCCAGATAGCAATCGTTTGACGTGCGCCACGGCCACGCAACAAACTGCGTACTGATGTTGCACGACGCTGCGACAATGTCACCAAGTTGGTGTTTTCCCCGGAGAGATTTCCAGAGTGGCCCGTCACAAGAATGGAACTTGCACGGCGGGCCTCTGGCATCAATGCATCAAGATCACGCATTGATGCTGCCGTGGGACGGTTACGACCATTCTCGAAGTAGATAACCGTCGGCTTTGCCACAGCCACTACCTCATCAGAAGGAACAACTTCCCCAGCAACCACACGTGTTGTCACTGTGCGCACAATGCGCCCATTACTGCGGGTCACAATTTGGGCGCGGCAACGTCCCTTTTTGATGAAAACAAGATTCCTGTCAGATCCCAAACAAATTGTGGGTGTAAGGGAGTTGACGTAATACGTACGGTTTTGTGCCGATGTCATGAGGCGCAATGCAGACATCTCTGTACGGCTAGAACCCAAAGAAGTAAACACCGGGCCGGTGGCAGATGGTTCTGCGGGTGCAGTGGCATTGTTGTTTCCTCTAAACGCACTCCACGGTGTCGTGGTGGTGGTTGTCGTCGTTGTTGTGCTCAATGCTTTGGCAGTAGCCATAGCGGCAGCACCACCAGGTGGCACAACACCAGGAACTCCAGAACCAGTGAAATACAGGCCGTAAAAACGACCCGCAACAAGTTGAGGATCGCCGAATGTCATGGTGGTCATCGCAAAGTCTGATGCCTTAAAGGTCTTGTTGTTCCATGTGCTTGATGTGGGGCACTTCGACAAGTTCACCATTGAAGTTCCCAAGGGTGAGGTGCTCACGATTGTATTTCCATCGTTCGACATCTCATAAAGAAGTGCATACAGTTCAAATCGTGGTGTTCCACTTGGGGCTAGGCACGCCATCGACATACGGAACTGTGTAAGTGCGCCATTTGTTCCTGCAAGAAATACTTGACCAAATCCACTGGCGTTGAAGCAATCAAACAACGTCAATGGCGATTTTCCAAAATCCCCACTAGTTGCTGCAGGGGAACTACAACCAGTTGAACCCACTGGCTTCCCGCCGGCATACGCAGTGGGGTTTGCCCACCTGATGTAGCGCGCCGCAGGTGTAGTTGCGGCTTGTGCGGCACCATTAATGCGGTAGTCAAACACGAAGTTGCATGTCTTGGTCGTTGGAGCCATTGAGCTACCCGAGCAGTTGTTGGCTGTAAGGCCGTCGGACTCCAAGAACGATGCCGAATGTCCAGCTGGGTTACGTGGTTCGTCCCACGAAAAGTTAAAGGCAATATTTGCTCCACCTGGGCCAGCTTCTGTGGCCGACACCGACGGCGTCCACGATGGAACGATCACACCAGAGACCGCGCACGCCATCGCCATCACAAGGCCACGCTTCCATGTATTCATTCTCATATTTTTCATTTTCTCTTGTCCTGCAATCTGTCCATCATGTCAAATCTGTTGTCACATCAGCCAAAAAATGGCTCTGTACTCACCGCAACACGACGCTCCCGAGCAGTGTTCCATGGGCTTCGGACACCTGCGTGGCCTTGGAAAGTAACCCATTGCCGCACGCCAAGTGACGTCAAATATCTTGCCACGACTTCGGCGCGTTTTTGCGCCAGCGATTCAAGACGCCATGCACTTGCGATTTCACCATTTTGAGCAAATCCAGTCACGTATACCAGTCCACCTCGACTACTCACGGTACGAGCCATGCTGCTCAGTGCCGACTTCATTGAGTTTGTCAAGGTGCTAGAACCTCGATTAAAGATCAATGAACCTGGGACTTCAGTGCCACGAATTTGCGGGCGACCATCTACTGCGGCCCATTCAAAGGTATTGCCTTGGGTGACATTGACTCCACTTGGTCCACCCTTTGAAATTCCAATGTCGTTTGCAAACTGCACCGAAACGCGCACATTACGGCGCGCATATGGAACCGTTACCGATGTTGTGGGGTTAGTGGGATCTACACGCACATTGATACGTGCAAGAACTCTGTTCCTGCTGGAGTGCACAGTAATGATCGCGTGTGTTACAGGAATTGCTGCATCTTGTACTGCGCGAACTGCTGTCACACGTGTAGATCTTCCGCCCGCAACACTTTGTGTGGAGACTCGTGCAGGTGCCGGTGGCAGCACTTGAGGTGCAGCAAGACGCAGCACAGGTTGTTCCGCAGAAGACACTGGTACTTCTGCGCGATAATCCATCCACACGGTAACGGCCGTAATGATGGTGGCAGTTGTTGTGGGCTGTGTCACCACATAGTTAGGTCCGTCAACACCCGTCACTGCTACTCCACTGATACGAACCATCTTGTTCGATCCCACTTGGGCGTCTACAAAGTTGCCGACTGCATTAGTCGTGTCAATCACAACAACGTCGTTATTCAGGACGCCGCTTATTCCAGCACTTGCTACCGAAATTGTGGCGCCTGTTGTGCCATCAAAGATCTTGTCGGAAGCTGTAATTCCCGAGACGGTAAGTGCACGTGCGGTAATTGATGCATTCGCAGATGGTTGACGTATGCGGTAGTTGCTCGAGTCTGTTCCTGTAAGCGCAAAACCCGCAAGAGTCACCGCCTTGTTTGTGCCAACACTCTTGGTGGTAAACGTTGCTGTTGCAGCCCCAGTTACAACGGCCACATCATCACCTTGCACGGTATTCGTGAGCGTTGAACCAACCAAATTCATCAGCGCTGTCGCACCAACAGTTCCGTTGTATTCCCTAGATGCAACCGTAAACCCAGTTACCGAAACTTCACGACGCACAATGTCAGCGGTGACCGTTGGTTGAACAAGCGAGTAGTTGGCTGCCCGAGTGCCAGTGAGTACAAGGCCAGACACTGTGACCGTCTTGTTTGCTTCTACAACAGGTGTTGCGAACTCTGCCTGCATCGAATTTGAGGAAATCTCCACCGCGTCAGGAGCAACGACTCCCACCAGCGTTGCCTGGGTCATGTCGATAATCGATGTCGCATTGATTGAACCGTCATAGACGTGATTTGTGCCCGCCACACCTGAGACTGTGAGCGCTCTTTGTGTAATCGAGCCATTCACCGTGATGGCCATGAGCTCATAGTTCGAAGCCTCGGGGCCAGAGATCGTGACCCCAGAGACTGCAATAATTTTGTTGGCTTCCGCGGCACCCGTAGTAAATGACGCTGTGGCGTTGTTGACATTGAGAGTGACGCCATCTCCTTGCACCACGCCGTTGAGTTGTGCCTGTGCAAGGTTCACGATAGACGTTGCGTTCACGTTCAAGAATCCGTTGTATTCACGTGAACTAGCAGTAATCCCCGTCACCGTGAGAGGTTGAGCCAGAATTGACGACGTCACTGTAAAGTCTGGCACTCGATAGTTCCCGCCATCGGCACCTTGGGCTGTAATTCCGGTAACGGTCACCGTCTTGTTCGTCCCCACAAGCGCATCATTGAATCGACCATGCTTATTCGTGTCAACGAATGTCACGATGTCTCCAGCGACTACACCAGAAAAACCTGCCGCCGTGGTGTCCACTGTTGCCAGATCACTTCCGTTGTAACGTCGCGGCGCAACCGTAACTCCCACAGTTGATAATGGTGCCTGAGTAACTGTTGCCACAACATCGACAGGTGCTGCCAGCGTGTAGCGGTGTGCATGGCTGCCCGACAATGTCAGCCCACCAACGGTAACTGGCTTGTTGACTCCAACTGTCTTGACCGCAAAAGAACCCGATGCATTCAACGAGTTGAGCGACACGTCATCTGCTCCGACCACTCCAACGAATTGTGCTCCACCGAATCGGAGTTGCTGAGTTGCATTGCGTGAGCCGTCATATTCACGACTTACCGCAGTCACTCCGGACAAGGTCAACATCTTTTGCGACACCGTAAAGCTACGCACCAAATTTGAACCTGTTGCCGCAGTTGCAGATAGGTAGTTAATATCTCCCACTTGTGCTGCCACCAGAGTGCATGTACCCACACTCACGAGACGAATCGTAAGCGCTGTAGGCACGTCACACACACTGGTGTCCGAAGACACCACAGAAACTGTTAAGCCAGATGTTGCCGTGGGTGATACTGCAAATGAATCATCACCATAGGTTTTGGTGGTGATAGGTGCAAAGGTCACTTGTTGTGTAGCTCGAGCAATCGTGATTGTTATTGTCTGGCTGGTCTTAGTGAAGAAGTTCAGGTCTGCAGCACGAGTAACTGCAACCGTACATTCACCAGCAGTGAGAGCCGTCACGGTGCTTTCTGAAATGGAACACACTGTGTTACCCGTGACGACCGAATATGTCACCACTCCGGTACCGCTTCCCGTAGAACCCACCGGCATTGACAAAGTAGTAGTCGCACGTGACGGAGCAGGACTATACGTAAGTCCGTTGCTAGCTGCTGCCACAGCAAGAGCACCTTGTTGGGCCTGAGTAATTGTCAGCACGCCAGCTACGTAGGTCACTTCATAGTTGTTGATATCCCCCACCGAAAGCGTGAGTGCCGAGGGTGTTATCGAATAGCTGCCACGGTTCACCGGAGAGGTTGAGGAAGCGGGATACGCCGTCGAACCTGTTCCCGCATAGGTGTACACCACTTGATCCGTCGCATCGTTGCCCACCAAATCAGAGCTGGTGAATGCTGGAGTGAATGTGTTGCCGTACACCACATCGCGGTCAGTCGCAGTAATAACAACGGGCTTTTTGTTCACCCGCAGTGTCACGGTGCGGGTTTCAATGGCATAGTTGGCCGACGACGGTGTGAAAGTGACCGACAATGTGTGATTACCGGCATTAAGGCGTGTTCCGGGTGCGGGACTGTACATCACGGTTCCAACGACTGCATGGGTCGCATTCAACTGCGCCCCGCCCAACGTGGTACCAAACTCCACTGCCGTGGGTGTTGACCAAGCCAAGCCTGACGTCGCCTGATTGATTGAAGCAACTGCTGTGGGTTGGGTCACTGTGTAATTCGCAGCCTTTGAACCCTGCAAGGTCACAGATGCAAACGTCACAAGTTTGTTGTCCTGCGCGTTTGCGTCACTAAATCTTGCGGTGAAACCAGTTTGAGCAATTGACACATCATCAGAGAATGAAATTCCATCCAGTGAAGCGTCGGCGAGACTTCCACTTGCTGTGTCGCTGCCGTCATAGAACTTATTGGAAGCAGTTGCTCCTGTAATTGTGAGATTCTTGGGCGCAATAGTGAAAGTTCGGCTGAGAGCCGAACCAGATTGTGCTGTTGCGGCCAAATAGTTAATGGTTCCGTTTTGTGATGCAGTGAGCACACAAGATCCCGCTGCCACAATCGTCACAGTGGCACTAGAGACACCTCCCGACAAAGTGGAAGTTCCCACGGCACACACACTTGTATTTGCCGCAAAGGACACAGTTAAACCTGATGTTGCAGTTGCTGTCACAACGAACGATCCGTCACCGTACGTCCTAGAAGACAGTGCATTAAAGGTGATGGTCTGTGATGCCTTATTAATGTTGTAGCTGAACTCAGCTGAGGTTTTCTGATTGAAGTTCACGCTTGCTGCCTTAGTTGCAGTTACCTTGCACACGCCAGCCGTGAGAGCGGTTAGGGTCGATCCATCTATGGAACACACCGTTGAAGTTGATGTCACCACATAGGTGAAAGCACCATCACCATCGCCACCATCGCCCACCAATGTGGTAGTGGCAAAATTAGGTCCAGGTTGCCACGTGATAGTCGTATCCGTGGCGCTCACCGTCACCGTGGACTGCTCTGCACGGTCAATTGTGATTGCACCAGAGTTGTAAGTAAATGAATAGTTGGCGGCAACAGCACCGGAACACGAAGTTGCAATACCACTACTCGAAACTGATGTGGAGTTTGTATAAGCCGTTGAGCATGTCGGTGCTGTCGTTAACACTGTTGCAGTTTGGCTATTCACAAATCCGCTATACGACGGTGTCACTGTAGGAGTTGCATCACCATAAGTCACAGTGTGTGACGACGCAGTCACCGCTACACCTTTGCGGTTAATGAGAATTGCACCCGAGGTGTAATTAAAGGAGTAGTTCGCAGCGACAGCACCAGAACACGTAGTTGCAATACCACTAGAGGCCACCGGCGTGGAGTTTGTGTAAGCCGTGGTACACGTCGGTGCTGTGGTTAACACCGAAGCAGTTTGGCTATTCACAAATCCGCTATACGACGGTGTCACTGTGGGGGTTGCATCGCCATAAGTCACAGTGTCCGACGACGCAGTCACTGTGATTGGTTTTCTCGTCACATTCACCGCACCAGCTACATAAGTGAACGAGTAGTTATCTGCAGTGGCACCCGAACACGATGTACCAGGCAACGAGCCTACGTTTGATGTCGACGCATAAGTGGTGGTGCACGAGGTGCCTGATACCACTAACGATGTGTCCCCATACTCAAAATCACTTGAGTATGACGCAGTCACGGTGGGGATGGGATCGCCGTAAATCACCATCGGTGATGATGCCGTCACTACGATGCCTTTTTTCGTGATGACAGCTGTATCTGCGGCGTAGTGGAACGAATAGTTCGACGCAGATCCTGCCGAGAGCGTGACAGATGACGGCGTGATGGAGTATGTACCCACATTGACCGGACGTGTGGTTGATGCGGCATATGTTGTTTGGCCTGTGCCCTCGTAGGTGTACACCACCGACAGCACAGCATCACTATTTGCAAGACCATTGACCGTGACCGACTGCCCCAGTGCCACACCGTATACAGCAGTCTGATAGTCCGCAGTAATTGTCACTTGTGCTCGGACAACATCAACTGCACCGTCAAAGTATTCAAACATGTAGTTGTTGTCCAAGCCTCCACTGCAACGCGTAAACGGCGCCGAGCCCACCGAGGAAGTCACCGCGTATGCCGTAGTGCACGAGGGAATCGTGTCAATAACTGATTGCGTTTCACTGTTGACGAACCCAGATACTTGTGGTGTCACCGTGACTGTGTTAACCGCTGCACCATAGGGAACAGCGGGCGATGAAGCGGTAACTGTCAGTGATTTCTTGTTGATTGTGATTGCACCGGCGATGTAAGTAAAGGAGTAGTTCGCAGCGACAGCACCCGAACACGTAGTCGCGATACCGCTACTAGAAACCGGCGTGGTGTTTGTGTAAGCCGTGGAACACGTCGGTGCTGTAGTCACAACCGACTCAGTCTGGCTATTGACAAAACCGCTGTATGACGGCGTCACTGTCGGAGTTGCATCACCATACGTAGCAATATGTGATGATGCAGTCACAGTAAGGTCCTTGCGGTTAATCGTGATCGCACCCGGGCTATAGCTGAACGAATAGTTCGCAGCTATAGCACCCGAACACGTAGTCGCAATACCACTACTAGAAACTGGCGTGGTGTTTGTATAAGCGGTGATACACGTCGGTGCTGTAGTGAGCACCGACGCGGTTTGGCTATTCACAAAACCGCTGTACGACGGAGACACCGTAGGAGTCGCATCACCATACGTCACAGGAAACGACGACGCAGTCACAGTAAGGACTTTACGGTTAATCGTGATTGCGCCATCTACATAACTCAACAAATAGTTCGCTGCTACAGCACCAGAACAAGCAGTGGCGATACCACTGCTCGAAACCGGCGAGGTGTTTGTATAAGTCGTGGTGCACGTAGGTGCTGTAGTGAGAACCGACGCGGTTTGGCTATTCACAAAACCTGTATACAACGGCGTCACTGTCGGGGTTGCATCACCATACGTCACTATGAACGACGAAGCGGTCACAGTGAGATCCTTGCGGTTAATCGTGATTGCACCTGGGTTATAGGTGAATGAATAGTTCGCAGCTACAGCACCAGAACACGTAGTCGCAATACCACTGCTCGAAACCGGAGTTGTTGTTCCATACGATGTGGTGCAATTTGTTTGTGAAACGACTAGCGATGTGTCGCCATTAACAAAATCGTTTGAGTACGACGGAGACACAGTAGGAGTGGCATCGCCATAAGTCACTGGGTGCGAGGATGCAGTTACAGCTACACCCTTTCGGCTAATCGTGATCGCACCCGGGCTATAGCTGAACGAATAGTTCGCAGCGACAGCCCCCGAACACGTAGTCGCAATACCACTACTCAAAACTGGCGTGGTGTTTGTATAAGCGGTGGTACATGTCGGTGCTGTAGTGAACGCCGACGCAGTTTGGCTATTCACAAAACCGCTGTACGACGGAGACACTGTCGGAGTCGCATCACCATACGTCACAGGATGCGAGGATGCAGTCACAGTGAGGCCCTTGCGGTTAATCGTGATTGCGCCGGCGGTGTAAGTAAAGGAGTAGTTCGCAGCGACAGCCCCCGAACACGTCGTCGCAATACCACTATCGGCCACCGGAGTGGTGTTCGTATAGTCAGTCGAACATGCAGGTGCTGTAGTGAACACTGCTGCAGTTTGGCTATTCACAAAACCTGAATACGTGGGCG
>CAEZWE010000004.1_pt1 | contig 45552 bp, 40 predicted proteins | sample 7264891 | NCBI WGS metagenome assembly CAEZWE01 (sample SAMEA6813872, study PRJEB35770) | uncultured Acidimicrobiaceae bacterium | biome: Freshwater; feature: Freshwater reservoir; material: water | place: Czech Republic | collected 2017-07-26 | depth 0.5m m | reverse complement strand
CTTCTGGGCCCACGCCTAAGTGATGAATGCCTGCTTGGATTGTGGCAATTGCTTGACCAGGGAAACCTTGCAGTTCTTCTGGGTGTTCTTCGAAATGTTGTGTCCACTCGGTACGTGCAACGCGACATGTTTTTCCCGTGTAGGCCTTGCTGATGACGGTGTCATCTTCGGCCATCTCCAACATCTTTTCTTTGTAGCCGCGACCTGTGTGTGCTTCGTGGGTGGCGATGAACTTGGTGCCAATCCACACACCTTCTGCACCAAGTGCAAGCGAGGCGATAAGTCCGCGTCCGTCAAAAATTCCGCCCGCAGCAACAACGGGAACTTTTCCTTCAACCGCATCGACTACTTGAGGAACAAGTGCCATGGTGGCAACAACGCCAGTATGTCCACCTGCTTCTGTCCCTTGTGCAACAACAAAGTCGCATCCGCTTGCAACTGCGGCAATGGCATGGCGCACTTTGCCGCACATGGAGCCCACCAAGATGTTGTGTGCATGTAGTTCGTCCACAATCTCGCGTGGTACGCCAAGGCCAGCCACATAAATGCTGGCTCCACCTTCGATGATTGCCTTGAGATTGCGTTCGATGGAATCTGGTGAAGCGGTGAGTAGGTCTACTCCAAAAGGCTTATCGGTGAGGGAACGTACGCGTGCCATTTCTGAGATGAGTAATTCAGTGGACATCGGGGCTGCGCCGAATGTCCCGATACCTCCAGCATCGGATACGGCAGCCACTAGATCGGAGTAGGAGACACCACCCATGCCCGCGAGCATGATGGGCAATTCGATGTCAAACATTTCGGTGAGGCGTGTCTTCATAGGTATGTACCGTACAACTCGGCGGCGTCTTGTGACCTAATCAGACCATGTTGCGATAGGCCCCAGGTCGACGCAGAAACTTGCGATGCCAGCGTCGAGGGGTGAAAAGCGCGGCTCGGGGCTCATCTTCAAACATCCAGCGCACAAAATGTCGTTTTGTCCACGATGTGCTGTTCACCAGGGCAAGAACTCGTCGTGTGGTGCGTGGAGAAGAAAGCATGTTGCCTAAAAACTTTGACATGCGATGATCTGCAAGCAAAGTTTTGTCGAGTGTCGTTGAGTAGTAATGGCGCACATCACTTGGGGTCTCTTTGTATGCAATTGCATGCGCTGCAGCTATACCTGTTTCTAGAGCTTGCGCAATTCCCTCGCCGGTCATGATGTCGGTGGCGCACACTGCATCACCCACGAAAAGGATGCGACCGGTTGAGCGCACGGCATTGTCGATGCGCGCAGGAATTGGCCATGCAGTATGTCGATCTTCGGGAACAAAACTGTTGCCGAGTGCAGCACGCACATGAGGCCGGTCACATAATTCTGTCCATGTCTTTTTCATGAATTGCATACTCGTTGCGTCATTGCGCAACATGCAGAAACCAAAGTTCACTCGATTGTTGGGCAATGGGAAGGACCATACATACCCGGGGAGGACATCATCGTCGAACCAGACATACAAGTTCTGTGCCGCTGGCCCATCCACGTGGTTGAAGTATTGACGAAATGCGTGCCACTCACCGAGATACCCCGGTGTAGAGAGTTCCAACGATTTTCGAATGGGTGACCACATGCCGTCGGCGGCAATGACATAGTCGGCCTCAACAATGCCGAGTCCTTCAATATCAACGGTGATGGCGTCGGCGTCATTGCGCACAACATTGCGAAAACTGTGTCCTTGGTGAACGGGAATTCCCAACTGAATGCATTGTTCAACGAGTGCATTGTCAAGTTGTCGGCGAGGAGCAACGGCTGCGAACATTCCCTGACCCTTGGGTAGATCCATGTCAAGTGTGCGGCCGTCAGGTGATTGGACAATGACCTTGTGTGTCTGCTTCCAGTCAGGCACCGACTCGGGGTTGAAGTCGAGTTGTTCCAAAATGCGCAACGCATTTGTAGTGAGACCATCACCACAACACTTGTCTCTAGGAAAGGTGGCTTTGTCTACCACGGTGACGTTGTGGCCAAGACGGTGCAATGTGATGGCACATGCTGCTCCAGAGGGGCCAGCACCAATAATGAGGACCTTTTTTGCCACGCTTTCGAGGCTAGGGCGCCTTGGGCTATGTGGGCTGTGACACCAGTTCGTAGTATCAAAGGCGGACACCATGAGGTGTTATCCCATCTACAAAGAGGAGAGCCGTCGTGGCAAAGTTGTGTGAAGGCCGTGTTGCCGTAGTTACAGGAGCAGGTCGCGGAATTGGTCGCGAACATGCATTGAGTTTGGCTAGTCAAGGCGCCAAGGTTGTAGTGAACGATCTTGGCGGAAACATCGATGGATCAGGTGGCGATGTCAGCCCCGCACAGTCTGTTGTGGATGAAATCAAGGCGATGGGTGGCGAAGCTGTTGCTAACGGCGATGACATTTCTTCTTGGGAAGGCGCACAACGTCTCATCAATACCGCTGTAGAAACCTTTGGGGACATCAACATCGTGGTGAACAACGCGGGAATTTTGCGCGACCGTATGTTGACCAACATGACCGAAGAAGAGTGGGATGCAGTCATCAAGGTGCACTTGAAGGGCACATTCGGACCAAGCCGTTGGGCTGCTGCATACTGGCGTGAACAGGCCAAGGCAGGCAAAGAGGTATACGGTCGCATCATCAACACCACCTCGGTGTCGGGAATCTACGGCAACATTGGCCAGACCAACTACGGCGCAGCAAAAGCAGGTATTGCATCATTCACGGTGATTGCAGCACTCGAGTTGGCACGTTTTGGCGTGACAGTCAATGCTGTTGCACCTGTTGCTCTTACTCGTATGACCGAAGGTCTGGGCAATGCACCAGAGACCGACGAAGAGCGTGAGATGCGCTCGCCACGTTGGATTGCACCCATTGTGACGTGGTTGGCTGGCAGTGAAGCGGGCGATGTCACTGGTCGCGTTTTTGAAGCAAGTGGCCAGACATTGGCAATTGCCGAGGGATGGCATCGTGGACCAAGCGTGTCGCCCATTGACGACCCCACCAAGATCGGCGCAGCGGTCACAGAGATGCTCAAGACTGCTCGACCCAATGCGGGAATGGACGGACGCGACGGTTCGTATCCGCAAAACACCATTGGCAAGAAGTAGGTCACGCTCATGGCTCTGAATCCAGAAGCAGTCGGTTCCGTAGGCGAGCCGTACCAAATTTCATGGTCCTCTAAAGATTCGCTGTTGTATGCAGTGAGTTTGAATGTGGGTTCCGAACAACTGCAATACGTCACTGAAAACTCAACCGGCGTGACGCAAAAAGCATTGCCCACCATGCCTGTCGTGCTTGGGTACGGACAAGGTGGAGCTAACTCAAATCCGATGCGCAATGTAGGAGAGTTCAACTTTGCGAACTTGGTGCACGCGTCGCAAGCCATCACCTTGCATCAGCCTCTTCCTGTGGAAGGAACGGCCACCATACAAAGCAAGCTTGTTGCAATGTACGACAAGGTGAAGGCTGCAGTCATCGTGACGGAAGCAGAAGCCACCGACGCCGCTGGCAAGCCGCTGTATTCCACGCGTTCTTCTGTATTCATTCGTGAAGCAGGTGGCTTTGGTGGAGAGCGCGGACCAAGTGGTGCAGTCAATGAACCGCCCGCCAAGGCTCCAGATCATGAAGTCACTTTTCAGACAACCCCTGACCAAGCATTGCTCTATCGCTTAAATGGCGATCGCAATCCTTTGCACTCAGATCCCAATCATCCAGCTGTTGCCGCAGGAATATTTCCCAAGCCCATCCTTCACGGATTGTGCACGTACGGATTCACTGGTCGTGGATTATTGAATGCATTGTGTGACGGAGATGCAGATCGCTTCAAGCACATTGAAGGCCGATTCGCCTCGCCGGTGTTTCCTGGTGATGCGCTCACTGTGAAGATTTGGAATAGCAGCGCTGGCGAAGCGTTGTTTGAAACCTACGTAGGTGACCGCAAAGTCATCGACCAAGGTTTAGTGCGCTTCAGTTAAACAGTGTCCAGTCGTCAGACTTTTTGCCACGCAATTCGTCATAGTCGACTTCTACACACATAATTCCACGAGACTCTGCAAGTGTGCGTGCTTGGGGCTTAATGCTTTGTGCAACAAACATGCCTCGCAGTGTGCCCAAAGTGGGATCGTTGGCGAGGTCGGCAAGATATCGAGTGAGTTGTTCCACTCCGTCAATTTCGCCACGTCGTTTCACTTCAATCACCACGGTGTTGCCATTAGGGTCTTTGCACAAAATGTCCACGGGGCCAAGAGCGGTGTAATGCTCACGACGCAGTAGGACAAGCCCTGGTTCCATGACGTCGGGTGAAGCGGCAAGAAGTTCTTGGAGTTGTTTCTCTACGCCGTCTTTTTCTAAGCCGGGGTCAATTCCTAACTCGTGTGCAGATTCGTAAAAAATCTCATGAAACAAGATGGTCATCGTTTCACCTTTGGGGTTGCGAACAACCCATGCATCGGTGAGTTCCTCGATGGTGTTGGGTGAGTTCATCCAATTCAGAGGCTTGTATGCGCCACCGTCGGAATGAATTGCCACGCAACCATCTGCTTTGACCATCACTAGTCGAATGGCTTCAGGCAGACGGGTTTCGAGACGGCCTGCGTAATCCACCGTGCAACGAGCAACAATCAATCTCACGGTTTCTATTCTCGCTCATCACGGTGGGCGAGCACCAAAATGTCAGCCGACCAGGTGATCTTTCATGCGCTTTTGGATGAGTTCACGCCGGCGCTGCAGTTCGCGATAAGTCAAGGTGTCGGTGGATTCATCCACGCCCAAGCTCGCCTTTACGCTTCCCAGGTCAATCTGGAAAGTGCTCTGGTCTACGCCAAGCTCACGGAAGATTCTCTCCCCGTGTCGTTGTGTAAAGACCATCGTGATATTGGTTAACTCAGCAATGATGTCAAGATCAGGAGCGAGCCGGGCGATTGCGCCATCGAGAAACACCATGTTTTTCACGTACAGCATCAGTTCCTTTGGAAGTTTGGCGCCGTAGGCCAAAAGTGATTTCACAATGCGTTGCACTTCTTGGACGAGTTCTTCACCATTGAGAGTGGTGGGGTCTACGGGTTGGTCAAGCTTTAGATCCACAATCACTGCATCGATGTCTGTGTCTTGAGGAAGTGCACCTAGATCACGCAGTGCTGCAACTTGGCCACGCAAATCATTTGTGGTGGCGCCAAGCATCAAACGCATAAAGGCCATGCGTCGTTTATCGCTCAGGCGTCCCACAATGCCGAAGTCAAGCAGAGCAGTGCGCCCATCATTGAGTACGAAAAGGTTGCCCCCGTGGAGGTCTCCATGGAACACGCCATGCACAAGTGCGCCTTCCATAAATGCAATCATTCCTGCACGTACAACGGCTTCGGTGTCAATGCCCGCTGCCTGCATCCCTTCCACATCATCGAAGTTGAAGCCTTGCAATCTTTCCATGATCAGAATGCGACGCGTCACAAGTTGAGGGTGAGGGCGCGGAACGATGTAGGCCTCTTGTCTTAGTTCGTGCATCATGGCTGCAACATCAACCATGTTGGCAGCTTCCATACGGAAGTCGAGCTCTTCCACAATGGTCTCTGCGAAAAGCTCGACAAGTGCCGGTGGATTAGCAAGGGCAGCGACCTTGATGCGTCCAATCATAAACGGGGCAATCCAAGCCATCACTTGTAAGTCCTTGCGCACCAAAGTGCTCACACGTGGACGTTGCACCTTGATGACGACATCTTCGCCTGTGCGTAGTTGTGCTCGGTGTACTTGTGCAATAGATGCAGCTGCAAGAGCCGTTTTCTCTACATGGATAAACACGTCGTCAAGTCGCGCACCAAGATCTTGTTCAATGGTTGTGCGCACACTGTCCCAGGGTTCAGGAGGTACTTGATCGCGACAGCGTTTAAATTCATCAACCAGTTCAGTAGGGAAGAGGCCTTCGCCGCTCGAGATTATTTGAGCAAGTTTGATATAGGTGGCGCCAAGTTTTTCGATCGCGACGCGAAGACGGCGCGAGACATAAGTGCGCGATTCTTCTGGGGTGGCGAAGCGTTTTCTTTTTTTGTTAATGAACCATGGCAATAGTGCAGTGCCGAGATGCCACACCACAACGATGAGTCGACCTATCGGGGGAAATTTGCGTGTGCGAATGAGGGTGGGGACTTCTTTGCGTGCCGCATCACGCAACACCACAGCTACTTGAGACCAGGCAATTGTGTCGCGGTCGAGCACCCAGGGGCCTGAGTCGGAAAAGTTTCCCCAAGAGAGGTCTGAGTGGGAGGTTGTCACGCTGTAAGTCTGCCGTTGGCTTGCCTGAAAGACGGGCGACATAGGACACAATAGAGAGGGGAATAAACCGAAAGGCAATACCAATGACTCAAGGACCTTTACACGGTGTGAAAGTAGTGGAGTTGGGCGTATGGGTTGCCGGGCCTGCAGCAACGGGCATCATGGCTGATTGGGGTGCAGATGTTGTGAAAGTGGAGCCACCCAGTGGCGATCCGCAGCGTTCTGTCTTTGGTGCACTTGGCGTGGCTGACCAAAGTGGAGTGCCTCCCTTTGAAATTGACAATCGCGGCAAGCGTTCGGTCATTGCAGATCTTCGTGATGAAAAAGGTATGTCCGTATTTATGTCGTTACTGGCCGATGCAGACGTGTTCGTCACTAACGTGCGTCCAGCTGGACTAGCGCGGCTCGGTCTTGATCCTGAATCTCTCACTAAGAAGTTTCCTCGCTTGATCTATGGGGTCATCACCGGTTACGGAACAGATGGCCCCGATGTGGATCGGGCAGGGTATGACATCGGCGCGTTTTGGGCGCGATCGGGTTTGGCTCATACCACTGTTGCTCCCAATGAGTTACCCCCTGCACTACGTAGCGGTCAAGGCGATCACACGACGGCATTGTCTTTGGTGTCGGGAGTGATGGCTGCATTGTTCGACCGCGAGCGCACAGGCAAAGGTCGAGTGGTGTCCACAAGCTTGCTGCGTACTGGGATGTACACGTTGGGGTGGGATATTGGTGTGTTCTTGCGTTTTGGAAAGCGTCAGAGCACAAAACCCAATCGAGAGAATCCAGCTCCCATGATGAACTGTTATCGCGCAGCCGATGGCAGAGCGTTCTGGCTTCTTGGTTTAGAAGCCGATCGACATTTCCCGGGATTACTTACAGCCATGGAGCGTCCAGATTTAGCCGAGGTAGAAAACTTCAAGAATGCTCGTGCGCGTTCGGTAAATGCAGCTGAATTCACTGCAGTCCTCGATGCACATTTTGCCACTCAGTCCTACGAGTATTGGACAACACGATTTGATGCACATGATGTGTGGTGGGCACCATTGAATTCAATTGCGGAAGCTGTTATGGATGAACAAGTGTTGGCCTCGGGTGCAATTGTAGAAATGACCCCACGTGAAGGCGAAGCCCCGTATCGCGCAGTGAATTCACCAGTGGACTTCAATGACTATGTACCTGTGTATGGTCCAGTGCCCGCACTTGGTGAACACTCCCCACATTGGTGAGGAACTAGCAATGTCGTTGTTTGCCGTGAATGGTCACGAATTGTTACCCACCGATGGCAGCGCAAAACTGTATGAGTGGGTGTTAGGCGATACTGATCCAAGTGTGGTGATGCAAGAACTACTCGACTCTGTTCCCTGGGCATCACAGACAATCACCATGTTCGGAAAGCAATACGAAGAACCCCGACGTACTGCATGGTTTGGTGACGAGGGTGCCAGTTACACCTACTCAGGCATCACGATGACACCGCATCCATGGACGCCGTTGCTGCAGTCCTTGCGTGACGTGTGTGAGCAAAACAGCGGCAGCGCATTCAACTCAGTGCTCCTTAACTTGTATCGCGATGGCAATGACAAAATGGGATGGCATGCAGATGACGAACCAGAGCTGGGCACAGAACCTGTCATTGCCTCATTGAGTTTGGGTGCAACACGGAAATTTCGTTTTCGTCATCGCGTCACGAAAGAAGTAGTGGAGTGTGAACTACCTACGGGCTCTTTGGTGGTGATGAGTGGTCTGTCGCAAAAATGTTGGGTACATGAAGTGCCACGGCAAAAGCGTGTGAGTACGCCACGAATCAATCTGACATTTCGAAAAATTCAGAGCTGATTACTTGCGCGGATCGCGGCCCCACAACGCATGGAGAATGTCTGTGGTGTATTCGGGTCGACACACAAAGAAATCTGGAAGCCAAGTATCGGGCTTGTTGTAGATCAGTGGTGAGCCATCGATACGGCTTGCATGAAGACCGGCGGCCATTGCAACTGCAGCAGGTGCAGCCGAATCCCATTGGTGCATTCCACCGTCATGAATATAGATGTCAGCTTCACCCATCAAAATTGACATTGTTTTTGCGCCCGCACTTCCCAAACGAAAGGCCTCGCAATCCAATCCTTCAGCAACAAGTACCGCAGCGTAGGGAGCTCTGTTGCGAGAGGTCACTAGGCGAGGTTTTGTGTGTGGCGCTTTGGGTGGCACAACTGCAGGAGGGTCGGTAGCAAACACAGTGTCAATGCTCGGCAGAGAGACTGCACCTGCAGTAAGGGCTTCGTCTTCCCACAATGCAATGTGTACAGCCCAGTCAGCGCGACCTTCGCCGTATTCATTGGTGCCATCGAGTGGGTCAATAATCCATACACGATTATTTGTCAGACGATTTTGAGAATCTCGTCCCTCTTCGGACAGAACTGCATCGTTGGGCCGCAAGGTGGTGAAGGCATCAAGGAGAAAGTGATGCGCGAGGAGATCTCCCGAATCCTTTAATTGCCAGATGCTTATCCCGCGTTCTACCTGGGTATTGCGATGTTCATCAAGAATCTGTCCCACATGTTGGGCGAGCACAGTTGCGAGCTCAGCGTCAGTGAGCCCTTGCCATGTTGCAAACAGTTCGGCGTTGCTCACTGCTGTCCGCGTGACAACTCAAGAGCATCGCGAATCAAGGCACGCACATCTGCTTCGGATGCGCCAGACGCGACGAGTTCTCGCACTCGTTGTTCGATGCGTTCTGCGATGACTTCATCAAAAGAGTCAAGACGGGTCTTCGCAGTGACTGCAGAAACAGCAATCAAAATGAGAGCAGCAATCGCAGTGACCACGCCAAAGGTGAGTACCCATCCCTCGTTGTTGCCTGCAATCGAGGAAATGATGAGCGCGGGAATTCCACTGAGGAAAATGACGAAACAAATGACCTTGATGATTTTGAGAGCCATGGGTTACCTCGACAGCGGCTTGTACTTAATGCGGTGCGGTTGTTCAGCCGCTGATCCCAACTCTTTACGACGCCATGCTTCGTATTCGGTGAAGTTGCCTTCGAACCATCGCACCTGACTGTCGCCTTCGAATGCGAGCACGTGCGTGGCGATGCGGTCAAGGAACCAACGGTCGTGGCTGATAACCACCGCACATCCGGGAAATGCTTCCAATGCATCTTCAAGTGCGCGCAAAGTATCGACGTCCAAGTCATTGGTGGGTTCGTCAAGCAGTAGTACGTTGCCGCCACGTTTGAGAACTTTTGCAAGATGCACTCTGTTGCGCTCACCACCTGAGAGATCGCCCACAAGTTTTTGTTGGTCTGCGCCTTTGAAGTTGAAACTTGCCACGTAGGCGCGTCCGTGAATTTCACGGTTGCCCACCTTCATGTGCTCTACACCTTCAGTGATTTCTTCGTACACAGTCTTGGTGGCATCAAGCGAGTCACGATTTTGGTCAACATAACTCAATTGCACAGTGTCGCCCACGGTGACAGTTCCAGAATCGGGTGCTTGTTGGCCAGTGAGCATGGCAAACAACGTCGACTTACCTGCGCCGTTGGGACCAATAATGCCCACAATGCCTGCAGGGGGAAGTGCGAACGAGAGGTTCTCAATCAGTAAACGATCGCCGAAACCTTTCGAAAGATTTTCCACTTTGATGACATTGTCTCCAAGACGTGGGCCGGCAGGAATATTGATTTCCAACTTGTCAGGGCCACGTTCTGCAGCAAGTGCTTCTGCATGCAGTTTGTCGTAGGCAGCCAAGCGCGCTTTACCTTTTGCTTGACGTGCTTTTGGCGACATCTTGACCCATTCAAGTTCGCGTTGCAGAGTGCGCGCACGGTTGTCACTCTGTTTTTCTTCTGCAGCCAGACGAGTCTGTTTTTGTTCCAACCACGACGAGTAATTGCCTTCAAATGGAAATCCGCGTCCTCGATCAAGTTCGAGAATCCACTTGGCGACGTTGTCCAAGAAATAACGGTCGTGTGTAATGGCGACGACGGTGCCTGGATACTCGGAGAGAAAACGCTCCAGCCAGTCCACGCTCTCTGCGTCTAAGTGGTTGGTGGGCTCGTCCAATAGCAACAGGTCGGGGCGAGAGAGCAGTAGTCGACACAGGGCCACTCGGCGTCGCTCGCCACCGGACAACGTGGTGACATCGGCATCGTTGGGTGGGCAACGCAATGCATCCATGGCGATCTCCACATTGCGATCAAGGCTCCATGCGTCCATCGCTGCGATCTTGTCTTCAAGCTCTGCTTGTAACGCACCTACTTTTTCGTAGTCCGCGTCAGGGTCGCCCCACATGGCCATCACTTCGTCGTAACGGGTAAGGACATCGCGAATAGGGGCAACGCCGTCCATCACATTTCCGAGAACATCTTTGCTTGGGTCGAGTTGAGGCTCTTGTTCCAGCAGGCCGACGGAAAAGCCTGGGGTCAGGCGTGCCTCACCGGTGTAGCCGTCGTCGAGGCCGGCCATGATGCGCAGCAGGCTTGACTTGCCGCTTCCGTTGGAGCCAATGACGCCAATTTTCGCCCCAGGGTAAAAGGAGAGGGAAATGTTCTCCAAAATGGTGCGATCAGGTGGGTAAAAGCGGGCCAGTTTGTAACAGGTATAGATGAACTCGTGAGCCATGATGCCATTGAGGTTAGTTCGGCGAGCCATATTCCACCCTTCCCGTGCTGTGGGAGGGTAACTTGACCATGTCGTCCCATCGGGCGCTCACACAAGGGGAACATCTCATGCTGTCAGCACTATTTGACCAAGCTGCTCTACATAACTTCTGGTTCAGGTACCTTCACGTCCTTGCCGGTATTGCCTGGATCGGCTTGCTGTACTACTTCAACTTCGTGCAAGTGCCTGGCCTTGCCGCATACGGCGATGAGGGCAAGGCCCGCAACATCACCATCACCCAGATCGCAACTCGTGCCTTGTGGTGGTTCCGTTGGGCATCTATCGCAACTTTGGCTACTGGTTTGCTCATCATTGGTGTGCTTCCTGAGTACATGGAAAATTTCATGAACCATGAGGGCCAAGTAGGAGCCAACGCAAAGAACGTGGCAATCACCATCGGAATGATCTTGGGAATCACCATGGCGGCAAACGTATGGATGATCATCTGGAAAAACCAGAAGGTCGTTATCGCTAATGCCACCAATGTGTTGAATGGTCAAGAAGCTGATCCAAATGCAGCAACTGCAGGCCGTCGTGCACTTCTCGCATCACGTCAGAACATGATTTTCTCTGTGTCGATGTTGTTCTTCATGGTGGGTGCAGCTCACTACTACGATTCCTACTTCGTAGCGACCCGCAGCGAGGCCTATACCTTGTTGCTCATTGCGGTTGTCATCGGTGCGCTGTTGCAATTGAACGCATTGGGAATCTTTGGTGGAATCAAGGCTGGCAACAAGATGCTGTGGCCATATGAGTCGCACAAGAACGCCATCATCACCTCGGTGGTGTTGTTCGTGGTGTTGTTCGTTGCATCAACCCTCACATTGGGTCTCGTGTAACGCACACACTCGTCTAGAGATATAAAAAAATGGGCCATCCCTTGCGGGGTGGCCCATTTTTGTTTTCGAGATTGATTATTCGACAGTAAGAACTGCACGCATGTTGGTGTGCCCGGGCACATCACAAATCACTTGGTAGGTGCCGGCCTCAAGATTGACGACGCCTGAATCAACACTTCCTTTTTTGGAGACATCCAACTTGAAGTTGGGGACCTTGACGCCATCTTTCGCCAAGATCAAGGTGTGGCGTACCGAATCTTCATTCACGTAGCCAAAAGTGACATCGCCTGCGGGAATCGGGCCGTATGTCTGGGCATCAAACTTCAAACCAGAGACTGCCTTCACCACGAATGCATCAGCGGGCACAGTTTCCGCAGGTGCATCAGTGCTGGATCCGCCACAGGCAGATAGGGCGAGACCGAGAACGGCCAGGAGGGGGAGAGTGCGCTTCATGAGACTGAATTTACTCCCCAATAGTGAGGAAAGAGTCTCGGCAGAACGATGTGGGCAAGTACCATTTGTCACGCGGACAACGTCGTCCGCGGTGCGCCACCGCACCCCATAGCTCCTCGGGGCAAGAATCTAAGGCAAGAACATGGCTGACTTAGCGGACCGCACGCAAGACTTTGGCGCCAACTCCTGGTTGGTCGAAGAGATGTACGAGCAATTTCGCACTGATCCACAGTCGGTCAGTGAGGCATGGAGAGAGTTCTTTAGTGACTACCGCTCTCAGAATCCGCTCCTTGCAACACCTCAAGCTGCTGCAGTAACCCACGATGCGCCACCCGCGACTGCTGCCTCTGCCCCTACGAACGGCACAGCACCCACTGCTGCACCATCGGTACCTGCTGCGAGCGCACCCGTAGTGGTGGACGGCGAGCCGATTCGTGGTGTCGGCGCCGCAATCGTGACCAACATGGAAAAGAGCTTGTCGGTTCCGACCGCTACTTCGTTCCGCAATGTTCCCGCACGTTTGTTGGAAGTCAACCGTAAACAAATCAATGACTACCGCTCACGTCATGGCATGAGCAAAGTCTCCTTCACTCACATCATTGCCTATGCAATTGTGCGTGCCATCGCAGATGCAGTGCCCAACATGAAGAATGGTTACGCCACCGATTCTGCAGGCAAACCATTATTGGTGCGCAATCCACATGTGAACGTGGGTCTCGCAGTCGATGTGGACAAAGGTGATGGTTCACGCAACCTGGTCGTACCAGTTCTTCGCGACGCAGACACCTTGGACTTCTCAGGATTTTTGGTTGCCTATGACGAGATCATTCGCAAGGTAAAGGCCAACAAACTCACCATCGCAGATTTCCAAGGTGCGAATGTGTCCATTACCAATCCTGGAACCATCGGTACGGTGCAATCAGTTCCTCGACTCATGCCCGGCCAAGGTGTCATCGTGGGTGTGGGTTCCATCGATTACCCCGCTGAGTTTCAAGGAACTGACGAAACCAACTTGAACACTTTGGGTGTCTCAAAAGTTGTCACCATCACCAGCACCTATGACCATCGCATTATTCAAGGTGCAGAAAGCGGCTTGTTCTTAAAGCGCGTCCATGAACTGTTGTTGGGTGATCACGGTTTCTATGACTCCTTGTTCCGAGGTTTGGAAATTCCATATCAGGCAGTGCAGTGGGCATCAGACGTTGCTCCGTTGAATCGTGAAGAGACAATGATGCACAAGCAGATGCAAGTGAGTTTGCTGGTGCGCTCGCACCGCGTGCGCGGACATCTCATTGCCGATATCGACCCACTGCGTTGGAAAGAGCCACGTCTGCCACGTGAGCTTGACCCAGCTAACTACGGCCTCACCATTTGGGACCTTGAGCGTGAATTCTTGACCGGTGGTGTTGCTGGTAGCACCAAGATGAAGCTTGATGATCTTTTGGGTGTATTGCGTGATGCGTACTGTCGCACCGTTGGCGTGGAGTACATGCACATTCAAGACACCGATGAACAGCGCTGGATTCAATCCAAGATGGAAGGTGTGACATTCACACCCACACTGGATGAGAAGTTGCGCATCTTGGAACGTGTCAATGCGGCAGAAGCTTTCGAGAAGTTCCTCGCAACGAAGTATGTCGGCACAAAGCGTTTCGGTCTTGAAGGGGCCGAATCGATGATTCCCATCATCGACAGAATTGTGAGCTCCGCTGCAGATGATGGCATGCACGGGATTGTGTTCGGTATGCCGCACCGTGGTCGCTTGAACGTGTTGGTGAATGTGATGGGCAAGGACTACGCCCAGTTGTTCAAAGAATTTGAAGGTCACGTCAGCCCAGATTCAGTGCAAGGCAGTGGCGATGTGAAGTATCACCTTGGAGCTAAAGGTGTGTATCACTCAGCATCGGGTGCAAGCATTGATGTGGAATTGGCTGCAAACCCAAGCCACCTTGAAACTGTCAATGGTGTTGTGTTGGGAATGGTGCGTGCGAAACAAGACGCCATTCAGCCGCCCATGCTCTACAGCGTGATTCCTGTGTTGATGCACGGCGACGCTGCATTCGCTGGGCAAGGAATTGTGTATGAGGGTCTTGCTATGAGTGATACCAGTGGGTATCGCGTGGGTGGAACTATTCACCTCGTGGTGAATAACCAAATCGGATTCACTACATCTCCGCAATTCGCACGTTCGTCGTTGTATGCAACAGATGTTGCCAAGACCGTCCAGGCGCCTATTTTCCATGTCAATGGTGATGATCCAGAAGCATGTGCGCGTGTGGCCCAGTTGGCCTACGAGTATCGTCAAAAGTTCCACAAAGACGTTGTTATAGACATGGTGTGTTATCGCCTACATGGTCACAACGAAGGTGACGATCCCAGCTATACGCAGCCATTGATGTACAAAGCGATTGCAGAGAAGCGCAGTGTGCGCAAACTGTACGTTGAACAACTCGTCAAGCGTGGTGACATTAGTTTGGAAGTGGCTGAACAAGCGCTGATTGATTATCAAAGCAAGCTTCAAGTAGCACTTGATGACACACGTCAGAATGCGCCGGGCAATGTAAAGGCCGCAAAACCTCCTGCTCCAATTGGGGTATTGCCGCACGTGGATACAAGCGTTGATAAAGAAACGATTGAGCGCATCTTTTATCAGCTCACCAATTACCCAGAAGGTTTCCATCCACATCCCAAGTTGGTTCGTCAATTTGAAGCCCGACAAAAGGCATATGAAACAGATGGCGACTTTGAATGGGGCGTCGGTGAAGCGCTTGCATTTGGTTCCTTGTTGATTGAAGGCTTTGATGTGCGTCTTGCGGGTGAGGATTCACGTCGCGGAACATTTAGTCATCGACATGCATCATTGGTGGATGTGGAGACCGAAGAAACTTTCCTACCCTTGCGGGGTGTTCCAGGAATCAGTGGAAACTTCTGGGTATATGACTCTCTGTTGAGTGAATATGCAGCTCTTGGGTTCGAATACGGCTACGCACATAGCAACCGCAATGCCTTGGTGATGTGGGAAGGCCAGTTTGGCGACTTTGTCAACGGTGCACAGATTGTGATTGACCAATACATTGTTGCGGCCGAAGACAAATGGAAACAAGCCAATGGTCTTGTGATGTTGCTGCCTCATGGTTTCGAAGGCCAAGGCCCGGAGCACTCAAGTGCGCGCATTGAACGCTTCTTGCAGATGTGTGCCGAAGACAACATCCAAGTAGTGAATGCCACAACTGCTGCGCAGTATTTCCATGTGTTGCGTCGCCAGTTAATTCGCGATGTACGTAAGCCTTTGGTGATATTCACACCTAAGCAACCATTGCGAATGAAGGAAAGCCGTTCACACATCAATGAGTTCACCGCTGGTTCTTTTCAAGAAGTGCTCGATGATCCGTTCGTGACCGATAAGTCCGCCGTAAAGCGCATCGTGATGTGCAGCGGAAAAGTTGCATGGGATGCAATGAACGAGCGTGTGAAGCGCAATGCGCCTGTTGCAGTCATCCGAGTGGAACAGCTGTATCCATTCCCGCTTGATCAAATCAACGAGATGTTGACCCGTTATCCGAATGCTCGCGAAATTGTGTGGCTACAAGAAGAGCCAGAGAATATGGGTCCATGGAATTTCGTGGAGCATCTGATCTGGCGTGTGAAAGATCGTGGCTACGACCTTCGTCATGCAGCCCGAGTTGCCTCGGGAAGTCCTGCAACTGGATCAAAGGCAATTCATGACCAAGAGCATGCAGACTTAATGGACGAGACTTTCCTCGGCTTGTAGCCCGTCACAACTTCACAACAGCGGAAGCGCAAGATGAGTGGATAACTCATTGAGCGCAGCGGTGGGGTCAACAACTTTGATGGTGCGCATTCCCATTGCGGCCGCTGGTTTGAGATTGATGCCAAGATCATCAAGAAAGACACATTCGGTCGGCGCAACCCCGAGTAGTTCGCAGGCGATTTCGTAAAACCGTGGCTCTGGCTTACGACATCCCACTTTGCTGCTTTCCACAACGTGATGAAACCTGTGCATGATTGCGGCAACCTCTTGTTGACGTGGTGTCGGTTCAGGTGACTGCGAGACAACATTGTTTGTCAAACACGCAGTAAGAAATCCTGCATGAATCACTATGTCGAGGGCTGTAACCATCTCCGGGCGCACATCACCTGAGAGCAATGCCAAGATGTCCACTCCTGGGATGCGATGGCCAAGGGCTTCACTTTCTTGGGCGAAAAGCTCATCGAACTGCTGCGGGGTGATGTCGTTGCGCTCCAATTGGGCCCATGCATTCGAGTGGGGATTATGGGAGTTGACGCCCCTAATGAAGTCGAGGGGGAGACCGTGGCGGTTCTCGTATCCGTTAAATGCCTCAAAAGGGCTGGACAAGATCACCCCTCCAAAGTCCCATAAAACGGCTCGAACTGGGTGTTGCGTCATCTATTGGAGGCTAGGGGCTATTGATATGGCCTATGGGGTCCGATTGCCCCCGATTAGGGGTGCGGGAGTGCTTGACTAACTAGGTGACCAAACACATCATCGTTGACGGATCAAATATCGCCACCGAAGGTCGAGCAGAGCCCAGTTTGGCCCAATTAGATGAGGCCGTCAGTGCCTTGATGGACGAATACAAGGGCGCCAAAGTGACTGTGATTGTTGATGCCACCTTTGGGCATCGGATTGCAAAGAAAGAGCGTGCTGAGTTTGAAAAGGCTTTGGCAAACAATGAATTAGTGACGCCACCTGCGGGAGCCGTGGGTCGTGGAGACGCATTTATCTTGGCGATTGCCGACAAAGTAAATGCTGCAATTTTTTCAAATGACAGCTTCCAAGAGTTCCATGGAAAATACAAGTGGCTCTTTGATGAAGGTCGTCTCATTGGTGGCAAGCCCGTACCACTCGTGGGTTGGGTGTTGGTGGAACGTCTTCCAGTTCGAGGACCAACAAGTCGTCGGTCGGTGAAACATGGTGGCGTGGTGGCAAAAGCATTACCGGCTGCAAGTCCAGAGGCGAGCAAGCCCATGCCCGTTCCCAAGACACCGCCACCTAATGCACGTCTTGCAAAGTCTGCTCCTGTTTCGGCGAAGCAGAACGCCGCAACTACTGCCAAGGCGCCAGTGAGCGCCAGCAAACCCGCAACAACCATGGTCAATGATCTTGTGTCTTTCTTGGAGTTTGTGGAGAAACATCCTGTCGGCGCAAAAGTTAAAGCAGTTGTAGAGACCTATGCGGCCAATGGTGTGTCAGTGCGAATGGGAAGCATTGCGGGCTATGTGCCGTTGAAAAACATGGCAACTCCCATTCCGCGAAGCGCGCGTGATGTCTTCAAATTGGGTGACCAAGTATCGCTCATGGTGGTGGGTTACTCACCTTCTCGACGAAGTGTGGACCTTGGTGTTCCTGATGTAGTGGCCACAAAAGTGGCAGAGTCACTTCAGCACGACACAAAGAAGAAGACAAAAAAGACTGCGTCATCAAAAGTTGCAGGCGCTAAGAAATCAACAATCAAAAAGCCTGGGGTACCGGCACGCAAGGTGTCCGTGGAAAAGGCCCCCACAAAGAAGGCTGTTGCAAAAAAGAATGTCGTCAAGAAAGCAATTGTCAAAAAAGCTGTAGTCAAAAAGACCGCAGCTCCAGTTGTGAAGAAAACCGCACGACCTGCTGCCAAAAAAGTCGTGACAGCCAAGAAATCAGCGCCAAAAAAGAAATAACGCTTCTCCTCGAGTTCTCGGGTTCTCTCTTGTGCCCGCTACCGTTTGAGAGTGCTGTTTGTGACATGGAACGTTAATTCTCTCAAGGCGCGGTTGCCCCGCGTGGAAGCCTGGATTGAAGAGGTGCAACCCGATGTGGTGTGCATTCAAGAGACCAAATTGGCTCAAGAAAAGTTCCCCACAGAAGCTTTTGCATCTCTTGGATACGAAAGTGCCCACTTTGGTCAGGGTCAATGGAACGGCGTGGCCATTGTGTCCAAGGTGGGACTTGAGAATGTGATGTTGAATTTTGCGCCGACAGTGGAACAAGACCACGAAGCCCGCATTATTTCGGCAACTTGTGGAGGCGTGCGAGTGAGTTCGGTCTATGTGCCCAATGGTCGTTCACTTGATCATGATCACTATCAATACAAGCTCTCGTGGATGAAGCGTTTGCGTGAACACCTAGATGCAACATGTGCCCCCAGCGATGATGTGATTGTGGCGGGTGATTTCAACATTGCACCCGATGATCGCGATGTGTGGGACGTGACGCAGTTTGCAGATGCCACTCACGTGAGTGAACCTGAACGTGATGTACTGCGTCATGTATGTGACTTTGGTATGGAAGATACGTTCCGTCGTTTTCACAATGATGCGGGACTTTTTTCATGGTGGGACTATCGAGGTGGCAGTTTCTACAAAGGCCATGGCATGCGGATTGATCTTTTGCTTGCAACTACCACTGTTGCCGCACGTTCTACGTGGACAACAGTGGATCGCAACGCTCGAAAGGGTGAGTCGCCTAGTGATCATGCACCAGTGTTGTTGAAGGTAGATGCACCGTGAACACGGAATCTGATTCCCCATTTGGAACATTTCCCACTTTTCATCAGCGAGATGGAGAACTCTCAGATTCTGATCTAGCCCGAGTCAGACTTGCCGATGTCATGCGGCGCGTTATGCGCGAAGCATTTACGTCGCATGCTTCGGCTGTCGAAATTGATGCCTTGGCTCTTGAGATGGAGCAACAACTCGCCGTTCTGCGCGCCGCACCACATGTGCCAGGTTCAGCAGCAAGCGATTCACATTTTTCAGATCGCAGCCCGATCTATGGAGCAATGAATCCACTTTCCATGCCAATGAAAATGGGTCTTGTTGACGGTGGTGGGGAATTTGGTTCGGTCACAGGTGAGGCAGTGTTCACAGAACTCTATGAAGGCCCGCCGGGCCATTGTCATGGTGGGTTCATTGCAGCAGCTTTTGACGAGGTGCTGGGCATGGCTCAATCGTTGACGGGTCGCCCTGGGATGACGGGAAAACTGAGTATCACATATCGTGCACCCACGCCGTTGAACACGCCGATTCATTTTGTGGGATGGGTTGAAAAAGTTGAGGGGCGAAAGATTTTCACAAAAGGCACTGCGCACAATGGTGAGACACTATGTGCTGAATCTGAGGGATTGTTTTTGTCAATGCCCGCTGAGTTGATGGAGCGATTGAAAAAAGGTCGGGACCTTAAGAATTCCCTTGCTCTCGAATAAGGGCGAGAATCTCTTGTCCGTATCTATGGGCAAACACTGGATCAGCGATTTCTTCAATTTCGTCAACAGTGTGAGGCAACGTACGAATGAGTGCGGTTAGTTGACGTTGTGACAAGACAGCATCGGGGTCCACACGCATCTGGCGGGCCTTTGCCCCACGCCAAGAAAGCAGCGCTTCTTCGAGTGGATTCTTTGTTGACACTTTCTTGCGACGCTCACGAAATTCTTGAGTGGGTGCAGTGTATGTGGGTGTTGCAGTGGTGAGCGAGGGCAAAAATGGAGATGGCCCAGACGAGCGACTTTCTCGCTGGTCAGTCCAAGTGACAATGAGTTGATGTGCTGCACGAGTGAATGCAACGTAGGCAAGACGCACTTCTTCGGCGCGGGCGAGTGCACCACGGGCGCTTCGATGGGGAAGTAGGCCTTTTTCACATGCCGCCACAATCACATGTGGCCATTCACGACCTTTGGCTGCGTGAAAAGTAAGGACTTCAACTCCATCTGATTCGGCAACATCTGCTGATGTTGCAACCCATGAACCAAATGCGCGGCCATCTACGGAACCCATGCGGTTGTCATCGAGAAACTGTCGAACCAACTTGGCCACTTGGTAGTCGCTGTCTTGTTCGGTGTAGTCGCCCAAGTCCAGTACATCCGATGCCCAAGTGGACAATGATTCGCGTCCTGTGAGGTCGGTAGCAATTGCAACTGCACGCGCCCACTCACCGCCACGTCGCGCCGAGCGAACCGCCAGTCCTGCGTCGGTCAGAGCGGTGCGTACTTTCTCGGCAACAACATTCGTGCGGCAAAGTACGGCTATTGAGTTAAGTGATTCAGAGCGTTGCACATCAGAGACCACGCGCACAATGTGTTGCAGTTCTTGTACTTCGGTGGGGAAGCGTCGCAGGTCAACAGGAAGTCCTGAATTGCGACGTGAATACGCCTCTGTCGGTTGACCTTGACCCGACAAGGTGTCCACCGCAAACGACACAATTTCTGGAGTGCATCGATAGTTCGAAGGCAACGAAATCACTTGTGCTGGTGAGCCAATACCGGGTAACTCATCAAACAATGTTTTGTCCGCACCGTTAAATCCATAGATCGCTTGATTTGGATCACCTACAAGAAAGAGGTCAGGACTTGAGCCTGAGAGAACCTTCAAGAATTCATATTGAAGAGGGTTCATGTCTTGTGCTTCATCAACGGAAAGATGTTTGAATTGAAAATTCACCGACTCGATGTAGCGCTGATCACGTCGAGCCTCATGCACAACGAATGTCAGAAAGTCGTTGAGGTCCACCACGCCACGTTTTTTCTTGGTCTTTTCGTATGTCTCGAATACATCAACGAAACGATCCGAGCCGAGTGGGATTGTTAATCCTGCTCGTGTCATTTTCTCCACGGATTGTTGGGGTGAACACATGTGCCCATGAGCCCAATCAATTGCTGCAAGAATTTCATGTAGTCCACCCTTGCGAGCATCGGCCCCCATGCTGAGTGACAAAACAGAAGTGCGATTGTTGATTATGACGGGCGCTGTTTTCCCTTTGTCCTGGAAATGCTGCATCATGAGTCGTCGCGCGACGGCGTGAAAAGTGCCGATGGTGGGTCGTCCGTCAAGTTCGAATTGTGAAAGTCGAGCGCGCATTTCGGTGGCCGCTTGACGGGTAAAGGTGATGGCAAGCGTGCGGTTGATGTCAGCAGTTTCAGATAATGCACGCCAGGCGATTCGTCGCGTAAGAACGGTTGTCTTTCCCGAGCCTGCTCCCGCACGCACAACAATGATTCCCGTGGGGGCAGTCACGGCTGCTCGCTGGTCTGCATCAAGGCCCACCAGCACAGATTCTGGGCTCAGGGCCCTCATTGAGCTAGTCGGGTCGTTTGTTCGCACCCCTTGAAACTAGGCGGTTGCTACCCTTTTGACATGCCCTTTTCCCCTCGCCACCTCAATGATGGTGAAACACTTGTATTGGACCTCCATCCCCATTGGTGGTTTTTTGGACCCGAGTCCATTTCTTTGGTTGTGTCCATGTTGGGCACCATCTATCTGCGCTCCAAAGTGTCGGGCTGGTGGGAAACTGCGGTGACCTATGTGGGGTTGGCCGCAATCATTGTGTCGATGTCGTGGTTGATTGTCGCTTTGATCAAGTGGCGTACAACGTATTTTGTGGTGACATCGCATCGTTTGATTTATCGCCAAGGTGTTGTTGCGCGCAACGGCGTGGAGATTCCCCTTGAGCGCGTGAATAACGTGAATTTTGCTCAAACAATTTTCGAACGCCTTTTGCAAGTGGGTGATCTGTTGGTGGAATCTGGTGGCCAGGAAGGCCAGCAAGTGTTCTCCGATATCGCAAGACCCGAGGAAGTGCAGAACATCATTCATTCCACGATTCAGCGCGACAAGCAGCAACGATTTGAGGGGGCGCCGTCGTTGGCGGGGATTGCCCATGAATTGGAACGTCTTGAGGGTTTGCGCGACCGGGGAGTGCTGACTCAAGAAGAGTTTGAGGAGCAAAAGCGCCGCCTCATTGATTGAGGGCTCTCTCGCTTTCGCGGCACCGCCGTGAACCTGTGAGAATAGGCAAATGGCGCAGGTAACCCTTCCTTCGGGAGTCTTCTTGGAATACGAATCGATGGGTAATCCCTCGAATCCCACAATGTTGTGGATCATGGGTTTTGGCGCCCAGATGACCGCTTGGCCCGATGAGTTCTTGCAGATGTATGTGGATGCAGGCTTTCACGTGGTGCGCTTTGACAACCGTGACTGCGGGCTGTCCTATAAGCACGATGGTGTCATGGTTGATGTGGGTGCAGTGACCGCAGCGGCCCTGATGGGAGATCCGCCACCGCCAGTGCCCTACACATTGTCGGATATGGCTGCAGATGCAGTAGGTGTGCTTGACGGTTTGGGAATCGATGCAGCGCACATTGTCGGAGCATCGATGGGTGGCATGATTGCCCAAACTCTCGCTATCGAATTTCCCCGTCGCGTACTGAGTCTCACCAGCATTATGTCGGTGCCTGGTGACATGGCCTACGGCACGCCTACTCCTGAAGCGCTTAACACACTCGTTGCGCCGCCACCAGAAGATCGTGCTGCCTATATTGAAGGTGCAAAAAACTGGGCAGTGTGGTGCTCGAAGAAGTATTTCGATCTCGATGAAGCACGCGCACGCGCCGCACGTGAGTTTGATCGCAGCTTCTATCCCGAAGGGACGCATCGTCAAATGGCGGCGATCTATGCATCAGGTGATCGCAGCGAAAAACTTCGGACACTTTCAATACCCACTTTGGTGATCCATGGCCGAGATGACACATTGCTCACACCATCTGGTGGTGAGCGCACTGCCGAGCTAGTGCCTGGATCAATTCTCATGATGCTTGCCGACATGGGACATGACCTTCCACGTCCATTGTGGTCGCTGTTTGTCGACGCCATCGCGTCACATGCACGGCGTGTTCATTCGTAATCACATTCATTCACTACACAAGGAGATTTGACATGGCTGGTCCATTGAGCGGATACAGAATTATTGAAATTGCAGGTATTGGACCTGGCCCATTTGCAGCGATGATGTTGGCTGACATGGGTGCAGAAGTCATTCGTGTAGATCGTGCACAAGCAGTTCGTGGTCCTGCTGGTGATAAGCCTGCAGGCGACCTGATGTTACGTGGGCGGCGCAATATTGCACTGGATCTGAAGCACCCCGATGGTGTGGAAGCTTTGTTGCAATTAGTGGAAAAAGCAGATGGTTTGATTGAAGGCTTTCGTCCAGGCGTTATGGAACGACTCGGTGTGGGTCCAGACGTGTGTTTGGCGCGCAATCCGAAATTGGTGTTTGGACGTATGACTGGTTGGGGTCAAGAGGGAATGTATGCCCAAGCAGCGGGCCACGACATCAACTACATCGCCTTGGCTGGTTCGCTGGCGCATTTTGCCCGCAAAGACGAGATGCCACTACCTCCACTGAATATGGTGGGCGACTTCGGTGGCGGCGGAATGTTCTTGGCGTATGGAGTTGTATGTGGACTACTTGAGGCACAAAAGAGTGGAGCTGGACAAGTTGTAGATACTGCAATGGTCGATGGTGCCGCCACTTTGATGTCGATGTTCTGGTCATTTAAGTCCATGGGAATCTTTGATGAGAATGCACCAGGAACAAATCTCTTGGACACCGGTGCGCATTTTTATGATGTATTCGAATGCAGCGATGGAAAATACGTCTCGCTCGGATCAATTGAGCCGCAGTTCTATGCCGAGCTACTTCGTTTAACTGGACTTGAAGGTGACGTAGAGTTTGCACGACAAATGGATCAATCCATGTGGCCACATCTCAAGGAACGCCTGCGTGAGGTGATGAAGAAAAAGTCGCGTGATGAGTGGTGCGCCATCATGGAAGCAACTGATGTCTGTTTTGCCCCGGTGTTAACTATGAGTGAGGCAGCAGCGCATCCCCACAACGTGGAGCGCAAGACGTTTGTCAATATCAATGGCCATATGCAGCCTGCACCTGCACCTCGTTTTTCTCGCACAACACCGACGGTCGAACGCCCATCGGCTCACCCTGGTCAACACACTGCAGACATCCTGCGTGACTGGGGTGTAGGAAATGCAGATGCACTGTTGTCATCTGGTGCTGCCAAGCAGGCACAGTAAGTGGGAACTCTCGTCTGTTTTCATGCACACCCCGACGATGAGTGCATTGGAACTGGTGGAACCATCGCTCGTGCTGCACAAGAGGGTCATCGGGTAGTTCTTGTTGTTGCCACAAATGGTGACCATGGTGAAATTCCCGATGGTATGGCCAATGGTGTGTCGTTGGTAGATGTCCGTCGCGAAGAAACGATGAAGTCAGCTGCGACTTTAGGAATTCAGCGAGTCGTGTGGTTGGGATATGAAGACAGTGGAATGACGGGTTGGGAACAAAACAAAAATCCCGGCGCATTCTGTAATGCAGATGTGCACACTGCAGCATCTGCATTAGCTGAAGTTCTTCGAGAAGAAAATGCTGATGTGCTTACCGCATACGACTGGCATGGCGGATACGGTCACCCAGATCACATCATGGTGCACAAAGTGGGACATGCGGCCGCGGTCTTGGTACCCGAGGTGCGATTGTTGGAAGGAACAATGAATCGCGACCTCATCAGGCGCAACATTCAAATGGCTCGTGACGCCGGTTTTTTGAAAGAAGAAGAGGGCTTTAATCCCGATGGTCCTGCAGATGATGGCAATCCATTCGGCACACCTGAGGCAGAAATCAACTTGCGTGTTGATGTCACAGATTTTTCTGCACGTAAGCGAGACGCTATGCGTTGCCATACCAGTCAATTACAAGAGAACAGTTTTTTCCTCGCAATGGACGATGGTGCATTTGCGATGATGTTTGGTGTGGAGTGGTTCATTGAGCCAGGAAGCACCGAGCCATTGCGCGATGGCTGGATTTTCGCATGAGCCGCATTTACATGGTGCGACATGGTCGCGCCGCTGCAGGCTGGAATGTTGATCCCGATCCAGGTCTTGACGAATTGGGTCGTGCACAAGCACTGCAGGTGGCAACGCGGTTGTCCTCGTTGGGTCCATTGCCTGTCTTGTCGAGCCCACTTCTGCGTTGCCAACAGACAGCATTCCCTTTGGCTACCGCATGGAAGCAGGATGTGCGTATTGAATCTTTGGTGGGAGAGATTCCCTCGCCAGAGGGCTACGAACTGGAAAATCGAGTGGAGTGGCTACGTGAGGCGATGTCGGGAACGTGGGAACAAGTGGCCCAGACGTCCGGGGCGCATTATCGCACCTATCGCGACGATGTTGCTCGTCTTGTGCAATCGTTACGCACGGACACTGTGATCTTTAGTCATTTCATTGCTATCAACGCAGTGATTGGCGCAGCTACCGATGATGATCGTGTGGTAATCGGGCACCTAGATAACTGTTCGGTGTCGGTTTTTGATGTGAGTGACGAAGGTCTATTTCTTATAGAAATGGGTGGGGAAGCTGACACGCTGATCCGTTAGTCAACATTGAACTTTGGCGACTAGATTTAGAGCGTGATTTCCTCTGCGGTACTTGATACGACATCTTCGTTGTATGACTCCCATCTTTCGTGGGCGTGGATCACGATTATTGCCAACGGATTCGCTGGTGTGTGGGCCTTGGCTGCGCACAAGATTCAGCCACTTCGCACTCGTGCTTTGTGGTGGTACACAGGTGCAGCTCAGTTCACCGTGTTTGTGCAAGTGGCCATCGGTGTTGCCATTGTGAACAAAGAAAAAATGGAATTTCCTGCATTTCATGCTTTCTATGGTTTTGTCTCCGTTATGGCAGTAGCCATCATTTACTCGTACCGTCACCAACTCAAGGGTCGCGTGTATTTGTTGTATGGCTTTGGTGGTCTCTTCCTCATGGGCCTCGGCATTCGCGCAATGCTGGTGGGGCAGTCCGCCTAAATTCATCGGGGCTAGACCACGATTCAATTGAAGAAAATCTACAAATGAAGTAGATTTTCTCCAATGAAACGATTTCTGGGACCTCTTGGCGCTCTTCTTTTGATTGCTGGAGGATCTGTGACGGCACAGTTGGTTTATGAATCCGAAGTTGTGGGCTCTTCGTATGTGCCTACATTTCAAAATAAGACGGGCACTAATGCCAATGCGACCTACTACGCAACTGCGTATGGAGCGGGTGTCTGGGCCAAGGTTGAGGGATCGACTCCGGTGTATTCAACCAATGGGGGCCAAGACTGGGTAGCTGGCACGACGAATGTCACCGCGGGTCGGTATTCCAATATTGAGTTTGTGAACAATCGGTTTTTCGCATTGTGTTCGACTTTTTGTACCGCGGGTAGACAGATTCAATATTCAGACGACGGAATGACGTGGACTGCGGCAAATGTTCCCACCACCAATGTTCCCGTTGCTGATGCCCACTGGAATGATGTGGCGTACGGTAACGGAGTACTCGTTGCGGTGAGTTCCGGAATGCTTAGTGGAAACGAAACCGCAAATCGAATTCTGCGATCTACCGATAATGGTGCAACGTGGCAGATTCAAACTTTGCCACAGATCAATTCCTTTCCTCAGACTTTTGTTGCAGCAAACGCAGTGGTTTTTGCGAACGGGCAATTCATTCTTGTGGGCAACCGCACATTGACATCGTCTGACGGCATTACTTGGACAAACAGCAACTCGACATTCTTGAATGACATTGCATTTGGCAATGGTGTGCTTTTGGCCATTATGACTACGGGCAATGGTTCCAACCATTTGTATCGTTCTACGAACTGGGGCAGTTCATGGAGTGCCGTGACTCATCCTTCATTGGGAATTAGTCCTCAATATGTTCATCGTATTCGTTTCGGCAATGGTGTATTTCTCTTTGGATCAAGTACCAGATTCGTCACCACCGTAAACGGCACGTCTTTTTCGAGTGCAACTAATTGGCTTTCTTTAGGCAGTGGGCAATGGCGCGGATTAGGTTTTGGCGCTGGTCAATTCCTTGCGGTGGGCGATACGAGTATCGGTGGAGCATCTAGAACAATCGCATCCACCGATACTCCAGATACAACCGCTCCCTCTTTGGTACAACAGAGTCCCTCTGACGGTGCGACAGGAATTGAATACACCACGAACATCACATTAACTTTTTCGGAAAATGTCGGCCCCGGTCCTGGGCAGCATGTCACCATCAAGAAGGTATCTGACAACAGCACAGTCACATCTATTGATGCCAGTTCCTCTCAAGTCACGTTCTCTGGTGCCACAGTCACGGTGAACCCCACAGTTGATCTCCCTACATCAACTGCGTTGTATGTACTCATTAATCAAGGTGCATTTACTGATATTGCAGGAAATGGTTACGCAGGGATTTCCTCATCATCGGGGTATCAATTCACCACTGCTGCCGATGTAACTCCACCTGCGCCGCCCACCACGCCAGATCTCAGTGATGCATCAGATGCGGGCCTCTTTAATACCGACAACATCACATCGGTGGTGAACCCACAGTTCCGTTTTCGCGGTGCCGAGAACGGTGGAACTATTACTGTGACCGCATCGCGTAGCGGATTAGCAGACAAGACATGTACGCGACCTGGGGCCACATATCTTGATGCCTGCTCAATGTCAGGCTTATCGCAGGGGACATGGACTGTGGTGGCGACCCATACCGATGTCAATGGCAATACCTCTGCTAATTCTGCAGCACTCACAATCGTTGTTGATACAACAGCGCCAGCCTTAACAGCTATTTCTCCCACTCGTGATGCAGTAGGTATTGCGGTTAACTCGAACATTCAATTGACCTACAACGAAGATGTTTATGCGGCTATCGGTGATTTCTTGGTGAAATCTGGTGGTTCCACATGTCCTACAACTGAGCAAACAATCTCTTCGACGTCGGCAGCTGTGACGGTTTCTGGGGACACGGTGACGGTGAATCCGCCGAACAACTTCGCACATTCAACAGTGCAGTGTCTGTCAATTTCTGCGGGTGTCGTCAAAGACATTGCCGGCAATAATGCGCCACTTCATGATCCCACTGCAGCGGGCGGAGTGAGATTTACGACTTCATCTGCTGATGTGACTAGCCCTTCAGTAACGGTTACTTCTCCTTCGTCACCTGCGGGTTCGCGCACGCTCGTATATGCAGTTGTCTTTGATGAAGTCATTAGTGGATTAACAAACGCAGATTTTTCAAATCTCGGTACCGCGAACTGCACATTTGCCGCACCGACATCATCGGGGACATCGTTTTCAATTACTGCAACGTGTACTTCAGATGGAACGGTCATTCTGCGATTGGCGCCTAATAGTGTGACTGATGGAGCCTCAAACACTGGTCCCACTTCTGCTGTACAGGCATCAACGGTCACCATAGACACCACAACGCCATCGACTGCACCTTCGGGCACTGTTGCGCCGACTCAATCGACTGTGCCGTCATCGGGCACCACGGTGCCACCTGTGGGTACTGGACCATCAGGTCCGACACCTGTGGCTCAAGGTGTAGCCACAACTGTTGCCCCCACCACTACCTTGCCGGTACCAAGCACTACCACCACAACCTTGCCGTCTGTAGATGTGCCAGAAGTGGCCGATAGTGGTGGCGCACTTGTGGTGAATGGTCAACGTATTGAGGCCACCATCACGCGTGAGAACAATCAACTTGTGATTGCAGCCGGAGTATTGCGTGCACGTATTTCTGCTGTGCAACGCGAAGGTGGTCGTGCACCACTTGATTCTGAGGGCCGCATTCGTATGGACCAAGGGGACTCAATAGAAATTGAAGTCACTGGGTTTGGATCCGAATCACAAGTGGAAGTGCGCATGTATTCAGATCCAGTGTTGTTGGGTCGTAGCACTGTGTCGGCACTTGGAAACTTGATGGCGTCCTATGAGGTGCCTGATTCTGTGATTGATGGACGACACACCGTTGTGTTGCTAGGTGAATCACAACAACGTGAAGAGTTAACGTTTGCCCTTGCAGTGTTTGTGGGTGCAGACTCCGCGGGGCCGTCTGCGTTGGTATTGCTGGTGGGGATTCCGTTGGGCTTGGCTGTGATTGCTGCTCTTGTCATTCCTGCAATCTTGCGTCGTCGTCGCAAGGACGAAGAAGAGAAGTAGAAAATAAAAAATCCCCTGCCGAGCTCGGCAGGGGATTTTTTATTCTTAAAAAGAAACTGATTTATGCCAGTGACTTGTCAAGTTCATTTAACTTGTCTACCAAAGCAGATGGCAACTTGGGCCCGAACTGTGCGAAGTGATCACGAATCTGTGGAATCGCTTCCTTCCAGCCAGATGCGTCAACTGACAACAGTTTTTCAAGATCGCTGTCGTTGATGTCGAGACCGTTGGTGTCCAAATCGCCTGCATTTGGCAAGTAGCCAATTGCAGTCTTTTCAGCCGATGCCTTGCCATCGATGCGATCAAAGATCCACTTCAGAACACGGCTGTTCTCGCCAAATCCTGGCCACAAGAAGCGGCCGTCTTCGTCGCGACGGAACCAGTTGACAAAGAAAATCTTTGGCAAGTTCTCTGACTTGGTGGCAGCACCAATCTTGAGCCAGTGTCCGAAGTAATCGGCCATGTTGTAGCCACAGAAGGGGAGCATGGCCATGGGGTCAAAGCGAAGATTGCCCACAGCACCTTGTTGGGCTGCAGTGGTCTCAGAAGCCATGATGCTTCCCAGGAAGACACCATGATCCCAATCAAATGCTTCTGTCACCAAAGGCACTGTTGTGCGGCGACGTCCCCCGAACATGATTGCCGAGATGGGAACGCCGGCTGGATCTTCCCATTCAGGAGCCATTGATGGGCACTGTGATGCAGGTGCTGTGAAGCGAGCATTGGGGTGTGCAGACACAGAATCACTCTCTGGTGTCCAGGTATTGCCCTTCCAGTCGGTTGCACGTGCAGGTGCAGTGTCGCTCATACCTTCCCACCACACATCGCCATCAGAGGTGAGAGCAGTGTTGGTGAACAAGCAGTTGCCCCACAATGTCTCCATCGCGTTGGCGTTGGTGTCATAGCCAGTTCCAGGTGCCACACCGAAGAAGCCAGCTTCAGGGTTAATGGCGTAGAGGCGACCGTCTTCGCCGAACTTCATCCAGCAAATGTCGTCACCGATTGTTTCGGCCTTCCAGCCTGGAATGGTGGGAACAAGCATGGCGAGGTTTGTTTTGCCGCATGCCGAAGGGAATGCCGCAGCGATGTATTTGTGTGCGCCCTCTGGATTGGTGAGCTTCAAAATCAACATGTGTTCTGCGAGCCAGCCAGCATCGCGTGCCATCACAGATGCGATACGTAAGGCGAAACACTTCTTTCCAAGAAGTGCATTGCCGCCGTAGCCCGAACCAAAGGACCAAATCTCGCGTGTCTCAGGGAAGTGCACGATGTATTTGTTGTCGGGGTTGCATGGCCATGCGGAACTTGTCTGGCCTGGAGCAAGTGGGTCACCTACCGAGTGCACACATGGCACCCAGTCGTTGTCACCCAAGACATCGAGGGCCTTTTGACCCATACGGGTCATGATGCGCATGCTGACTGCAACGTATGCGCTGTCGGTGAGCTGTACGCCGATGTGGGCGATAGGGGATCCCAATGGCCCCATGGAGAACGGCACCACGTACATGGTGCGACCTTTCATCGCGCCTGCGTACAAAGAATTCATTTCGGCGCGCATCTCAGAAGGTTCACGCCAGTTGTTGTTCGGGCCCGCATCGTCTTTATCTGTCGAACAGATAAAGGTGCGATCTTCCACGCGCGCTACGTCGCCTGGATCAGAGTGTGCCCAGTAACTGTTTGGACGCTTTGCTTCATCAAGCTTGGTGAAGGTGCCAGCGTCAACAAGTGATTGACACAGGGAGTCGTACTCTTCACTAGACCCATCACACCAGTAGATGGAATCGGGCTGGAGAATCTCTGCCCAGTCGTTGACCCACTGTTTCAGACGTGTGTTGCTCGTGGTTGCAGCCATGGAGGTACCTCTATTCAAAGGTCAAAGTTATTGAAGTAGATACTGCCCTAACCGGAACGGCTCAAGCAATATGAACTAAGGCTAAACCCCAGGAGTCTCCATGTCCGACTCTGAACCCAAGGTGAGACAAGTGGCACGACCACTGTCATCCAAGGTAAAGACCACTCTCTGGCCTTGGCGCAACATGCGAAAGATCGACCCTTCGAGGGCATTGGAGGCCAAGTTGTATTCGCGAAGGTCGGTATCGGAGATGATGACTCCGTCACCGCTGACAGGGTCATATGCCTTGACAACGCCTTGCATGAGATGCCTTAGCGGCCGGCCTTGACGACTTTGCCCGACTTGATGCAGGCGGTGCAGGCATACACGCGCCGAGGAGATCCCTTGACGATGGCGCGTACACGCTGAATATTGGGGCTCCAGCGGCGCTTGGTGCGCACGTGGGAGTGAGACACAGACATGCCCCAGGATGGACCCTTGCCACATACTTCGCAAACAGCAGCCATTTTGGAAACCTCTTTGTATCGGCGACAGGCATCGGGCCTGTCGGACGCAGAAGTCAAAACTACCAGCGAGACCAAACCGACCCCAACCGTGCCGACCCCAAAACAGCCAAATTTCGCATATTTCCCACCTAGGCCCTCTGGCTTACTAGCCTTTCGCCCGTGACAGGGCTTCAGACTTTAGGGGCAACCGAACTACGCCTCATCATCACGGTGTTCCGTGATGCGATGAAAGTGCATTCGCCTTCCATTAACAGACTCAACGTGTATCCGGTGCCCGATGGCGACACCGGAACCAATATGTTCCGCACGCTCGAAGCAGTCGTTGCCGAACTCAGTGGTGCAGACGACGACCTTGCAGCGACGTGTGCCGCAATCAGTCATGGATCATTGATGGGGGCCCGCGGAAACAGTGGTGTGATCTTGAGCCAGATTCTGCGCGGGCTTGCATCCACCATGGGTGGCAATGCATCGCAGTCCGGTATCACCGCCACTGTGTTGTCGGATGCATTTACTCGCGCCGGAGCGGCTGCATACGAAGCAGTTTTAAAACCGATTGAAGGAACAATTCTTACTGTTGTGCGAGAAACTGCCGAAGGTGGCGCACATGCTGCACGCAGTGGAGCAACTTTGTCAGAGGTGCTGGTTGCTGCGCGCGAGTCGGGTCGTACTGCACTTGCGCACACACCTGAGTTATTGCCTGTCTTGAAAGAGGCGGGCGTAGTGGATGCAGGTGGCGCAGGATTCTTGTTGTTGATGGACGCATTCATTCATGTGGTGACAGGTGAGCCAATGCCTGAGCCCGATGAAAGTGCTGGTCCTACGCCAGAACAACTCGATGCGGTTGCACAACGTCACCACGAAGATGGCACAGTCGACGTCAGCGAGTTGCGATACGAAGTGATGTTCTTGTTGAACCTCGATGATTCTCGTGCGCCTGATTTCAAAACCGCATGGGGTTCGCTGGGCGATTCCATTGTTGTTGTAGGTGGAGACGGTCTCTATAACTGCCATATCCACACCAATGACATCGGGGCAACGATTGAAGCGCCACTACTTCTCGGCGGTACGCCCAAGAACATTCGCGTGACAGATTTGTTCGAAGAAGTGGCCGAAGAACATGCAGCGCGCGAAGCAGAGTTGGGTGCACCAGTTCTCAATCGCACACTCACCTCGTCGTTGCCACCAGTGACATGTGCGGTTGTTGCGGTTGCAAGTGGTGATGGAATTGCAGAGCTATTTGGACAGCTCGGCGTGCACGGAGTGATCTCTGGTGGTCAAACACTGAATCCATCCACTGCGGAATTGCTTGCAGCGGTCGAGCGAATGAATGCCCGTCAAGTCATCATTTTGCCAAACAACAAGAACATCATTCCTGTTGCACAACAACTAGATGCCCTCACTACTAAAGATGTGCGAGTTGTGCCCACGTGTTCTATGCCTGAAGCTTTAGCTTCATTGGTGTTCTATGACCCTGAAGTGTCGGCTGAGACCAATGCGCGCGCAATGACCGAGGCGGCAGAAGCAGTTGCAACAGGTGAAGTCACCCAGGCAGTGCGTGACACAAAGACTGATGCAGGACAAGTCACTGAAGGCGATTGGATCGGCTTAGTCCGCGGAGATGGAATTGTGTCCATCTCTGGAACAGTCGTTGGTGCGGCAGAACAGTTACTTGAATCGCTGATTGATGATTCGCGTGAACTGCTCACCTTGATTACTGGCGCAGACGCAACGACGGCCGACACTGAAAAAATCACCGCATGGGTCGCCACGCAGCGTCCAGAGTTGGCCGTTGAAGTTCACTTTGGTGGACAACCGTTGTATCCATACTTATTCGGCGTTGAGTAATTCACCACTTACGTATCGCGACTTAGACCAGCTTGGTCTTGAACGCATCAAGGGAATTGGCGAAAAATCGCTCACTGCACTGGAGTCTTTTGGTATTCATAGCGTGCTGGACCTAGTGGAAACATATCCGCGTCGCTACATCGATCGATCGAACATGGCAACCCTTAGCGAGATGCAACTAGGCGTAGACACATTGGTGATGGTGCGGGTGGTGTCATCGCGGTCTATGCGCACGCAACGTGGCAAGACAATGGTGACAGTCACGGTGGAGGATCACACGGGGAAGCTGTCCCTTACTTTCTTTAATCAAGCGTGGCGCGATAAGCAACTGCATCCGGGAATGGAAGTTGCAGTGTTTGGCAAAGCTGAGATGTATCGCGGCTATCGCCAAATGACGAATCCTGTTGTGGATCGCATTGGTGATCAAACAGGTCGCGTGGTGCCGATGTATCCACAAAGCGAGAAAGTGCGCATTTCTTCTTGGGATCTTGCGCGCTGGATTACTGATGCGCTTGCAAAGTGTGAGCCACGAGGAATTGCAGATCCGATTCCTGATGATGTGGTGTCCTCGCATGGTTTGATGTCGCGTCACGACGCGTTGCGAAAGATTCATCGACCCGATGTTGTTGATGACCATCTTCAAGCACGACGTCGATTGGCATTTGATGAAGTGTTGCGCGTGCAGTTGATGTTGGTGGGCAAGAAATCACAATGGGAACGCGAGTCGGCAGGTTTTTCTCATGCGATAACGGGCCATCTCATTGATGGCTTATTTGCCGCCCTTCCTTTTCCGCTCACTGGTGCACAACGACGCACCATTGACGAGATTTATCACGACCTGGCTTCCCAGCGACCCATGCATCGTCTTCTGCAAGGTGACGTGGGTGCGGGAAAAACATTGGTGGCAGTTGCAACAATGCTGGCTGCGGTCCAAGGTGGACATCAGGCGGCCATCATGGCTCCAACTGAAGTTCTTGCTGATCAGCATGCTCTTAGCATTCGTGCATTGTTGGCGTCTTTGAAAATTGCAGATGAGGGAAATCTTTTTGGCGATCGCTCATTGAGAGTGGAGTTGCTCACGAACAAAGTGACGGGTGAGGAGCGCAGGTCCATCTTGGCGGGAATTGCAGATGGCAGTGTGGACATCGCTATTGGAACACACGCTCTCATTCAGGACAAAGTGTCGTTCGCAAGTCTTGGTGTGGTTGTGGTGGATGAGCAACATCGCTTTGGCGTCGAGCAACGTTCACGTTTGCGTGACAAGGCACTGCAATCAGAACATGGCCTAGTGCCAGATGTTTTGGTGATGACCGCCACACCTATTCCGCGTACAGCAGCAATGACGGTCTATGGAGATCTTGATGTCAGTGTCTTGGATGAACTCCCACCGGGCCGCACACCAATTGTGACAAGTCGTGTCTCTGGTCCACTTGAAATGGAGATGATGTGGAGTTCTGTGCGCGAGCTACTCAAAAAGGGCCAACAGGCATATGTGGTGTGTCCACTCGTAGAGGAAAGCGAAAAACTTGAAGTCGCCTCAGCACAGGAAACCTATGAGACGCTTTCTTCAGGTGAGTTGTCTGACTATTCGGTGGGCTTGTTGCACGGTCGCATGTCGTCAAAAGAAAAGGAAGCAGTGATGGCTTCGTTTCGACGTGGCGATCTAGATGTCTTGGTGGCAACGACAGTGATTGAAGTGGGCGTTGATGTTCCGAATTCCACCACGATGATTATTTTGGATTCCGATCGTTTTGGCATTGCCCAACTTCACCAGTTGCGTGGGCGTGTAGGTCGTGGTGCGCTTGCGTCGCAGTGTTATCTAGTGACGCAACACAGCGATCCTTCACCAAGAGTGGAGGCACTTGTGGCCTCCACTGATGGATTTGAATTAGCCGAAGAAGATCTGCGGCTTCGGGGTGAGGGAACCATTATGGGGGCTCGTCAAAAAGGGCAAACGGATCTCACACTGGCATCGTTGCAACGCGACCTTGATCTCATCCAATGGGCCAGGCAAGATGCTGTGCGCATTATCAAGTCTGACCCCATGCTGGAGTCGCTACCTATCTTGCGAGATGAGCTTGATCTGCTGTTCTCGGCCGAGGACGAAGAGTTTCTGTTTAAGTCCTAATCATGTGGGTACTACTGTCTTATCTGTGGTGAGGCCACATAGGGCAGATGGGGGCAAGATGAAATTGCACGGCAAACACGTTGTAGTCACAGGTGGGTCGCGAGGCATTGGTGAACAGATTGCTCGCCAATGCGCCGCACGTGGTGCAAAGGTCACTGTGGTGGCACGAAACCAAGATGCTCTGGAGCGAGTAGCTCAGTCGATTTCAGGAAATGCATATGTTGCAGATCTCAGTGATGATGCAACTGTCGATGGTCTCATTGAAAAGATCGAGACGCAGTTCGGACCAATAGATGTTCTTGTGAATAATGCGGGTCTTGAAACTTCCACACCCTTTGCAGTGGAAGATGAACGAGAGATTCGTGCAGTCTCACGAGTGAACCTCGAAGTCCCGATGTTGTTGACGCGGCATGTACTTCCCCAGATGCTCGCGCGTCACGAGGGGCACATTGTGTTTGTGTCGTCACTAGCTGGCACTGCAGGTTTTCCTGGGATGGCTGTCTATGGCGCCACTAAGGCGGGAATTCTGAATTTCGTTAACGGTCTTGCGCGTGAATTGAAATCCACGCAGGTCAACATCACCACTTTGTCTCCTGGCCCTGTGGCAACGGATATGTGGCAAGAAATTGAAGGGCGTCAATCGTCGATTCAAAAAATTGTGAAGCGTTACAAGCGTCTGCAACTCATTCCCATTGCAGATCCCGTCAAAATTGCTCGACGCACAGTTGATGCCATTGAGAAAAACAAACCCTTTGTGCGTGACCCCAAGAGATTGGGCATCAACTTTTGGCTCAATCATGCACCCACACGAATTGCCAACTTTGCCTCATGGGGCATCAAGTTCGATCCACTCGATGCGGGGCATAAGTAGAAGCCCCGTGCTTCCGTAGTTAAGAAGGTCTAGAAGTCAGAAGTGTCGTCATCATTGTCGTCGTCGCACAGTTCGATATCCCATCTGTCGCGGCAGTCACGACATCGGTATGCAACAACATCACCCTCGTACCACATGCCATCTTCGCGGGCAGGAGTAATGAGCGAACAGGGCCCGCCGCAGTCCACGCAGATAATTGATTCTTTTGGAACGATCACTGCCGTAGTCTGCCTGGGATGAGAGTCGTTGCGGGTCAATTACGTGGCCGAAAGATTGAAGGGCCACTCACAGAGGCAACTCGACCCACCACCGACAAAGTACGAGAGGCCATTTTTAATGCACTCTCCAGCTTGGATGTGGTCGATGGAGCGCGAGTGATCGATCTTTATGCGGGCTCGGGCGCTCTGGGAATAGAGGCATTGTCGAGAGGGGCGGCGCATTGTGTCTTTGTAGAGAACAACAGAGATGCCCTCGTGGTATTGCGTAAAAATCTGCAACATCTTGGACTGCAGGACCGAAGCAGTGTGATGGAGGCAGATGCCATGGGTGCCTTATTGGCAGCATCGTCGTGTGATCTCGTGTTGGCCGACCCTCCCTATGGCTTCACTGAATGGGGAAAACTGTTGCAGCACTGCACCGCATCCATCGTGGTTCTGGAATCGAACCGCCAAATTGGTGATGTTTCAGGGTTTTCAACAATCCGCGAACGTCGCTACGGCAGGACATTTGTTGCATTTCTCAGACACGAGGCACCGTCGGAAGGTACCGTAGAAGCCACATGAGCACGGTTTTGTATCCAGGGAGCTTTGATCCCTTCCATTACGGGCACCTCGATGTGGTCACCCAGGCAGCAGAGTTATTTGGCTCCGTTGTCGTTGCGGTGATGCACAATCCTCAAAAACCTTCAGGAGTTCTTCCCACACAGACTCGCCTCGATATCGCCCAGAAAATGCTGTCTGACATTCCAGGCGTCACGGTGCAAGCATTCGGCGGTCTGGCAGTTGATGCAGCTCGTTCTGCGAAGGCAGATTTCATTGTGAAGGGCTTGCGCACTCCAGGTGATTTTGAAGTAGAACAACAAATGGCGCACACAAATTATGCAGTTGCCCACGTGCGCACCGTGTATGTCCCTTGTCAGCCCGGGCTTAGTCATGTGTCGAGTCGCTTTATTCGCGACATTGTCCATTACGGCGGAGATGTTTCATCCATGGTGCCTGCCTTCGTGGTGGATGCATTGCAAAAATCTTTTTCGGCGAGGAGCTAAGACATGCCTTTCGATGACTTCGATGACTTTGATGACAATTCATACCCCAATCCCGCACCCGTACAGGCGCGTCTGGGTGAGAGTGAAATGATTCTTCGCAAGACCATTGACATCATTGCGACTGCACCAAGTGTGCCGCTGTCGAGCACTCCTCGAATCGATCGTGATGAAATCATTGAACTTCTTGAAGATGCACTGGTGCGCGTCCCAGAAGAAATTCGTCAGGCCCGTTGGATGCTGAAGGAACGCCAGGAGTTCTTAGAAAAGACAAAGCGTGAAGCGGATGAATTATTAGCTGTTGCACGTCAGCAAGCTGAACGAATGGTGCAACGCACCGAAGTTGTACGAGCTGCCGAGGCGCGTGCACGCCAGGTGATTGATGCAGCAGACGAAGAAACAAGGCGACTGCGCAATGAAACAGAAGACTTCCTGGATCAGCGATTGGGAAGTTTTGAAATTCTTTTGGACCGTCTCTCAAAAACTGTCGCTAATGGCAGACAAAGATTGTCAATTGGTACACAAGTGGAACAAGAAGTAGCTGAGCCTGCCGAAGAAAACGGCACAACAGGTTTCTTTGATCAAGACCGCGGCTAACGCCGCGCTCACTTACACGAATCATTGGTGCACTGACCCATGGCTAAACCACTCATCATTAACGTTGTTGAACTTCTCCGCTGGCCTGGAACGACCAAAGAAGTTGCCGTATCGCTTGATGTTGTAGATCTTGAGTTCGACGATTCACGAATTGTGAATGAGCCAGTCGATGTTGCATTGCATCTTGAGTCAATGTCGAACGGAATCTCGGTGCAGGGAACGGCGTGCGCAACGTGGTCGGGGTTGTGTCGGCGGTGTGTAGCGGAGTTGTCCGTGCGGATGACTGTGGACATCTCAGAGCTCTATCAAAAAGAGCTAGAGGACCCCGATGCCTATGTCATCGATAACGACCAGTTGAACCTGTTGCCCATGGTCCGGGAAAACATTCTTTTGGCAATTCCTCTCGGGCCCCTCTGTCGGCCGGACTGCCCAGGGCTGTGTCCACATTGTGGAATTGACCTCGCAGAATCCAGCTGCAAGTGCGAAATATCGACTGCGGATCCCAGGTGGGGGGCCTTGGAGGCCCTTCGTGGGGTGCTTGATGATCCCGCAGAGTGAGTTTTCGCCCGAATCGGGCTATCCTCACAGAGCCCTCAAGTGAGGGTTTTGCCGCTAACACAGGGAGACCACGGTGGCCGTTCCCAAGAAAAAGAAGTCGAAGTCAAAGACACGTATGCGTCGCGCCTCTAACTGGCGTCTCGATGCGCCGTCGCGAAGCGTCTGCCCTCGTTGTGCAGCTGCCAAGATCCCACACACAGTGTGCGGAACTTGCGGTTGGTACAAGGGTCGAGTTGCTGTCAGCATCGACTAGAAGCACTGCTGACACATGTTGCCAATCGCCGTTGATGCGATGGGTGGAGATCGTGCACCTGGAGAAATTCTTGCAGGTGCTCATCAAGCCGCTGAATTAGGCATACCCATTCTCTTAGTGGGGCCAGAAGGTCTCGAGGGTGCAGGTTCGCTGCCGCTCAAGGTTGCATCTGAAGTCATTGAGATGGATGACGATCCCGCGCAGTCTGTACGAAAAAAGCGCGACTCGACTCTGGTACGGGCAGCAGAAGCTGTTCGTGACGGGGAAGCAAGCGCCATGATTTCAGCGGGCAACACGGGCGCCACCATGGCAAGTGCATTGTTGCGTATGGGGCGGATTACCGGAGTCGCACGTCCAGCTATTGCCACTCCTGTTCCAGTTCCAGGCGGTACGCCCACAGTTCTTCTGGATGCGGGAGCCAATGCTGAAGTACAGCCTGAATGGCTCGTGCAGTTCGCAGTGATGGGCTCTGTGTATTCCACACAACGTTTCGGTGTAGAGAAACCACGCGTGGGATTGTTGTCGATTGGTGAAGAGCCGGGCAAAGGCGACACCTTGCGCAAAGAAGCGTATGAATTACTTGCAGTGGCGCCTCACATCAACTTCATCGGAAATGTTGAAGGCCGAGACTTGATGACGGGGGCTGTTGATGTCGTCGTCACTGATGGCTTTACAGGCAACGTTGTGCTCAAGACCCTCGAGGGAAGTCTCAAAACAGTGGTGAAGGCATTGTTCACCGCATTTGGTCAGCCCGAGTATGCCGAGGCGGCGAATGCGCTCATGCCTGCACTATTGCCGTTGTATGAAACATTGGACCCCGATACTTACGGTGGGGCGATTCTGTTAGGCGTTGATGGAGTGTGCATCATTTCTCATGGGTCAAGTAGTGCCCGTGCAATGGTGAATGGCATTAAGTGCGCACAAGAAATGGTGGAGACCAAAATGGTGGAAGCAATCCGCCAGGCAATCTCTACTAGCCTCGCCTAGTAACACGATTCGGGGGAAGTATGTCGCAAGTAGATCGCAATGTTGTTGTGGATGTAGTTCGAAATCAATTAGCGGACATCTTGGAGATTGACCCGTCTTCCATTAACGAAGGTCACTCTTTCGCAGATGATTTGGGAGCCGACTCGATTGCCCTCATCGAATTAGTGGACTGTTTAGAGCAAGAGTTTTCGCAGACCCTTCCTGATTTTCAGTTTGACGACGATGATTTAGTGAATCTTCGTACCGTGGCCGATGCGGTGGATTACATCGTGCGCGCACACGGCTAACTTCATTTGCTCATGAATGACGATCTGCTTGCGGAATGCGCATCCCGAATTGGTCATTCTTTTTCACACCCTGAACTTCTTCGAGAAGCGTTGCTCCACCGTTCGTGGCAGGCCGAAAATGATGAACAAAGTTCTAACGAACGACTGGAATTTCTTGGCGATGCAGTGCTCGGTTGGGTAGTTGCAGACATCGCATATCACCGACTTGGCGACATGCCGGAAGGGAAACTCACCGACCTCAGACGCAGTGTGGTCAATATGTATGCACTTGCCGATATTGCACGTGAGTTGAAAATTGGTGAATTCATCTTGTTGGGAAAAGGTGAAATTGCCGGTGGCGGCCACGACAAGACTTCCATTCTTTCCGACACATTGGAAGCGCTCATTGGTGCGGTCTATCTCGACGCAGGTTTCGAGGCCGCGTTTGATTTTGTGCGACGAATCATGACTCCTGCAATCGAAAAAGCAATTCCACATTTGGAGATGTTTGATACGAAAACACGACTACAAGAATTGTGTGCTCGCACGGGGCGTGGAGTGCCGAACTATCGCACCGAAGGAGAAGGTCCCGACCATGAGCGTGTGTTCACTGCGCGAGTGTTTGTGAGTGGACAAGAATTTGGTCTTGGTATCGGGCGCACAAAGAAGGCTGCTGAACAGACAGCAGCCCTCGGCGCCTTTGAAGCGTTATCGCAACACGATGCCTGAACTACCTGAAGTAGAAACCGTGCGCCGCGGTCTTGAAGATCGCGTGGTGGGTAGAAAAATATTGCATGTTGAAGTGGGACGTGAACGCTCTGTGCGAAGAGTAGGGCGCGAGGCAGTCATTCACGGATTGTTGGGCAGCACTTTTGTGGATGCACGTCGGCGTGGAAAATATCTTCTGAGCTCTCTTGACTCTGGTGATGCAGTGATGATTCATCTACGCATGAGTGGGCGAGTGCTGGTGGAGCCGCAAGGCACTACTCGTCCACCTCATACTCATGTAGTGCTTCAACTCGCTTCGCGGAATGGAATCAATGAAGAGATGTGGTTTGTCGACCCAAGAACCTTTGGTGAGGTGGTGGTCTATGACCCCATGCATGAACACGAGGTTCTTCCTGAATTGACACGTCTAGGACCAGACCCCATCTGTGATGAATTCAATGGAGATGTCTTGCGCCGGCAGCTTCACGGGCGAAGAGGCGCGATCAAGTCGCTGCTGTTGAACCAGCAGATTGTGGCAGGGGTGGGAAATATTTATGCCGATGAGGTGCTCCACCGATGCGCACTGAGATGGAATCGGACTGCAGATTCGCTCAATAAAAAGAAAGTGGACCAGGTCGCCGCAACCATTGTGGATATCTTGCGGGCTGCCATTGAGGCGGGAGGATCCACCTTGGACGACACTCAATATGTGGATATCGAGGGCAATACGGGTTCATTTCAGGATTTTCATCGCGTGTATGGCCGAGAGGGACAGATGTGTCTGACCTGTGGAAAAAGTGCCATACGCAAGGTGATGGTTGCAGGGCGCTCCTCGTCGTATTGCCCGCGCTGTCAGCGCTAGAGCCATAGGGCGTTCTCGGGCGCTGTCTATTACTGTTGAAGTCGCCGTGTTTTTGAAATCGCTAACCCTCAAAGGCTTTAAGTCCTTCGCTGACTCCACCGTCATGGAAATGGAGCCAGGTGTCACTGTTGTCGTGGGCCCAAATGGTTCGGGCAAATCCAACGTGGTGGATGCCATTGCATGGGTGTTGGGTGCGCAAGCGCCCAGTTCTGTGCGAAGCCAAAAAATGGAAGACGTCATCTTTAATGGCACTCAGAAAAGGTCAGCTCTTGGTCGCGCAGAAGTGATGTTGACGCTTGACAATTCAGCCGGCATCTTGCCGTTGGATTTTTCTGAAGTCACTGTGTCGCGCACATTGTTCCGCAATGGAGATAGCGAATATGCAATCAATGGTGTCGAGTGTCGACTTCTAGATGTGCAAGAACTGCTCTCTGATGCTGGCGTAGGTCGCCAACAACACGTCATCATCAGTCAGGGACAAATTGATGCGGTGTTGACAGCCCGTGCTGAAGATCGACGCGCAATCATTGAAGAAGCAGCTGGTGTGCTCAAGTACCGCAAGCGCAAAGAAAAAGCAGAGCGACGATTGGAAGCTACTGAGGCCAATCTTTTGCGGGTACAGGATCTCATTCGCGAAGTCCGTCGTCAGTTGCGCCCGTTAGAGCGACAAGCTGAAGCCGCACGTCGGCATGAGCAAGTAGTGGAAGAACTACGTGCATTGCGCCTGTATCTGTCGGGTCGTGAAATCGCTGATCTTCGAGAAAAACTTTCTGGACTCGAAGAGGCCAAGACCACCACAGCATCAACGGAACAAGAACTTCGTGATCGCATCGTGGCGCTCGAAGCAGACGTGCGTAGTGCGGAACGTGAACTTGCTGATCGTGGAGCCTCGGGTCTTAATGATGAACTGATGCGCGTGGAACAACTTCGCGAGCGTGCACGAGGATTGTCTGCACTTATTGCAGAGCGTCGCCGATCCATGGAGCGCGACCAGGGTCAGTTGATTGCTGATGATGTTGTAGCTGCACTTGAAGCAGATGCCGCACAGATGCGTGCCGATTTGGTGGAAGTAGAACGTGGGCTTGCAATCTCGATTGCAGAGAGCGACGGCCTCGCCATTGAAGAAGAGGCCTTCGAAAGAGAACGCACTGAACAAGGCTTGTTCCATACGGTGCAGGGCAACGAAGCCTCGAATGCAGCAGCTGAGGTGCGCGGTGAGTTACGTACTCTGCGCAACACGGTGGAGCAAAGCGCAGGAGAGATTCAAAAGCTTCAGGCGCGTATTGAAAAAATTGAAAATCGTGACTCAAGTTTTGTGACCACAATCGACTCGCTGCAATCAGAACTTGCGCGAGCAGAGACTGTTCTTGGCGAGATTCGCGCGAACATCACGGCAGTAGAGCGTGAACGCGATGCCGCCGAAATTGCTGGCGACAACGCTCAGCAGTTGCGCGCAGATGCGGAACGCCGTAATGCGCGCGCGGTTGCGCGATTGGAATCCCTTGAATCAGCTATGGCATCCACGCGAGCGCGTGCAGGCGCCGACCACCTCAATCACATTGAGGGTGTCGTAGGTGCGCTTATTGATCTTGTTGAGATTGATGCAGGTTGGGATGCTGCCGTTAAGGCTGCATTGGGTGACACTTTGGCGTCCATTGTGGTGTCAGATTCCCAAGCCGCTCGGCGAGCTATAGAACAGCTGCGTCACGCCGAACACAACGGTGCAATTCTGTCACTGTCAGCTATGCAGACCGTGACGCAGAACTTGCCGTCCACTGTGGAGTCTGTGCGTACTCGCGTCACGCCAACAAATGGAGCCCCGTCACAACTTGGCGGTTTGCTTGATGCATTGTTAGGCCATGTGGGTTGTGTGAGCAACATTTCAGAAGCAATGTCAGTTGTGGAAACCCATGCGGGAACAGTGGTTGTTACCCGTGATGGTGACAAGTTGGCACCAACTGGTTGGCGCCTCGGCGCAGCCGATGATGTGGGCTCTATTGAAATCATCGAAAAGACCCAACAAGAGGTAGTTGCTTCTACACAACAACTCAACGACATCGATGAGCAAGTGGAAGCACAGCGTCGTGCTCTTGTCTCTGCGCGTACTCGTCTTGCCGATTTGCAGACGTCCCTGGATCGTCAAGTGAAAGCAGTTGATGCTGCATCAGATCGATTGACAAATGCCATCAACGACCGTCGTGCAAATGGTGCAGAGCGTGAGATGACTCTTAACTCACTTGATGATATGCGTGCACGCAGTGACCAATATTTGGTGAGAGTCACCGAACTAGAAGCATTGTTGCCAGGTTTAGAGGAGTCTGAAGCTGCCGAGATTGCGGCTGCTAAAGCTCAAAGCGAAGCTCGGGCTGCCATTGATTCCAAGACGGCCCACATGGCAATGCGCCGTAAGGATCTCGATGTGCGACTTGCGGGACTACGCGAGCGCGATCAGTTCTTGCGTCAGCGTCTTGAAGAAACAGAGAGTCGCCTAGAAATTGACACAGCCGCACGTATCGAAGCAGGAACCCGGCGTCAACGTCTAGAGGGCGCATTGCTCGCTGTGTCACGACTTGCTGAATTAGTAGATCAGCATCGAGTTACTGCCGAAGGGCGCCTTGCTGAGTTGTACGAAATGCGTCGTCGTCAAAGTGACGAAGTGCGAGAAATCACGGCTCGGCTCGATGCAGGACGCACTGGTCGTCAAGAAGCAGAGCAACAACTCGAGGCAATGCGCGAGCGTAGTCGTCGTATTGATGTGGAAGAGGCAGAAACACGAACACGTGTAGAAGCAGCTGTCGAGATGATTCGCCGTGAGTTGGAAGTGGAGCCCGAGGTAGCTGAAGCTGCACCCATGCCTGAGGTGGCCGATGGCTCTAGCCATGTGGACCGTGCACGTGCATTGGAGCGCGATATTCGACTCATGGGCCCCATCAACCCATTGGCACTTCAAGAGTTCACTGAACTTCAAGAACGTCACACGTTCTTAGAAGAACAACTCAACGATGTGCGCAACTCGCGTCGTGAATTGTCACAAGTGATTGCTGCTATTGATGAAGAAATTCAAACTGTCTTTGCAAAAGCTTTTGAAGATGTGAACCGCAACTTTACGGATTTGTTCCAACTTCTGTTCCCAGGCGGAAAAGGAAAACTGTCGCTGACAAATCCTGCCGACATGTTGAATACCGGAATTGAAGTAGAAGCAACGCCTCCAGGAAAAACCTTCAAGAAGTTGTCGCTTCTCTCTGGTGGTGAGCGATCACTGACTGCTCTGGCATATCTGTTTGCTGTGTTCCGTAGTCGCCCTTCACCGTTCTATGTCATGGACGAAGTGGAGGCTGCTCTCGACGATGTGAACTTGCATCGATTCTTGGGGTTGGTCGGGGAGTTCCGCCGCGATGCTCAATTGATCATCGTGAGTCACCAAAAGCGCACGATGGAAGCTGCCGACTGCCTCTTGGGTGTATCCATGCAGCCAGGCGGTTCTTCAAAGGTTGTGACCGAACGTGCTAGCTCTACGGCAGGAAACGCCACAACATGAGCGGCTCGACAACGAGCAATCTTCTTCTCCTTCTTCTAGTTCTTGGCCTGGCCGGTGGACTTGGAGTGCTTGTTGTCTCGCGGCGACAAAAATCTAAGACGTCCACAACGGCTCCTGCACCTAGTACTCAGAGAGATGTACCCGTAGCACCAGAGCCACACGTTTTTGCCGAAGTTGTCACCGATGTCGCCACCGAGGTCATCGATGAAATTGATACTGACACAGAACCCTCATCTGAAGTTCTTCCTGAAGTCGTTGTT
>CAEZWE010000003.1_pt1 | contig 58119 bp, 56 predicted proteins | sample 7264891 | NCBI WGS metagenome assembly CAEZWE01 (sample SAMEA6813872, study PRJEB35770) | uncultured Acidimicrobiaceae bacterium | biome: Freshwater; feature: Freshwater reservoir; material: water | place: Czech Republic | collected 2017-07-26 | depth 0.5m m | reverse complement strand
CCGCACTGAACACCAATGCATCCACGCTTACTTTGGCAACAGGGGAGACCATCTCTTATGACGGGCTCATCATCGCTACAGGCGGAGTAGTGCGTCGTCTTCCCAACCAACCCGCACTCGCAGGCATTCATGTACTGCGCAGCATTGATGACGCAGAACACTTGCGCGCAGAACTCACCGAAGGCGCACGTGTTGTGGTGATTGGCGCGGGCTTTATTGGCCTAGAAGCCGCAGCCACTGCCACAAAGCGTGGCGCAAGCGTCACGGTGTTGGAAGGTTTGGATGCTCCACTTATTCGTGCACTTGGCCCAGAGATGGGCAGAGCTATTGGCGATGTGCACACGCGCAATGGTGTCACCATTCGTTGTGGCGTTTCTGTGGCATCCATCAATGGCACCGAACGCGTGGAGTCAATCTCTTTAGCTAACGGCGAAGTAGTGCCAGCCGATGTGGTGATTGTGGGAATTGGTGTTGCGCCTGCAACATCATGGTGTGAAGGATCTGGGCTCACCATTGCTGACGGCATTGTGTGCAATGCACAATTGAATGCCGGCCCAAAGAATGTGTTTGCCGCCGGCGATGTATTGCGTTGGCCCAATCATTTATTCACAGATGTTGAAGAGACCATGCGCGTGGAGCATTGGACGAACGCTGCTGAACAAGGTGCACATGCAGCAAAGAACTTGCTGGCTGCATTGAATAACACAGAACAAACACCGTATGAAGCAGTGCCATTTTTCTGGAGTGATCAATTCGATGCACGCATTCAGTTCCTTGGTCGTGTCACTAAAGATGCAGTTGCAGAAGTTGTGGCCGGAAACCCCGCAGAAGGCAAGTGGTGCGCAATGTATGTAGCGAACAACCGTCTAGTGGGTGTTCTTGGTGTGTCTATGCCCAAGTTGGTCATGCCCAGTCGTGCGTTGTTGTCCACACACACCTCAGTAGAGGATGCACGTGCCCACTTTGCACGTGTCACAGCTCCACCACCTGCACAGTAAATTCTTTTCAATGACTCTGCCAGACCCTGAACGTTTAGAAGCGTGGCGATCGTTTCGGGTTGCTCACGCTGCAGTCGACAAAATGTTGACGCTTGCACTGCAAGAAGATCATGATCTGCAATTGCCATGGTTCGAAGTTCTTGATGCACTGGTGTTTAGCGACGAAGGCTCATTGCGCTTTAACGAACTAGCCGAACGCGTGATGACCCACCCCAGCAGCTTGTCGCGACAGTTAGACAAGTTAGAGAAGCGCAAATTAGTAGCGCGTGAGAAATCTGTTCTCGATGATGGCCGTGCCATCGTGGTCACCTTGACGCCTCGTGGTCATGACGCCTGGAAACAAGCCAGCCTTACCTATTACCGCATTGTGCGTCACGCTTTCACGAACACACTCACTGAGACCGATGTTGTGGCGCTCCATCGTGTGTTTTCAAAGGTTCTCGAGGCCGAATAAGTCCCCTGGTGCGTTCCGACTTTGGACACGGGGCGCGAACAAGGCAGACTTTGAGGCAACCGGAACGCCCGTTCCCCCATCACAAGGAAACCCATGCAAAACGCAGTCATCGTCGATGCCATCCGCACACCACTGGGCAAGCGCAATGGTCGCTTGAAAGATTGGCACCCCGTCGACCTCGCTGGTCACACGTTGAAAGAACTCGTTGCTCGCAACAACATCGATCCCGAACTGATTGAAGACGTCATCATGGGCTGCGTCATGCAAGTGGGCGAGCAGAGCTTGAACGTGGCACGTAACGCAGTTCTTGCTGCGGGTTTGCCAGAGACAATTCCTGGCACCACCATTGATCGTCAGTGTGGCTCTAGCCAACAAGCAGCACACTTTGCTGCACAGGGCGTGATGGCTGGTGCATACGACGTAGTGATTGCAGCCGGTGTCGAAGTAATGACACGCGTGCCTATGGGTTCTGCTGTTGCCGATGGCAAATACGGATACCCATTTGGCCCCATGGTGACTGCACGTTATGCACCCGACGGTGGTCTCGTACCACAGGGCATTAGCGCTGAGATGATTGCCGATAAGTGGAACATCACCCGCGAGGACATGGACCGTTTCGCTGCACGCTCACAAGCACTTGCTGCACAAGCAACAGCAGAAGGACGCTTCGAGCGCGAGATTCTTCCCATCTTGGATGCAGAAGGAAAGTTGATGAATACCGACGAAGGTATTCGTGAGTCTCCATTTGAAAAACTGCAAACACTTAAGCCTGCATTCCGCAGTGAAGAAGAAGGTGGCCGCGTGACCGCGGGTAACTCCAGCCAAATCACCGACGGTGCATCTGCAGTGTTGATCATGAGCGAAGAGAAGTGTCGTGCACTTGGTCTCACACCACGCGCACGGTTCGTGAACTTTGGTCTCGCTGGCGACAACCCGCAGTTGATGCTCACTGCACCAATTCCTGCAACACGCAAGGCTCTTGCAAAAGCAGGCCTCACCATGGAAGACATGGATCTCACCGAAATCAACGAAGCATTCGCATCTGTTGTGTTGGCATGGGAGAAAGAACTACGCCCCGACATGGCAAAGGTGAACCCCAACGGTGGCGCCATTGCATTGGGTCACCCATTGGGTGCAAGTGGCACACGTTTGCTCACCACATTGCTGCATGAGCTCGAGCGCACCAACGGTCGCTACGGTCTGCAAACAATGTGTGAAGGTGGCGGCATGGCAAACGCCACCATCATCGAACGCCTCGGCTAACAGTTGCACATGTTTGCCCTCTCGTTTCCCGCATGGGGAACAATTGTCTGGGTTGCAGTGGGCCTCGTGTTTATGCGGCTCATCTGGAAGTTTGGCTTTGGCATGTTGAAGTCGATGACGAATTCACTGCCACCGCCACCTCCCAGTGGTGAGATGCGCAAGATCAATGTGCGGTATCGCTGCAGTGTGTGTGGTGTGGAATTACGTGTGGTGATGGCACCAGATGAAGATCCGCCACCGCCGCGTCACTGTCTCGAAGACATGGACATCATCGCGCCGCTGTACGAATAGAGAGTTCTCCACAAGTTGTGGATAACGGTGGTGATAACTACACCGTTGCAATTTCACAAAGTCGGGTACCCGTATAGGTATGCGAGGCTTTTAGTGATATTTGGTGGCTGTGTACAACCCACCCAAAAGCGACACCAAACCCACGGCTAGGTACCAATTGCTGCGCCCACCCGGTACAAAACCCAAGTAATAGAACAAAATAATGAGGAAACCCACGCCCAACAGCGCGAACATCACCCATAACACCCATGGTGGGCTGGACTTCTTGAATTCAGGAATGGGTGGGGTGTAGCGGCTGGAAGAACTCACCGACTCGGGGTTTGTTCCGTGCACATTCGCCGGATTGATGTGTCCACCTTTGGGGGTGACGCGACCGCCCTTTTTCTGATTCTTTGCCACGACAACGAGTGTAGAACGCCGAGGGCCTAATTGACTTCACAAATCGGGTGAAAACACGGCAGGCTGGAAGGGTGCCACGCATCCTTGTCATCGATAGTTACGACAGCTTTGTCTACAACATCGTGCAATATCTCGGTGAACTAGGTGCTGACCCCATTGTGGTGCGCAACGATCAACTCACCGTCGAAGAAGCAGTTGCACTCGCCCCCGATGGCGTGTTGTTGTCGCCTGGTCCTGGTCGGCCAGAAGAGGCAGGAATTATCTGTGATGCCATTCGCGCCTTCGCGGGAAACACGCCGGTGTTTGGTGTGTGTCTCGGGCATCAAGCAATTGGTCACGTGTATGGCGGCGATGTTGTGAGTGCACCACAACTCATGCACGGAAAAACTTCGTTCATTACACACAACAACACCGGAGTATTCACTGGTATACCTTCACCACTGGAAGCTACGCGTTATCACTCATTAGTGATTGATCGTGCAACCATGCCCGCAGAGTTGTTGATTACTGCAGAATCAGCAGATGGCACAGTGATGGGCGTGCGACATCGTGATGTTGATGTGGAAGGTGTGCAGTTTCATCCCGAGAGTATTCTCACTGCGGCAGGCCATGATCTGTTGCGCAATTTTCTTGCGCGCTGCACAAAATAAATTTGCGCTAACTAGGTGTGGGGGTGGTGCGACCCACCGTCAACACAATCTCAGTTGCGGGTGCCACCATTGTGCCGGCCTTTGTTCCTTGTGAGATCACTTTGCCCACGTTTGCATCCGTGGGTGGAAGATCTACATAGACAATGGAACTCTTCAGTTTCAAAGCTGTCAATCGTGCAACAGCATCTGCTTCTAACTGGCCTACCAAAGTCGGCATTGATACTGGCTTTGGACCAGAGGACACGTAAATTGTCACGGGCGCACCTTTGTCGAGCAATTGCCCCACAACTGGCGAGGTGCGCACCACAGTGCCTTTCACTGCAGTGTCGTTTGCTTCTTCGGCAATGGTGACCACAAATGCATAGGGCTCAGCTTGCAAGAAAGCACTTGCTGCTTCGGTTGTTTGGCCAATTACCACTGTAGGAATCGCCACTTGTCCGGTGCCACCAGAGATGTTCACCGAGATGGTGCCACCCTTTGCTAACTGTGAACGACCCGCGGGGTTCTGCAACACCACTTGGCCAAGCGCGAAAGTTTTGTCAATCACGTCGGGGCCGCGCGTAAACACAAAGCCCGCGCCTTCAATCGCTGCACGTGCAGCTTGTTCGGTGAGGCCCACAACTGGCGGCACTTCCACTGTGGTGGCAGCTAATGCCAACGTAATGGTTTCGCCCTCAATAGCGCTATCGCCACCACCAGGTGATTGCGTTTGCACAAGACCCACGCCGTCACACACTGCATCCACGGGCGTCACCGCTACAACAAACCCTGCTTGTTCCAATGTGGTCTTGGCAGCATCACAGGGCTGACCTGCAACGGCGGGAACAGTGATTGCACTTGATCCGCCCATGTTGGAGAGAAGGAACACAATTGCACCGATGAGAACAATTCCTGCCGTGACGGCCCCAATGATGTAGTTGCGCTTGTTCATCGCTGCACGGTCATAATCGGGAAGATCTTCCACCGGGGCCATGGTGGCGGGCATCACGGTGGTGCCTGCAACAGGGGACACTGCAGGCATGGCTGCGGTTGCATTCGGATCGCGCGGCACTTGTGACATCACAGTTGTTGCTTCGTTGGGGTTTGGCGTTCCCGGTGTCACTTTGCCTTGCATCGATAACGCTTCATACATGGCACGTGTTTGTTGGCCATTCATGAATCGTCCTAAGTCATCGCGTAACTCTTCTGCAGAGGAATATCGAAGTCCTGGATCTTTAGCGATGCACTTCGACACCACCACTTCAATTTCAGCGGGCGTGCTAGGTACTTGGCTACGAATGCTCTTGGGCGCCTCGTTCACCTGCATATATGCAGTAGCTAATGCGTTTTCGCCAGTAAATGGCGGCTTGCCCACTAGGAGTTCATACAGAACAACACCTAATGAATACAGATCCGAACGCAAGTCGAGGCCTTCACCCTTTGCTTGTTCCGGAGAAAAGTATGTTGCAGTACCCATCACTGCGCCATCTTGCGTGAGGCCTGCATCGTGGTGTGCATCAAGCGCGCGCGCAATACCAAAGTCTGCAACCTTCACGTCACCGTTTTCACCAATCAAAATGTTGGCTGGTTTAATGTCGCGGTGCACCACATTGTTGCGGTGTGCATACGCAAGAGCATTGGCAATCTTGGCCACAATGTTTGCAGCACCTCGCGGAGTGAGTTGTTGTTCACGGCGCAGGTGTTCTGCCAACGTGCGACCCTTTACGTATTCCATGGCCATGAAATAGGTGTTCGAATATTGACCCCAGTCATAGACGGCCACAATGTTGGGGTGGTTCAATCCGGCCACAGATTGCGCTTCGCGGCGGAAACGCTCTACAAAGTTCGGGTCAATGGCGTGTTCAGGGAACAACACCTTCAAGGCCACTTGGCGATCTAGCAAAAGGTCGCGAGCCAGAAACACATCGGCCATTCCGCCACGGCCAATGCGTTGGCCAAGTTCGTAGCGGTCGTTAATCACCGTGGGATTCTGATTCGTCATAAGGCTTTATAGAGGCTATCGCTCCTACACCAGAGCCTTCGGGCACCCATTTGGGCACTACATCTCGCTATTTCACAACAGATAACGCAGTATTGAGCACCTTTGCTGCAACTGGGCCTGCAAGTCGACCACCCGTTGAGGCAGACACTTCATCATCAACACCTTTAATAAACACCGTAATTGCCACAGTGGGTGCATCGGCGGGGGCAAATGCAGTAATCCATGCATGTGATCGTTCGGGTTCACCCTCGGGGTTCAACTGCGCAGTTCCTGTTTTCGCAGCCCCCACCACACCGTTTGCCAAACGGAAACAACACGTTGCAGTTCCGTTACGCACCACTTCTTTCATTAACGCAGTCAATGTGGTGGCCGTTGCAGGAGACATCGGCGTTTTCCATACAGAAGGTGATGTAGTGGAGATGGGTGTTCCCGATTGTGTGCGTGTTTGCTCCACCACAAATGGTTTCATCATGCGACCGCCATTAGCAACACTGGAAGCGATCATTGTCATGTGTAGGGGAGTTACTTGCACACCCCCTTGTCCAAAACCGTGAATGGCAAGCAATGCGAGTGAGTCATCAAAATCTTTTGCAAGACCACCAAAGGTGCTCGCTGCTGCCCCCGGCAAATCAAAAGGCACGCGTTCATCAAAACCAAAACGGTTCGCACCATCCACCATCACACTGGGGCCAATCTCAACAGCTGCTTGTGCAAAGGGGATATTGCAACTGCGTCGGAACACTTCCAACATGTCGCCACCACATTCACGTTGGCCATAGTTACGAATTGGTTTGGTGGTGTTTGGCGGTAGCCATTCACGCTCGTTGGCGAATACACGTTCCATGGTAAGAAAGCCTGTCTCAAAGCCCACCGCGGTGGTCACTATCTTCATGGTGGAGCCCGGCATGTATCGCTCTTGGTACGCATTAGCCAACAACGGCTTACGTGCATCGGCTTGTAGTTCGGTCATCACAGTGTTCACACTGTTGCCATTGTGTGATGCCACAAGGTTCGGGTCATAGCTAGGGTTCGAATACATCGCGAGCACCGCGCCCGTGGTGGGGTTCATCACCACTACAGACCCTTCGCGTTTACCCAATGCATCTTTGGCTGCTTGTTGAATGCGACTATCCACAGTGAGGTGCACACTGCCAGAAGTATCGGCGCGAGAAAACAAATCACCGGCACCCTCAAGTTGTTGTTGGGGCGTTTTGCCCATCAACACGTCGTTGTGCACGCGCTCAATTTGTGTGCGGCCAAAACCCAATGTGTAGTGGCCAGTCACATGTGCATACAGATCACCTTTGGGATACACACGTTGATATCCAAAGCGGCTGGTGTTGGTGGCAGGGTCTACTGGTTCAGTTGCAGCAACAACGGTGCCATCAGCAGTCACAATGGGCCCACGCCGTGTATCAAACTCTCGAAGTGAGACACGGTTGTTGCGCGCATCTGCCACTAGATCATCACGTCGCACTACTTGCCAGGTGGTGAGTTGAATAAACAACACTGCAAACAACACAATGAGTGCCACGGTTAAATGGCGTATGCGTTGGTTCATCGTGCAGCCCTTTGCAATCGCCATGTAGCAACACGTTCGGTCACGCTGGGAGAGTCAGGCACTTCATGTAATCCGCGTGCAGTGGAATCACTCATGCGAATCAGCAATGCCAACAATACGTAGTTAGCCACTAGCGATGATCCTCCGTAGCTCATAAACGGCAACGTGACGCCGGTGAGTGGCACTACGCGTAGTACGCCACCCACAATGATGAATGTCTGCACCGCAACAATGGTGGTGAGGCCAGTAGCAAGAAGTTTCTCAAAGTCACGTTGTGCACGTAGTGCGGTGCGCATACCTGCACCCACCAACAACACAAATGCACTCAAGATTGCAGTGGCACCTAACAAACCAAGTTCTTCACCCAGGGCTGCAAAAATAAAGTCGTTATGTGCAGCAGGTACGGCACCGGGTTCGCCCAAACCTAAACCTGTACCCGTCATGCCGCCGTTAGCCAGAGAGAACAATGCTTGAATCGGTTGGTATCCACGGCCTGTGTATTGATCCCACGGGTTCAGCCATATATCTACACGCGTGCGTACATGGCTAAACAGCTGATACGCCACAAAGGCGCCACCGGCAAACAACACCACGCCACCCACTAAGAAACTTGTGCGTTCTGTAGCTACCCACACCATCACTACAAACAAGGTGAAGAACAACAGCGATGACCCGAGGTCCCGTTGGCCCACCATCACCACAACGCTTGCACCCCACGCAACAAGAATCGGGGCGAGGTGTCGCATCTCTGGAATCTGCACACCGAAGACGCGCTTGCCTTCTTTCCACAACAAGTCACGTCGCTCTGCCAAATAGGCAGCAAAGAAAATGGCGAGAAGAATTTTTGCGAACTCACCTGGTTGAAAATTGATCGGGCCAATGTTTACCCAAATGCGTGCGCCACCACTTGTAAATCCCACACCTGGCACCATCGGTAACAACAACAAACCCACACCAGCAGCGAGCGAGGTGTATTGGTAGCGGCGTAAATCTCCGGTGCGCTCCACTACCAACAACGTGGCAACAAATCCCGCGATGCCCACAAGTGACCACGTGGCCTGTAGCCCGGCCCATCTGTCAGAGAGTCGCGCAATCATCACATAACCCAAGCCATGTAGGAACGCAGCCGTAGGCAACAACAATGGGTCCGCCCCGCGTGCTACAAAGCGCACTGCAATGTGGGCCACTCCCACAAGGGACAACACAAATAACATGAACGGCACAATGCGCGCCGGCATCGATGATTCTTCGCCTAATGAGGCCAACACATAGGCAGATGCTGTGATTGCACCAGAGAGAAGCACTAATCCCAATTCGGTGCCTCGCCGCATGCGCGCCACACTGTGATCGGCCATTGGCTATTTCACCGTTGTTGTAGTGATGGGCACCGTGGTGGTGGAGGCATCAAGAATTGCAGTCTCTACCAAACTGAGGAACTTGGCTGCTTGCGAAGATGACGCAAATGTGCGGTTCAACAACACTTCACGTCGCACATCCTCGGGCAAATCATCACCATTGAGACGCGTTTGGGTATTCACGGTGGGTTGGAACCACAACACACCACCTACGCGTCCTTGGTAGATGGTCACGTTGTCGTTGCTATCGAATCCCACAAAGTATCCACTGCGTGCATATACACCCAGCACTGTGGAGGCACTCAACACAATGAACACCAACGCAGACCAAAATGCAATCACACTCGGACGCAAGAATTTGCGCACAACGGGTGCAGGCATGGGAGCAGTTGCATCGGCAGTCACCGGTGTCACGGTTGTGGTGATATCTGCAACAGGCACTGGGACTGGTTCGCTGATGTCATCAACGATGTCCACCACAATCACAGTGGTGTTATCACGACCACCGTTGGCATTTGCCACCATCACCAGAGCTTCTGCTGCTTCTTGCGGATTGCTGTGATCAATCAGCACTTGGGCAATATCGAAGTCAGCTACTTCGTCGACCAAGCCATCACTGCACAACAACACGCGATCACCAGTGCGCACTAATTGGTGAAACACATCCACTTGTACGTTGCGATCAATGCCCATTGCACGCGTGACAATGTTTCGGCGTGGATGCACACGTGCTTCTTCTGGGGTAATGATTCCTTCGTTTACCAGTTCTTGTACATAGCTGTGATCTACCGAGACACGTGAGAGAACTCCATGGCGAAACAGATACGTGCGCGAGTCACCCACGTTGGCTACTAACACCGCAGGCTCTTCACCAGGCACAACTGCCATGGCGGTCAATGTTGTGCCCATGCCGCTTTGTGTGCTGTCGTCCAGGCTTGCCGTATATATAGCGGTGTTTGCTTGTTGCACTAATTCACGGAATTGGTCGGCAGTAAAGATGCCACCGCGTGCACCACTGCGCACCGTAGAGATAGCCAATGCACTTGCTACTTCACCAGCGTTGTGTCCACCCATGCCGTCGGCCACAACAAACAAGTTCTCTTCGGCACAAAAATCGTCTTCGTTTTGTTGCCGCACCATGCCCACATCGGTGGTTGCGCCCCATTTCAATTTCATGAACGCATCTCCAACACTGTTGAGCCCACTTGCAGTCTGTCGCCTTTTCGCAGCGAACGGTCACCGGTGACGCGTTGTCCGTTCACAAAAGTGCCATTTGTACTGTCTAGATCAACTACCCACACGCCTTCTGGGCGCAGTTCAATGCGTGCATGGTGTGACGACATAAACGTGTCGTCATCAAGTGCGATGTCGTTATCGGCAACGCGACCCAAAGTGAGTGAGTTCGACAAAGTGAAACTTGCACCACGGTGTTGGCGTGGTTCCACAATCACAAACACCGATGCACCGCCACGCTTTTTGGTTTTGCCACGTGTGCCAGGAAGTTTGCCAGTGGTGGCAACTGGTGTGCGCACTTCGCTCCACACTGCCCACAGAACGCGTGCGAAAAACAAATAGATGAGTGCGAGGAGCACAAGTTTGAGAGCGTTGAGAACTTGGTCGGTCATGTGCGGGCTAGGAGGCCTCGAAACGCACTTGCGCTGTTCCGAAATTGATCACATCGCCGTGTTGCAACAACTGGTTGCCACTTACTCCCACGCCGTTGACCTTGGTGCCATTAGTGCTTCCCAAATCGCGCACTGTCACTTCGCCTGCTGCACATACAAACTCTGCATGCTTGCGTGACACGTTGGAATCGTTCAACACGATGTCGCTCTCTAAATGGCGACCTAATACATAGTGACCTTCATGCAATTCAATGCGTTGACCAGTAGGCAAGGTGAGTACTGCGGGGGGAGTGTCGGAATTGTTGACCACCATCGAGAGCAACGGTGCGGGTTCGGGTGAGACTTCCGGTGAATCAGAGGCGGGTACTTGGGGTGAGCCATCGGAGGGCATATCGGTAGAGACATTGCGACAATCAATCTCAAACTTGCCCCGGCGCAAATCTGGGTTGGTGCGCAAGGCCACGCGGGCTTTGCCTTCTACGTGGTAGCCCTCTTGGCGAATGTATTCACGTACGGCGGCGGTCAGTTCATGAATGAGGGTGTTTTCAATATCAGCAAAACCTTCGCGGTCTGCCACGGAGAGCTGCACCAAATAGCTATTGGGCACCACGCGGCGGCCCTGGGCATCTACATCTCGCTCGGAATCCACTACTTGCAACAATTTGCGGCCCAGTTGCAGTGGCTTCACCCCAGATTTAAAGGCACGCGAGAACAGGCCGTCAAAGATGTTCTCAATGGATCTCTCCACGGTGCGTTTGGCCATAAGGACAGGCTAGTTGTCTTATTTGGGTGGGGCGGGGCACTTGAGCCCTTGATGACCTAGCCGAATGGCTATTGGGCCAGTGCAGGGTGGAGGCGCACAATTTCGGCGCCAACAAACTGTGACCCTGGAATGTTGAGATGATGGAAATCACGGAAGTACAACTTGCCGGCTGCACCCATCACACACTCTTGAGAATCGCAGAGCAATTCTGTTGTCTTTATCAATTCAAGACCAGGCGCATTTGAGACAACCGTGTTTAGGTCAGACGCATATGTGTCGTAGCGCTCTTGAAAACCTGCAATGGGTTCTGCGCACTCGCCGTCAAACTTGCACAACGCAGGATCAAAGAGAAAATCCGGTGTGCCATCAGTGATGAAGACTTTGATTCCGCGGGCTTGAAGTGAACGCACCGTTGAACTCATGTCCTTTGTCGGCACGCCACGCAGGGTCCAGAAATTTCCAATCACTATTTGGGTGATGTTGGGATTGTCTTCAATGGCATCAAAGATGATGTCGAAACCGGGGTTACTTTCCACGGCCATTCCATTGCGTATATAAAAGGCAACGTTCTTCTCAGGCAAACTCTCGGCAAGGCCTATGTAGAGATGCTCTGCATGGCTGTCACCAAGAAGGATCGTGTCGACAGGTATGTCGTTGCGTGATTGCGAACAACGAACTGTTCCTTCCCACGTTTCGGCTTGGGCACGTACTGCATCGGGAGTACACGGGAAGAATTTTGTCTCTACGTAGTCGTGAAATTCCACGTGCCCAATATCTCCAGCAAACTTCACATCCCGCAGATTGACCGAACGATTTTCGAATCCGTTGTTGGACGACGTGATGAATCCAGCACTACCCACTAAGAGCACTGCAGATGCAAGACCAATGGTGACAACTCGTTGTCGTGGGTGGAACCGCAGCGGCTTTTCTATGACTCGATAGGTGATGTAGGCGAGAACAAAAGATGCGATCACACACCAAGCTCTTGTGCTCACTGGCGGTTTGCGACCTTCAAGAATGCGCGCATATGCCAACAAGGGCCAATGCCATAGATAGAGCGGATAACTGATTAAGCCAATGCCCACCATAAGTTTTTGCGACAACACATGCTTATTTATCCATGTTCCTGGCCCGGCAGAAATCAATAGTGTTGCACCAAGAGTGGGCAATAGTGCCCATGCCCCCGGATACGCACCTGCCCATGCACCAGAAATCACAGCAAGGACAACTAGTAGCACACCTACTTGTGCACGAAGAGAACTACCGCGCGAACCCACCAAACTCTTCAGACGTGTCGGCGTCACAGTGATGTAGGCAAGAATTGCACCAATCATCAACTCCCAGAACCGAGTCTGTGGTGAGTAAAACAACGCAGTTGTGTCGCGGCTGTATTGATACATGTTCCATACAAAAGAGCCCGCCGCAATCACTGCAGTAACTACAAGAAGATTTCGTTTGAGTTTCCATGCCAGCCACAACACAAGTGGAAAAAAGAAATAGAACTGTTCTTCAATGCCAAGTGACCACAGGTGAAGAAGTGGCTTGGTTTCAGCAGCTGCATCGAAGTATCCGCTTTCACTCCAAAGAACCAAGTTTGATACGAACCCTGCGCCTGCTGCGATGTGTTTGCCTAACTGAGCGAATTCATCTGCACGAAGAGCAAACCAACCAAAAGTTCCTGTGGCAAGAAGAACTATTGAAAGTGCGGGAAAGATGCGCCGAATACGACGCGAGTAGAAATCGAAAATACTGAAAGAGTTTGACTGAATGGATTGAAAAAGAACTGAAGAAATGAGGTAACCAGAAATAATGAAGAAGATGTCCACACCCACAAATCCCCCGGGCAAGACATCTGGAAATGCGTGATAGATAACGACAACAAGCACTGCAATCGCACGAAGGCCGTCAATGTCGGGCCTATACGACATGTGTCGAGTGTGAGAATTGGTCTGAGGTGATGTCATAACTTTGTGGGCAAAAGGCCTGCATTGTGCTGGGTGTGGAGATCTGGTGCTTGCTCGTCTTTTGGTGCAAGAAGGTATTTGCCAGTGTCGGCCCAATCAATTGCTAAATGAGGGCACATGGGTGTGATGCCATGTTCGGCGGTGGGGTTGTATTCAGCAGTCACCAAGTAGTTCACAACGGTGTCGTCAACCAACGCATGGAAGGCATGGCCAAGATGTGCAGACAAGAGAACGGAGTGCCCGTTGTGTGCAGAGAGACGCACGCGTTCCCATTTTCCAAATGTGGGTGATGAGGGTCGAATATCAACCACGTAGTCGTCAATCTCACCGTGTAGAACAGTGACAAGTTTTGCTTGGCCAACTTGAGCAGTGCTGTAATGCACCCCACGAATAGTTCCGCGTGCCGAATGCGAGATATTTGCTTGCAGTGGAGCGAAGTCGTATCCCGTTTTTTCTAATACCTCTGAATGCTTAAACCATTCCTGAAACCATCCGCGATCATCACCGTGGCGTTGTGGAGTAATGAGCCATGCACCTTGAATTCCCAGAGATGACACGTTCATAAATTCTCTTCCATTTTAAGTTTCTGTGCAATTGCAGGCATCGCATCTGCAAGTGCAACCTTCCAGTCACGCAACTCATTGAGCCCTGCGGCGTGAGTGCGCTCATGTCCTAATACTGAATAAGAAGGCCGTGTTGCACGCGTGGGATATTCAGTTCCCGGAACTGGAGTCACCAGATCTAGATCACACTTCAAGAGGTCATAAATCTCACGTGCAAACTCATACCAGGTAGCGTGACCTGCATTGGTTCCGTGGTACGTCCCACTCGGAGCCTTATGGTGCACAAGTTGTGCAATGTGTTCAGCCAGATCGTGGGCGAATGTGGGTTGCCCGAATTGATCGTTCACAACCCGCACAGGTTGATGGGTGAGTGCGCGACGAGCCATGGTGAGTGCAAAGTTGGCTCCCAACGAGCTGTACAACCACGCTGTACGCACAATCAGTGAGCCATCTGCATAATGCGTGCGCACGGCTTCCTCGCCCGCGAGTTTGGTACGACCATATGCACTTACTGGTGCACATGGGGCGTCTTCTGAGATGGGGGATTGAGCTGTTCCTGAAAACACATAATCGGTCGATACGTGCACTAATTGAGATTTTGCAAGGTGTGCGGCATATGCAACATGTGCTGCACCCAATGCATTCACCGCATAAGCAGCCTCTTCATTATCTTCTGCCGCATCCACGGCCGTCCATGCAGCAGCATTCACAATCACCGATGGCGATACCTGTTGCACAAAGTTCGACACTTCATCTTTGTGCGTGATGTCTACTTCGTTTCTCCCCGCTGCAACAAAGTTGAGATCTCTCGCCAACAATGCTTGTTGCAGGCAGCGCCCCAACTGGCCCTCGCCACCCAAAATCAGCCACACAGTTATTTGGCCTTTGATTTAAGTGGTTGCCACCACTCAGGATGTGTGCGATACCAGTCAATGATGTCTTCAATGGAATCAACAAGAGAATGCTGAGGTGTGTAGCCCAGCTCGGTGTGAATCTTTGACCAATTCACTGAGTAACGACGGTCATGACCTAAGCGATCTTCCACCGGTTGAATCATCGCGTCGTCATATCCGAAATGCGACAGAATCAAAGTGGTGAGTTCACGGTTTGACATCTCTGTGCCACCACCAATGTTGTAGATCTCACCTGCTTTACCATCGCGCACAACTGCATCAATGCCGCGACAGTGATCATCAACATGTAGCCAATCACGCACATTCAGGCCATCGCCATATAGGGGAACTTTCTTGCCTTCAATCAAATTGGTAATGAAAAGTGGAATCACTTTTTCTGGGTACTGGTAGATACCAAAGTTGTTGGAACAACGAGTAATGCGCACATCCATTCCGTATGTGCGGAAAAACGAACGTGCAACTAAATCACTTCCAGCCTTGCTTGCTGCATAAGGGCTATTGGGCAATAGCGGTTCTTGCTCATCCCAACTACCCGCATCGATAGAGCCATAGACCTCATCGGTTGATACATGCACGAAAGTGTCTACACCTACTTCTTTGGCAACTTCGAGCATCTGGTGTGTGCCGAGCACATTGGTGGACATAAAGATGGAACTGGAATCTATGGAGCGATCCACGTGGGATTCGGCGGCAAAGTGCACCACTACGTCATGGTTGGCAAGTGCGGGACGAATCTCGCTCGGGTTACAGATATTTCCCCTCACGACGGACAATCGTGGATCATGTTGTACCGGCGCCAGGTTCTCAATATTGCCCGCATATGTGAAGGCATCAAATACGGTGACCTGTTCTACGTTGTTGCCCCATCGGCCATCGAGCAGACCTCGTACATAGTTCGAGCCAATGAAACCGGCGCCGCCCGTCACGAAATACTTCATAGGTTCTCAGGCTAGATGAGTGGAGGTCTATGACTTCGCTAGGCTCGCCACGGTGAAAGGCATTGTGCTGGCAGGGGGTACCGGTTCACGGCTATGGCCAGTGACCAAGGGCGTAAGTAAGCAGCTTTTGCCTATCTACGACAAGCCTCTTGTGTATTACCCCCTAGCCACATTGATGAGTGCGGGCATTCGCGACATCTTGGTGATTACTACTCCGGCAGACGCACCGGCCTTCGCGGAGCTTTTGGGGGATGGGTCTCAGTGGGGCATATCCATTACCTTCGCTCAGCAACACAGCCCCGACGGACTCGCTCAGGCGTTTCTCATCGGCGAGCAGTTCATTAATGGCGACCCTTGCGCATTGGTGTTGGGCGACAACGTGTTCCATGGTGCAGGAATGGGAACCCTGTTACGCACACTCACTCAACCAGTAGGCGCCACAATATTTGCCTACAAAGTGAAAGATCCCAATGCATATGGAGTGGTGGAGTTTGCCGCAGATGGCACAGTGCTCTCCATCGAGGAAAAACCCACAACACCAAAATCACAATTCGCAGTTCCGGGGCTGTATTTCTACGATTCCCAAGTTGTAGAGATTGCAAAGAATGTGAAGCCTAGTGCACGTGGTGAATTAGAGATCACCGCTGTCAATAACGAGTATCTGCAGAGAAACCAATTGTCGGTCAGTGTTCTTCCAGAAGGAACGGCCTGGTTAGATTCGGGCACATTTGAATCTCTACATGATGCAAGTAGTTATGTGCGCGTTGTTGAAGAACGACAAGGCGTCAAGGTTGCATGCCTTGAAGAGATTGCGTGGCGTAATAGTTGGATCTCTGATGCACAACTGCGACACCATGCAGAACAACTCGCCAAAAGCCCATACGGCGAGTATCTTGCGAAACTTTTGTTGTAACTAGTCCTTTGGAAAAGGATGACAACGCAGCGCACGGTCAAACTTGCGCTCTGGAGTTTGTTCCATGGGAAGCAATTCTGGGTCTGCGGCATCTAGGCGAACTAATCCACCAGGCAGACAAGTAACAGTGATGGGTCTATTTGCATCCGACCACCCCTTCAGTAACTGCCGCACGCCTTTATGCCCGAGATAGTAACGAGGGAAGAACAACGCAGAGTTGTAGTCACCGCTGTCGGAAATCACAGGAATCAATGGAGTATCACGCAGCTCTACAGGACGAATTGCCATCACGGCGTCATCGACGGTGATTCCAATGCCAATCTCGGCGAAGTCTTCAATCGCAGTATGTGTTGCGGTAATGCCTGCAGGAGAAATGGGCGGTAGGCGCAGCAAAGAAGTGAGGATGCTCCCTCCACCGGTAGGCGCTGCGGATACACCTCCCAAGAACAAGCTCAGCACAGCAACTCCATAGGTTGCATACATAGGAACAGAGCCTCGTGATGGGGAAGTGGTCTCGTCTTCTTCGCGCCTACCAGAGAGTGTGAGTGCCAGCACTGGTGCAGTTGCGTACAACACCACAGGGAACAGATGGTAAATACCCATGGAGTTTTTTGCAGGATCAATTGCAGTGAGGTTAAGTAGTAACCATGGCAACATCGCCAAAGGAAATGCAAGATATTCACGCTTGCGAAGAACAAAGAATGCCATCACAAAAGCGGCAAGACCCACAAGTAGATCAAGTCGCGACGACAACATATGCATCGCTCGATCAAGCAGGTACCACACAGATGTAATGTGGGCATACGCGGGTGTGCCTGAATAAGTGAGTGCAAACACTCCCTTTGAATCTGCAAAAAAGCGTTGATACCCCATGAGCACAGCAACTGCAGCAACACCTGCACCAAGTAGCCATGATGCGCGGATGAGTCCTTGCTTGCCCAGATTTCTCCACTGCGAACACACCACAGCACTGCTCACCGTGACAGCAAGATGTACACCAATATCTTCTCGTGCAAGTAGACCAAGCACTAGCAGCACAATGGCTACAACAAAGATCTTCCTGTCGCCAACAGCGTTCCATCGCAATGCAAAGAGCAACACCGCAATTGCTGCCAGCGATGTGCCTATGAGTTCCACGTGTGGGTAGAGAAGCGAACCAAGCCCCACATTGGTAAATGGCAAGAGCAAAGCTCCCATGATTCCAGGCAGTATCAGTTTGTTGCGCTTCACGCCATTGAGCCAGAAAGAGACCATCATCAACATGGCTCCGGCCACCGAAAGAATGAAATTCTGGATGCCTAGGAAAGCAATGAAGTTAAGTGGCTCGTCGACAAAGATGCGCAAGACCTGGGTGATTATCAACGGGGTAATCAACATATGTGTTGCGTACAACGTGGAACCCCAGGCATCACCAATGGCTGGAGGCTGTTGCCCAAAATTCTCTGAAGCCAATGTGTAGATGTAATAGCCCGCATCTAGGAAATAGACACCGGCTCGATAGAAGAGTTGAATGCCCAGGATGACTCCCAATAGACCCTGAGAGACAAGAACAATGACGAGAAGGGTCTCACGCCATTTTCGCTTGAGGAAATCAATTGACCGATTGAACATGCTGGAACTCATAGACTGCCTACAGAGTCTGACCGAATATGAGTTCCATGTCCAACAACAACGCCTCGCGTGGGGATACCCACTCCAACATCTGGATTGTGATGCCGGCCTACAACGCCGAAGCCACACTAAAACAAACCTTTGACGACATTCCCGAAGCCCTTAAAGGCCAAGTGATTCTGGTGGATGACGGATCTAAGGACAAGACCGTAGAGATTGCGCGTTCTTTGGGAATTCAAGTCATTCAGCATGAGAAGAACCGCGGATACGGCGGAAACCAGAAGACGTGTTACCGCGCAGCTCTAGATCGTGGAGCAGACATTGTCATCATGTTGCATCCCGATTATCAATACGACTCTCGCGTCTCATTAATCATGGCTGAACTTATTCAGTACGACATCTGCGACATGGTTTTAGGCAATCGCATTCGCACTCGGCAAGAAGCACTCTCTGGAGGAATGCCTAAGTGGAAGTACTTCATCAATCGACTGTCCACTTTCTTAGAGAACTTCATTCTTGGTCAATCCATTGGAGACTTTCACAGCGGCTTTCGCGCATACTCACGCGAGCTTCTCGAGACAGTTCCCTTTCATGAAAACTCCGAAGACTTTGCCTTCGATCAGCAATTCTTAGTGCAGGCAGTTGCATATGGCTTCCGCATTGGCGACGTGCCAGTACCTGTGCGGTACATGGATGAAGCGTCGTCTATCAACTTCAGCCGCAGTGTTCGTTATGGCGTAGGCGGGTTAGCTGCAATCGGCACCTATTACTTATGCAAGTTCGGTCTCTCGCGTGATGCGAAATTCAAAGGCTTTAAGAAGATCAGAGAGGCGAGACTCTCGTGAGCAATTCCATTGCTGAGCGCTACCCGGTTAAATCAGATCGGCATTCAAGTCATTCACAGATACTCACGGTGTGCGGAGATGGCAATGGCCAACAACTATTAGATGTGGGATGTGCGCGCGGGCATCTTTCTACTGCATTACAGAAGCAAGGCTGGAAAGTCACTGGCATTGAGTATGACCCTCAAGATGCACAAGCTGCCCAAGAGGCTGGTATCTCAATGATTGTGGGAACAGCTGAGTCTGCATTGAGCAACATGACCGACACATTTGATGTGATTGTGTTTGCCGATGTACTGGAGCATTTTGTGGCGCCGCTTGAAGTACTTACCTTGGCCAAGAATCGTTTGAACCCAGGTGGCCGGATTGTGATTTCCATTCCTAACGTGGCCCACCTCACAGTGCGGTTGCAGTTATTGCTGGGATCTTTTAACTACACCGATCGCGGCATTCTTGATCGCACCCATCTCCACTTCTATACAAAGCGGTCCCTTCGAGAGATGATTGCTCAGGCGAATCTGGAAATTGTCCATTTGGGTGCCACGCCAGCCCCTATAGAAGAGGTATTGCCCGTACTTCGCAAAGTAAAGCCACTGCGGGCAATTCTGGAATTCAACGCTTTTACGGCTCGTGCATGGAAATCATTGTTGGCCTACCAATATATTGCGGTTACCAAAGGCCCGTAAGGGTTGGTCTATTGCGTAGCCATTGTTAGCGTTGTCTACCTACTCGCGCGAGTGGCGGAATGGCAGACGCGCTGGCTTCAGGTGCCAGTGTTCGTAAGGACGTGGGGGTTCAAGTCCCCCCTCGCGCACAAAAAGGTGTTTTCACAGATGTCACTTGGGCAGTCTTTTTTCGTGAAGAATAGATACCGATGAGTCCTCAAACCACACAGACAATTTTTGCCGCGCTTGCGAGTCTTGTATTTGTTGTAGTTGTGTACAGGCTGGGCCGTAAACAAAAGTTGAGCTTTCGCTACACCGTGGGCTGGATGGTTCTGGGTGGGATAGGTGTGATTGCGGGTGTGATCTTGCCGCTAGCTGAGCCTCTGGCGGATCAACTCAGTTTGAGCCCTGCAGCATTTCTCGGTGTAGGGGCAGTGATCTTGTTAGTCACGTTGTGTGTGCAACTATCCATCAGTATCTCGGGTTTGCAAGAACAAGTGCGCACATTGGCCGAAGAGGCAGCGTATTTGCGTTTAGAACTTCATGAATTAGAAGACAAACATAAGTAGATATGTCGGATAGGTGAGTCCTATAAAGCGACTATCAAAGAACTCTTTATCGCGCCTGTACTCTTTTCATGGTTGAAAGTTCCCCCAATGCTCAATAAGTCAAATGTTCTCATCATCGTGCCAGCATTCAATGAACAGGCATCTGTGGGTTCAGTACTTCGTGAATTGCTTGAACTGAAGTACAACGTGCTGCTCATTAGTGATGGCTCAACTGATGAGACAGCAAGCATTGGGAAACATGAAGGATCACACGTTCTTGAATTACCTATCAACTTAGGTGTAGGTGGTGCATTACGTGCGGGGTTCAAATATGCGTGCCAACACAATTATGAGGCCGCTATTCAAGTTGATGCAGATGGTCAACATCCTCCCGATGAGATTGAGGCTTTGATATCAGCTGCGAATGATTCGGGCGCACATATGGTCATCGGAAGCAGATTTGTAGATAGTGCAGGCCAGATGGATGTGTCGGGAGTTCGTCGACTGGCGATGCGAGTGTTGTCACAAAGTGCTACCGCAGCAACGGGTACACCCATCACAGATTCAACATCCGGTTTTCGCATCATTCGACAGCCGCTACTCGAGCAATTCTCATTGCATTTTGCCAACAATTATCTCGGTGACACCTACGAAGCTGTCATTGCTGCAGGTCGTGCGGGTTACACAGTTGTTGAAACACCTGCAGGTTTATTGCCACGCGCCAATGGTGAGTCAACCGCAAGTGCAACTGCTGCAGCACGATTCACTCTGAAAGGTCTAGGAGTGGCTTTTCTTCGGCTGCATAAAAAACTGCAACCGTTTCACTCGTAACTGTTAACGACCTAGTGAGACAATCTTTATGTCTTGTGCGGACTTTACGTGATTGCGACCATCGAGCAACACAGTCACACCAGGCAAATCAGATTTTGTGAGATGAACGTATTCAGCATGATCTGCTTGCAAGATCGCAGCATCTGCAGATTCGCCAAAATGAAACGGCTCGAAACCTTCATGCCGCAATTCATCATCCGTATACATCGGGTCATGCACCACAACAGATGCACCGCGACGCTTTAGGTCGTCAACGGTAGGAAACACTCCAGAAAACGCAGTCTCTTTCACGCCACCTCTATATGCAGCACCAAGTACCACAACTTTCTTTCCAGCTACAGACCCAAAAACTTCCTCTAGTCGGCTCACGGAATGAACAGGCATCTGGGCATTCGCCTCTCGTGCAGCACGCACGACCGTGGCCGAAGGATCATTCCAGAGATACATGCGCGGATATATAGGTATGCAGTGTCCACCGACTGCAATACCGGGCCTATGTATATGGCTAAAGGGTTGGCTGTTGCAAGCATCAATCACTGCATACACGTCGATGTCGTTCTGTTGTGCAAACAAAGCGAACTGGTTCGCTAAGCCAATATTCACATCGCGGTAGGTCGTCTCGGCCAACTTGGCCATCTCGGAGGCTTCTGGATTTCCCAAGTTCCACACACCGTTTGGGCGCGGAAGATCGGGCCGCTCGTCAAAGTCCAATACGGCGGAATAGAAATCTTCGGCTGCCTTGCCACATGCTTCGGTCAACCCGCCCACAAGCTTCGGGTATCTGCGTAAGTCCTCAAAGACTCGACCTGTGAAAACTCGCTCGGGGCTAAATGCAAGATGAAAATCGACACCGGCTTTGAGGCCACTACCTTCTTCGAGCATTTTTGCGAATCGATTGCGCGTTGTTCCGACAGGAAGAGTGGTCTCATAGGACACCAAGGCCCCTTTACGCAACCCACTAGCAACATCTCGAGTAGCTGCGTCCATCCATCCAAAGTCGGGGACACCCTCTGCATCCACAAAAAGGGGCACCACAATCACCACTGCATCGGCCTTGGCTACCGCCGAAGCAGTGTCGGTGGTAGCAACAAGAGTCCCATCCGTTACCACCACCGACAACTTCTCTTGCAGATGCGTTTCACCAGGAAATGGTTCTTTGCCTGTGTTCACCAACTCCACCGTGTGCGCATTTACATCGCATCCGATGACGGAATGTCCTTTTTCTGCGAACTGAACAGCGAGAGGTAACCCAATTTTTCCAAGTGCGACAACGGCAATCTGCATACTGCAACCTTACTCAATTGCGCTTCTAGAATGCTCAGGTTGCATTAAAGAGAGGTGACGCGTGCGAGTTCTAAGTGTTGTTGGCGCACGGCCTCAGTTTGTAAAACTGGCACCAATCCACCATGCCCTAGTGGCGGCTGGGCATCAGCACATCATCGTGCACACCGGCCAACATTACGACCGTGACATGTCCGACATCTTCTTTGAAGATCTCGGCATTCCTCATCCGGATGAAAACTTGGCGGTCGGGTCAGCCGCGCATGGCCGACAAACCGCAGCCATGTTGGAATTGCTGGAAGAGTCTTTCCTCCGTCACACACCAGATTGGGTGTTGGTCTATGGAGATACCAATTCCACTCTTGCTGCATCAATTGCTGCAGTAAAGATTCATCAGCGCCTCGCACATCTAGAGGCCGGATTGAGATCGTTCAATCGTCAAATGCCTGAAGAACACAACCGAGTACTCACTGATCACGCAGCAGATCTTTTGTTAGCACCCACAGATGTGGCGGCACAACATCTTGCCACCGAAGGTTTATCTGGCCGCACTGTTGTGGTGGGTGATGTGATGACAGATGTGTGTTACTCCACTCGTGATCGAGTACAACAATCCGCTCCAAAGATGCCTAATGGTTGGAATGTGGAAGGTGAGTACGTTGTCTCTACTATTCACCGCCAAGAAAACACCGATGATGCTCAACGCTTAAGCAAGATTCTTGCGTACTTGGCTGCGTCGACAGTGCCAGTGCGTCTTCTTGCGCACCCTCGGCTTAAAGCAAAAGCAGAAGAATTTGGACTACAACTAACACAAGGCAATATCTCAGTATTTGATCCACTTTCCTATCCACAACTCATGCATGCAGTCTTAAATGCGAAAGGTGTAGTCACCGATTCTGGTGGGTTGCAGAAAGAGGCTTTTCTGTTACGCACACCATGCATCACCGTGCGCACCGAGACAGAGTGGGTAGAGACGGTCACTCTTGGTTGGAATGTGTTGGACGCAGAGTGCGTGCTTACCATTGACGAAGTACTCAACAAGTCGTACGCCAAACCAACTGAGCATCCTTATGGCATGGGCATTGCTGCGGCGCGCGCTGTGCGCGCAATGGAAGAAGCACTTGTTCATGGATGAGCGAGACCACATTCAGTTACGAGTATGCAGTGCAATCCTTACGCATCATCGTGGCGAACTTTTGTGGGCATCATCGCTTCCAGACGGAACAATTGATGCAGATTTAGCAACACGTGTGAAGAGCGCACTAGAAGTTGCTCCGGTGCCAGGCCAACATGGATTGGTTCGACTCACCATGTTTTTACCCGCTTGGGCACAATATGTAGGTCAACGCGCAGTTCTTTTGTTTCCAAAACTTGCCTCACGACTTCTTCGCAGCAGTGGCCTTCATCACCAGATGTACTAACTATGAATACGAATAACACTTCGCGGCCAAAAGTATTAGTAATGCATGCACTACGACCTACGAGTAGGCAAACAACTATTGATCATTTGGACAGTTTTCGTGAACATCTCCCCGAAGCAGATGTTCAGTATCTGCACTTTCAACAGCCACTACCTGCAGAGTATGAAAACATCTCTCCCGATGTATTCGTCATCAACTATGACTTTCTGAATTACAGGTTCACACCGCTGTGGCCGTTTATAAAAAATCGCCATAAAAAGATTGCTCAGCGTGCAGGCAAAGTTGTGGCGATTGCACAGGATGATTTCTGGGCTAACAAACACCTTGATAACTGGTGTATGGATTGGAACGTTGATCGCATCTTGACACCGATTGATAATGATCTCGATGTTCTCTATCCACGGAGCATTAAACATAAAGAGTTTCGTACCGCACTGACGGGGTATGTGAAGTCTGGACCCGTTCCCCGTACCTCTTTATTGCGTGATCGTTCGATTGATCTAGGTCAACGCGTGCGGGACATGCCTCCGCACCTCGGCAGACTCGCTCAGGCAAAAGCTCGTCAAGCGGTCACAATGGCAAGTGCCGCCAAGAATGCCGGCCTCAATGTAGATGTCTCCACCCGAGTAGAAGACTCATTCATTGGTGCTGCGTGGTTCGAGTTTCTTTCATCCTGCAAGTTCACCGTGGGAATGAAAGGTGGCGCGAGCTTGCACGATCCCTATGGTCTTACACATACGAAGGTTCAGGCATATCTTGCTCGTCATCCAGAGGCATCTTTTGATGAGATTGAGCAAAAGTGTTTCAAGGGCAAAGACATGAAACATCAATTCACGGCCATTAGCCCGAGATTGTTCGAAGCCTCAATGGCAGGCACATGTCAGATTTTGGAACGAGATGATTACCTTGGCGTGTTGGAACCTTGGCGCGATTACGTTCCACTCAATCGAGACTTTTCCAATATGGACGAAGTTTTGAACGCAATGAGAGACACTGAGCGATGTCAGGAAATAGTGGCTAATGCTCGGATTGCACTCGTTGATTCACAGATGTTTGACTATTCACAACTTGTAGAGACGGCATGTGGGGGACTGCTGCCCACACAAGGAGGGGATTGTGCCCAATGGAATGATTTTGCTGAATTCCTTCGGTTCTCACGTTCAGCCCAAGAACTAGCGCCTGAGTTGCACGACGCTGTGATGCATGCGCTGCAAAGCGGTTACGACCTCACCTCCAGTACCACCGCAGAACATGCCCATGTCAATCGAATCTTGAACAGACTCTCATTGAGCGAATGGTTTCAATCAATACAGGCCGCTTCTGCTTCCGACCCAATTGGTATGCGAGCACCTTGGATTTGGCGAGCTCTCTGAGCATTCCATCTCAGGATTTTTCGGTTGCTTGATTAAGATGCGAAACAACCATTACGTGGTAATCAACTATTGCAAATCATGATTAACTATCCGCTATTTCAGTATTTGGTAAAGATTTCGCGGTCTTACGCCCGAGTCATTATCTACCGAAGTGCAGTTGGTTTAGCGATGCGCTCAAAGCTGATATTTCTTGTTATCAATAAGGTAGATAAATGGGACGAAGTTTGAACAAGTCAATTTGTGTTCTGCATTGTCAAATTGATAGAGATGAACCCCATACAAATGCGCGAGATTTGTATTCCTTGGCACTGCTCTCAAAGTTTGCTGAGGTCACCTTTATCAATGTGCTGGGACCAGGGTTAGATGAAGTTGATGACAGGAATTTTGATTTGGTAATTGTGTCTAACAGTTTCATGATTATGCGATCTTCACCGTATTGGCCCACACTTTTGCGCCGCAGTTCAAAGGTCTTACTAAGTGCATCTCATCGAATTCTGTTCTTGCAAGACGACTATCACCGGATCGACCAGACGGTTCGCTTCGCCAAAGAAATGGATATCGAGATTTACTCTGTCTTTGCTGACGTTGACAGTATTTATGCTGAATATGGAATCACTGCAAAGCCATGGCTGATTGGTTTTGCTGATAAAAAAATGGATCAATTGCTCTCATCTCTCCGGATTGAGTGGGATATGCGAACCATTGATGTAGGACAGAGAGTTTTTGAACTCTCGCTTGAGTTTGGAAGTGAAGGGCGGCGAAAAGCTGACTTGGCAGCTGGGTTCTCGAAGAGAATGACTGAATTAGGCCTGAGTTGCGATGTTTCTATAGATGAGAGAGATCGATTTTCTGGTTTTGAATGGTTCGAGTTCTTGGCCAACTGTCGTGCCACAATTGGCCGACATAGTGGGGCCTCTCTAGTGAGTAATTCACCTTTGGATCAAGCCAGAGCCCTTGTGATTCAGGATGTCTTCAAGAATGAAGAGTTTGAGCGACAATTAGCTAGATATATCGGCGATAGACAGCGCGAGAAGTCCTTTCTTGCTCCTTCGCCAAGAGTTTTCGAGGCAGCCTCTTTGCAAGTTCTTCAAGTTCTTGAAAAAAGTACAGTTCCCTACGGCATAGAAGAGTGGAATCATTTTGTTCCAATCAGTTCTGATTTGTCAGACTGTGAGTCCGTTGCAAAATTCATTAAATCCTCGGAAGCAGTTGGCATGGCAGAGCGTTGCCACATGGAACTTTTTGGCAACCCAAAATGGCGACGCGAAAAGTGGATTGAAGATGTCGCAGTGTCCAAAGGCTTTACTGCATTAGATGAACCAGCAGAAGTAAAGATTCCCTTTGTGGAGCGAGATCTTTACGAAAAGATTGCCTCGCTGAAGTCTCGATCAAACCGACTTAAAGTCATCCGCCGACATTCAAAATCTGCCCGAAATGGATCATGGCACCAAATTGAAGCGGTGCACCGTTGGACCTCGATAGAAGTGTTTGATATCAATGAAGTTATCGGCAGTGATTCTGAAGCTAATTGACTCAAATAGTGTGCTTTTGTTCCCTTGGACAACTTCGAATCTAGAAGTGATAGAAACAGACTGAAATTTCTTCAATTGGATACAAAAAATCAAAGCACACAGAATGTAATCTGAGAAAATGTCGAATAAAGGTGAGAAGGCTGCATTAACCGTCATCTCATTTACACAAATTGCCAGTGATGTTCGGATAAGTAGGCACATCCGATATCTATCTGATGAATTTGACATCACTTCAATTGGTTACGGTCCACGACCTACCAACGTAACTCGCCACATTGAAATTCCTACCTCAACGAAGTATCTGCCTCTATCCCTTGTCGGAATTGTTCAATTGCTCTTGAACTTGAGGGGATCGACGACACTCAAGTCACAGGCAGTTGAGTACGTTTCTTCACAATTGTCAGCTTTGAAACCCAAAATTGTCTTGATCAACGATGTTCAATGTCTGCCTTTGATTGATTCATTGGATTCAGATTCAGTCACGGTTATCGATATGCATGAATATGCGCCCTTAGAGATGGAAGATGATTGGCGCTTCAGAATTCTTTTGCAGCGCTATTACACGTATTTGTGTGACAAATATCTAAGGAAGGCCGATGCCGTGGTCACGGTATCCGGTGGACTAGCTCAAAGATATTCACAGGATTTTGATATTCATGTAGAGGTTGTGAGAAATGCTCGTGATTATGTGGACATAGATTCTGAACCGTCTAAGGACGATGTTCTGCGCCTCGTGCACACAGGACTTGCTGCACGCGGGCGCCATCTTGACAAGATGATCAGAGCAGTCGGTAATCTCCCAGGCGTCTCATTGAGTCTTTACTTGGTTGAGGCACCACGTCAGAAAAGAACTCTCAAGGGTTTACGTAAAGTGTGCGCCTCGTATGACAATTGTGTAATTGAAACCCCAGTTCCTTCTTCTGAACTTCCAACCACCATCTCTAATTACGATGCGGGATTTCTTTATATCCATCCTTCAAATTTCAGCCTCAAACATTCTTTGCCCAACAAGCTTTTTGATTGTATTCAGGCACGCAGACCTGTGGTGGTAGGTCCAGCTCCAGACCTATCGGGGTTCGTCCAGAAGTTTGGTATTGGTTATGTTGCTGATTCTTACGATGTAGAAGATGTTCGAGCGTTGGTCGCAAGCCTTGATAAGAAGGAACTCTTGAAACTGAGAGAGAATTTGAATCGGGCCGCAGAAACAGTGAACGCTCAGACAGAATGTCAAAAGCTTCTCTCTGTCATTCAGGATGCCATGCGAGCATCCCGGCATAAGGAATCTCTTCAATCTAAGCCTGAACAGGATTAAGAGAGATGCGGATGCAAAATTCTGAAAAGATCGAATGCGTCCGTTGTGTGATGGACATTAGCGACCCTGAAATTGAATTTGATTCTGGTGGGAATTGTTCGCATTGCCGCAAAGCGGAAGCGTTGCTCGCCAAGAATCGTGAGAACTACTTGTCGTCCCATCTTGAAGAAACTTTTGACAGTATTAAGACAAGAAATATCAAAAACAAACACGATGGCATTATCGGTTTGAGTGGCGGTCTCGACAGTGCTTATGTGTTAACACTGGCAGTGGAGCATGGTTTACGACCGCTGGTTGTACATGTGGATGCCGGATGGAATAGTGACATCTCCAGCTCCAATATTCGTGCTTTGGTAGAACATTACGACTTGAAGCTAAAGACGGTAGTTGTCAATTGGGATGAAATGAGACGATTGCAGATTGCCTATTTGAAGAGTGGTCTGATGAATCAAGATGTTCCACAAGATCACGCCTTCTTTGCGAGTCTGTATCGTTTTTCTGCTCAACAGCAACTCAACGACGTCATCACCGGGGAGAACGTCACAACAGAATCAATTCTGCCTAGGGCTTGGGAATATGGGGCCATGGATGGCCGACAAGTGAGGGCAATAGCTCGGAAATTTGACGGAGGGTCTTTTTCGTCGTTTCCATTCCTCACAATCCCAAGACTGTATGTGGCAGATTTTCTCTTACGTCGATTACAGGTGCACAAGCCATTAACTCAAGTGGACTATTCAAAAGGTGAAGCACAGAAGAAACTCAATGAGCTAATTGCATGGAAACACTATGAAGGTAAACACGGTGAATCATCTTTCACTAGCTTCTATCAATCCGTTTACCTTCCAAGGAGATTTGGAATTGATAAGCGCCGCGCATACCTTTCGAGCCTTATTGTTTCAGGACAAGTTACAAGATCTGACGCGTTGCAAGAACTTGCGAAGAAGCCAGTAACGGAAACCGAAGAACGCAACATGATTGCTTATGTGGCAAGAAAACTTGATATCTCAGTTGATGAATTAGAGAGTTACATGCATATGGAGGCCGTGAGCCATCGTAAATTTCCTAATCATGAGTATCTGCTGCAACTCGCAAATAGTGATTTTTCCAAAGTGTTTCGGAGAATTGTCAGATCCTGAGATTTGCAAGAGACCTTGAGATTAGGTCTGCGAGCTTGGCGTCTTCCTCAGAAGCGCAGAAAAGCTTGGCACATTCATCAAGACCTATCTCAAATTGTTTCCAATGGTCCCCAACATGGGCTCTCTTCATCTCGTAAATGGCTTGGGAAATGGCATCAACAGAAAAATCAGTTGCCACAGTACCTATGTCGTACTCTTCGATGATCCTCTTCATGTCGGGAGTTGGTCCACTGATGATGGGAATTCTTGCTTGTATGGCCTCAAAAAACTTATTCGGTAAACAATTTGCATAGTTGAAGTTCTGAGGTGCAATGACGATGAGGGCCGAGTCATAATTACGTAGATCTGTGATTATGTGATTGAGTTCAACTGGAGATCTGAAATTGATGAAATCTTTTCCACGGGAGAGTTGTTTTAGTTCCTCAAGGTAATTCTGATCTGTGGGCAATAAGACCATGTCCAATGTGACATTCTCAGTTCTGCACACAGCTTCAATCATGAGATGAAGGCCTCGAGAACGTATTGCGGCTCCTGAGTGCACAAGACGTAACGGTGCACCCCCATTCAACTGTTCTCTTGCAACACGTTCTCTATAGGGCGGCACATTCAATAAAAGATGTGGTGTGATCTGAAAGTCCTCTTGAAATCTTTTTGAGAGCCCTTCAGTTACTGTCGTTGTAAGCGCCTTACTCTTTGCAAGAAGCTGGGCTGCATGTTGGAAGTATCTTCCCCATGTCTTACGCCAGATGTTGTCGTGTTCTTGTTGTAAAGGTGTGAAGTCGGGCAGATCAATCCAAACAAGTTCTACCGAAGGCACCTGTTGACAAGCCCAGAAACTCTGAAGATCTCGGCCACATACGATTTCGAATTGAGTCGTTGGAATGAGTTTGATAATTCGACGCGGGGAGAGGGTGTTCCCTGCAGTTGGTTGAAGACGATGTGCGAGAGAAAAGCACCCAATGACACACAGAAACATGAAGAAAACAACGCGGGGAAAGGCACACACATCGATATTTCTTATTGTGAAACGGGGTGAATAGGAAACATCTACATGGCAGATGGACTTTGTGGGGGGTGGGCCAATTCCTACGGTGTAGATGTCGTATTCATCTGCCAGTGCATTCATCTGACGGTTCTGCCGAGGGCTTTCCACCATGCGCTCAGAGAGGTTGATAAAGAGTGCCTTAGGGCGATTTGAGTCCGAAGAGTGAGAACTTTTACCGCCAAAGGACATACCTAATAGAGTCTAGGTGTGATTGGAATTCTCGATTACGGAATTGGTAATCCCAGGTCAATCTTGCGAATGTGCGAAACCTCGGGTCTCGAGGCACAGATTGTCTCGCGCCCAGAAGACATGAAGGTTTCTTCACGGTTTGTGCTGCCTGGCGTGGGCAGTTTTGACAGGTGTGCTCAGGCCCTGAGGGGAAAAGGCCTAGACACTGCCCTTATTGAGCAATTACAACAAAGATCTACACCACTGCTGGGGATCTGTGTAGGGGCACATCTTTTGGGTACATCAAGCGAAGAGGGAGATGAATCAGGTCTTGGTCTGATGAGTCATCGCACTGTCCGTCTGAGGCCCCTCACACAGCCCGTACCCCACATGGGTTGGAAGGAAATTGAGATTCTTCAACCACAACATTTTCACTCTGAGCATCAGGGAAAGCCACGTTTTTATTTCTCGCATAGCTATGTCATCAAGGCGACCAATGAGAATGAGCGCTTCGGCACTTTTGAATATGAAGAAACCTTGGATGCAATCCTTTTGAAAGACAACATTGTCGCAGTGCAGTTTCACCCTGAGAAAAGTCATCGATTTGGTCGCAGACTCTTCGAGTGGTTCGGGAGTTGGGCACCATGATACGACCAAGGTTCATCCCAGTGATGCTCATTGAACAAAGACAAGCAGTGAAAACTCAACAATTCAAGAACCCCACTTACATTGGTGACCCGGTGAATACGACCAGAATCTTCTCCGAAAAGGGAGTTGACGAACTCATCGTTCTTGATATCGCAGCTACGCAAAAAAGAGAGCCTCTCGATGTGTCTTTCATATCCCGAATTGCTGAGGAAGCCTTTATGCCCTTCTCATATGGTGGCGGGATTAGAACATTTAACGATGCCCAACGTCTATTTGAAATTGGAATTGAAAAGGTAATTCTTGGTTGGGCAGGTGACGAGACCTTAGAACTCATGAATGAAATTGCTCACGTATTTGGAGTGCAGGCGATTTCGGTCTGTGTGGATGTTTCATCGGCCACAAAAGTTGTCAAAAAAAACAAGAAAGATGGCAAGCACATAGAGCTCCGGTCGGATGCTGCTGTTGTGGTACAACGGATTCAGAATTCAGGTAGTGGCGAGATAATTCTCCAGAATGTTGATTTCGACGGAATGATGACCGGAATGGATATCGAGTTGATCACGCAAATATGTGAATCCGCAAGGGTCCCAGTTGTTGCCTTGGGAGGCGCGGGGTCGATAGATCACATGGCTGAAGCAGTAGTTAGTGGTGCAAGCGCAGTGGCTTCTGGAAGTGCGTTCGTATTTCATGACGCAGAACGAGCAGTCCTCATTAACTATCCAACTGACCTTGAGCTTGAACGTTGTTTTGGGAAGCACACCTAGAGAGTTTTCTTATGTCAACACAACGAGCGGGAGGGCTTAATTGATATGAAGAATTAGATGAATAAGACCTTAACTATCAACATCAATTAAGACATTTTGACTAGTCTTTAAGTGTGTGCGGACTAGTTGCATCGGTGTGTCCCCATAGAGGGTTGCGGTCTGCGGATCTGACGCGAATGTTGCAGAATGCACAGCATCGTGGTCCAGATGGATTTGGAACTCTATTCTCAGATGGAAATAGTTGGGAAAACAAGGAAACAGATTCTGCATGGATTGGTCTAGGCCATGTGCGTCTGTCAATTATTGATCTCTCGGATGCCTCAGCGCAGCCCATCATCTCTCAATGTGGGCGTTTTGCCCTCGTTTTTAATGGCGAAATTTACAATTACCTTGAATTGCGAAGTGAGCTTGTTGGTCTCGGCCGGACATTCACGTCTCGCGGAGACTCTGAAGTCTTATTGCAGGGACTTATTGAATGGGGCGTCGGGGTTCTTCCTCGCCTGCGGGGAATGTTTTCTTTTGTATTTGTTGACTTAAAGGCTGAGTCAGTCATTGCTGCCCGTGATCGTTATGGGATAAAGCCTCTCTATCTCTGGAGAGAGGGACAAAATTTTCATTTCGCAAGTGAGGTAAAGCAATTCTTAGGCCATCCCAAATGGAAAGCACGCCTGAATCAGAAAGCAGCTCTTGAGTTTCTCTTATATGGGGTCTCAGACTATTCCGCATCAACATTATTTCAAGATGTTGAACACATACTTCCTGGCTCAGTGGCAACACTGAATCGAAACACGAATGATGAGCTTCGAGTGGAAAAGTGGTGGAATCCACAAAGAACTTCATTTGAGGGCTCATATGAAGATGCGTGTGAGAAGTATCAATATCTCTTTCGACAGTCTCTCGACATTCATTTGAGGTCCGATGTGCCCATTGCCTCGTGCCTATCCGGTGGGTTGGACAGTTCTGCGATTGTGGGTGCGACCTCTAGATGGTTCGATAACAATCGAATTTCACATCACACGTTCACCGCTACCAGTGATGACCGCAATCTGGATGAATCTCAGTACGCACGAGCTGTGAATGAATTTTCTGGATCAACCGGTCATGAGCTGTTACCTACATCCGAGAGATTATGGAAGGAACTGGACCAAATCATTTGGCATCAGGATGAGCCTTTTGGCTCCACCAGCATTTTTGCGCAGTGGTGTGTCTTCAGTGCAATGGCTGATCAGGGAATCAAAGTTGCGTTAGATGGCCAGGGCGCAGATGAACAACTGGGTGGATACAACAGTTTCGTATCACTTCACATTGTTAATCAAATAATGAAGGGGCGATTGATTAGCGCCCAACACAGTTTTAGAAATTTCAAAAATTCCGGACGAGTGACTACGAATTCAATTCTTTCTGCCATGGCCTATACGCATTTGCCAAAAACTCTCCGTAGTGCTGCGGGAAGATTTGCCAAGATCCCTTCTCAAAACGGAGGAAATTGGCTCAATCCACATCTCATGGATGGACTAGGTGTTGAAGATCCCTTTACACCTTCTGGTAAATATCCACAATCTGTTAGTGAGCTTTCGCGTGACATGGTTGATCGCATCAACCTTCCAATGCTTCTTCGTTTCGAAGATCGAAATTCAATGGCTTTTGGAATAGAAGCAAGAGTTCCTTTTGTCGACCATGAATTGATGGAATTTGCCCTCACACTCCCTGAGGGGTACCTGTTACGAGACGGTAACACCAAGTCTGTGTTACGAGATTCGGTTGTCGATTGTTTGCCTACAACCATTGCGCAACGTCGGGACAAGATTGGATTTCAGACCGCGGAAAGAAGTTGGCTGGCGAGCAATGTAGGCGAAATACTGAGTGAATTTGACCTGTTGAGCGACAGAGCAGATGGCTTAATGACATCCTCTACGAGAGAATTTATCCAGAGTGCGCTTTCAGGTGAGAACTCCAACTACTTGGCTGGCTGGCGCATGTTCGCGTTGCTTCGGTGGATGAAAGTGTTTGATGTCTGTTGAACAAAAACTCAGCGAATGTCTTAAGTTTGCATGATGCCCTTATACGGCCACTTCTTGATGCACGCCAATTGGCTGAAAGAACTAAGCCTTCTTTATCGTGACGACAAAGTACAGGTCTAAGCCGAACCATTTAGCTAGTTTTGTACGAATCAATAATTTGCGAATCTTAAGTCCAATACCAAACGGAATAGGTGGACTGTCTAGATTGCGAGCAACAATTTGAACTTCTCCAAACTCTTGTAAGATTCTTCTTAAGGCTTTTCTGGAAAAGTATTCAGTGCTAGGCGCAGGCTCGCCCTTCTGATTGTGATCAGACTGCCACCTCATTTTGGGTCCCGCCTGTATTCGTGCGGCTCCCCGTAAATTCTCAACGATACGTTTTGTGGTTTCTTTAGGTTGCGATCGAATATTTCGAAGAGAGAACAGCGAATAAACCATGCCGCAAACAACACCTCCAGACTTTGTCACGCGCACCATCTCCGAGATTGCTCGGTCAAAGTTCCCAGTGTGATGGAGTGAGCCGATTGCGACAACTGCGTCAAAAGTAGAATCTGAAAAAGGCGCATTGAGAGCATTGCCTTGGATGGCCACATGCTCTCCAGGGAGACCAGATAGACGAGATGAGCACATTGCCACCGGAGTTTGTGCTATGTCCAACCCGGTATAGGATTTTTTACCGGAAGCCAAATAGGTCGAGACGGACCCAAAACCTAGTCCTACTTCAAGAACTTTGTCCTTTCCAACAAGAGAGCGGTTCAAAAATGGTTTCAAGTATGGATAGAAGTTAAAAAACCAATCATCAAACAATTTAATGGAACGTTCAGATCCGTCTGTTAGTCCGAGTTCTGTCGCAATGTTGGTACCGCAAAGTTCGTTCCAAAATTCGGCATTTAGTGAACTTGTTATATCTTCAGACATACATCACACAATAGCCCAAGTGAATTAACATAATGTTGTGGAGGCATCATGAGTAAAAGAGTGGCCAAAACGACCCATTGGCTGATGTCTATTCCATCGGACCGTTTGTTATTTAGTGGGTATCGTCTATTTCGCAAAAATCGACCTCTTTTCTTTGGGAGTATTCTTCTGAGAAGAAGTATCAGAGTCAGAGCGAGTCGAAAATGAGTGGCAAACGCATAGTTGTGTTACATGCTCTGAGAAGCGATTCAAGAGCGACAACCATTAATCATGCAGCTTGTTTCGGTCGATACATCAATGACTATGAAGTTGAATACATAAACATCTTTGGATTAATGCCGGCTCACCTTCAATCCGAGGTTGTCATTGTGACTTATGAATTGGCTTCATTGAGGCATTTGCCAATTTGGAAGGAACTTGTTCGTCGTATGGAACCATTGCTGAAGAATTCCAGTTTGAGAATTCTGATGCCACAAGACGATTACTCGATATCTGATCCACTTGATGAGTTCACTGTTAACCATGATTTTGATTATGTTTTTACACCCTTAACCCGCGACCTGGAACAGATTTATCCAAAATCTGTAAAACGTGGAATCAAATTTGAAGAAGCGTTTACTGGTTACTTTGAAAATTCAGATTGGTTTAACCTTCAGAAATTTTCGAAACCATTTAGTGAGAGATCAGTAGATCTTGGACAGCGTGTGCGTTATTTGCCCCCACAGTTGGGCGAGTCGGCGGCGCGCAAAGGTAAGTTAGCAGTCCAATTTGGGCGGGAGGCTTCGAAGGTCGGTTTCTCTTGTGATGTGTCAACAAGGGAAGAAGATGCATTTGTAGGGGATGCATGGTGGCAATTTCTTGGAAATACCAGATTTACGATCAGTCGACGCGGTGGAGCGTCCTTGGCTGATCCGACCGGACGTCTCGCAGACAAAGTACGTCGCTATTTACTTAGGCATCCAGAAGTAACCATGGAAGAACTGAGCAATCGCGTAACTCTAAAGGGAGGACGTGAAGGAGATTTCTCCGCAATTAGTCCAAGGTTGTTTGAAGCAGCCGCGTTGGGAGTCTGTCAAATCCTTGAGCCTGATGAATATGTCGACGGTTTTGAGCCCTGGATTCATTACATACCGCTTGAAAGTGACTTCTCCAATATCAATAAAGTTTTTGATGCGATGAGAGATATCGATCGTTGTGAAGAAATAGTGAAGTCTTCACAGCAGCTGTTACTGGAAAGCGGCGACTTTACTTATTCAGCATTTGTCCAAAAATTTCGCGACATAACGGGTATTGAGGCCAATGTCGAGGGCAGCCATAGCTTCAGTGATAGCTCAGAAGACTTTGATGACATTGTTATTCGGAAAACTGATGCACTTGCTTGGGTACAAGACTATGTACTGCGTGCATATCTTAAACGAAAGATAGGACCTGCGATTTCAGCCCTAGAAAAAAAGGAATTCTTGGTGCTTCATAAACAAGATGTTGCTTGGGGCCAACATGCTCAAGCGCAAAGCGAGAGTGTGATTCGCTGGCTCAAGGCCTTCCAAAATGACGAGTTGCTTCTTGAGTCTTTCCTGATTCCTTGGCGGACAATGTCCAGCCTTATTGCCAAATAAAACTAGGATTACCGAAGTGTGTGGAATTGCGGGATTTATTTCGCTTAATGGAAACGAGATTGAAAAGTCTGCTCGATTTCTACAGGTTCTTGGCGACTTAATCTCGCATCGAGGCCCAGATGGTTATGGAACCTGGGTGAATAGAGCTGAGAATGTGGGTTTGGTACACCGGCGTCTGGCGATTATTGATCTTTCTGAACAGGCAGCGCAACCCATGACTGGGCACGGCGAATTGACGATTACCTACAACGGCGAGATCTATAACTACAAGGAATTACGGAAAGAGGCTGAAGCCAAGAGCATTAGTTTCGCAACCCATTCAGATACTGAAACAATTCTTTCTTCATACGCTCAGTACGGCGTTGAAGCAGCTTGTCATTTGCGAGGAATGTTTGCATATGCATTGTGGGATGAGAGAAAAAATCGATTAGTTCTTTCTCGAGATCGGTTCGGAATAAAGCCTCTCTACTACACCATAGTTGACAATCTTTTTGTCTTTGCTTCTGAAGCAAAAGCCCTTCTTCCTTTTTTGCCATCTATCAGCACCAACTCGGATGCTCTAGCTGAGTATTTGACATTTCAATATTCCATAAGTGACAAGACTTTGTTTGATGGAATTCAACAAGTGATGCCTGGCCATTCGCTGATCATTGAGAACGGTGCAATTCACGTTGAAAAATACTGGGATGTTCAGTATGAAGTGGACTATTCATGGACTCCTGCATCAGCAGAAGCACGATTGCGCGAACTCTTGACTGATTCTGTGGATGTTCATTTGCATAGCGACGTTGAAGTAGGAACGTATCTATCGGGGGGAATCGATTCTTCCCTTATGGCAATTCTGGCTGCGGGTAAGACGAAATTCGGCGGTAAAGGTTTTCACGGGAGATTTACCGATTATCCAGGCTATGACGAGAGTGCGTATGCGAAAATTGCTTCGGACTCATTCAAGGGTGACTTGCATATTTCTGATATCACATCTTCTGATTTTCGAGACAACATCCGAAAAGTTATTTATCACCTAGATTTTCCTGTTGCAGGACCTGGATCATTTCCGCAGTACATGGTGTCAAAACTTGCAGGTGATCACCTTAAGGTTGTTCTTGGGGGTCAAGGCGGAGACGAAATCTTCGGGGGCTATGCCCGTTATCTCGTGGCGTACTTTGAGCAGTGCATAAAAGCCGCGATTGATGGAACCTACAAAAACGGCAACTATGTCGTCACTATTGAATCCATCATTCCTAATCTTGGGATACTTCGTGAGTACACACCCCTCATTAAAGAGTTCTGGAAAGACGGATTATTCGGACCACTAGATCAGCGCTTTTTGCGTCTCATTGACCGATCAACAGACATGAAAGAAGAGATTGCTTGGCAAGACTTGGATATCCAAGGTGTCTACGGCCGCTTCTATGACATTTTCAACAACCGATCAAATGTGGCTAAGGAAGCCTATTTCGACAGTATGACTCACTTTGAATTCAAGACACTGCTTCCCGCGCTTTTGCAAGTAGAAGATCGAATGAGTATGGCTCATGGTCTTGAGAGTCGAGTACCTCTACTTGACCATCCTTTGATTGAATTTGCAGCCACAGTCCCCGCAGATATCAAGTTTGATGGCGGCCAGTTGAAGCACTTGTTGAAATCAGCCTTTGGGGCAGAATTGCCTCCGGAGATCCTTAATCGCCGGGACAAGATGGGTTTCCCTGTTCCTCTCAAGGAATGGTTTGCCAAAGAATTGAATGATTTTGTGCTCGATATCGTCGCCAATATGAAGGCAAAAAATCGGGAGTTTGTGAATACTGATGCGGTTCTGAAAAATTTTGGCACGAGCGGTCAGTTCTCTCGTAAGACCTGGGCGCTATTGAGCCTGGAACTGTGGCAACAAGAGTTCCACGACAAGTCAAGCGAGTATCGACAGCTTCTGAATTAGACTTCTGTCGTGAAAATTTTTGTAACAGGTGCTGCTGGCCAAGTTGGGTCCCATGTTGTTGATAGTGCAATTGCGAGGGGAGATGAAGTTGTGGGAATCGACAACTTTGCCACCGGACGTGATGTACATGTAGCAGGATCTTCTCAGTACAACTTTGTAGAAGGTTCCATCTCCAATACTGAACTGGTGCAACAACTCATCAGTGATTTCAAGCCTGACGTGTTGGTGCACACAGCTGCTGCCTACAAAGACCCCGATGATTGGCTCACAGATGTGGATACCAACATTCGTGGAATGGTGAACTTGGTAGACGCGGCAAAGGCAAATTCTGTAGGTCGTTTTGTGTATTTTCAAACCGCACTCATTTACGGAGTGAAGCCAGAAGAAAATCCTGTCTCGCTACAGCATCCGCGCCGTGTAGATAACTCGAGCTATTCCATCTCAAAGGGAGCTGCAGAGGATTACTTGGTTCTCTCTGGATTGGATTATGTCACATTCCGATTAGCAAATGTTGTGGGGCCACGTAATGTGTCAGGACCTCTTCCTATTTTTTATCAACGTCTTTCCGAAGGAAAGAAATGTTTCGTTACGCCCGCTCGCAGAGACTTTGTGTACGTCGGGGACTTAGTAAAGGCAGTGATGATGGCGAGCCAAGGCACCGGTCACGGCGCCTATCATTTCTCTAGCGGTGGCGATGTCGCGATTATTGAGTTGTATGACGAAGTGGTCAAAGCCATGGGCATAAGTGATTATCCTGAGCCTGAGCGCCGTGAACTTTCGCCCGATGATGCGCCATCTATTCTTCTTGATCCGTCTCGCACGTTTGCCGATTTCGGCGATATCGAATTCACGCCACTCAATGTGACCGTGTGGAATGCAGTGAAGTACTACCAAGAATTTGGTGTCACTGGTGGCTACACACATCTAAAGAGCAACGACTAATGCGTCTCCTGATTACTGGCGGTGCAGGTTCGCTCGGTTCGAACATTATTGAGAATATTGGCGATGAGTATGAAGCAATAGTTGTTCTGGATAATTTTGCAACCGGCAAGAGAGAATCATTACCTCCTCGCAACAACGTGGAGATCGTTGAAGGCTCTGTTGTAGATGCTGATCTTGTTAACAAAGTGTTCTCTTCATTGCAACCCACACATGTGATTCACAGCGCTGCTTCCTATAAGGACCCCAATAACTGGGTAGAAGATAGTCAGACCAATGTGATTGGCTCGATCAACGTGGTGCGTGCGGCAGAGGCACATGCGGTGACACGTTTAGTGAACTTTCAGACCGCACTGTGTTATGGCAGGCCGACACAGGTTCCCATACCAGTCACCCATGCTCTGCAGCCATTCACGAGTTATGGAATTAGCAAGACCGCAGGTGAGGCGTTCGTGCTGAACAGCCAAGTTCCATCCGTGTCTCTTCGGTTGGCCAATGTGACAGGACCCCGCTTGGCGATTGGGCCGATTCCAGCTTTCTACAAACGGTTGAAAGCAGGCGAGGGCTGTTCTGTCTCCACAACGGTACGAGATTTCATTGACATGACCGATTTTATTTCAATGTTGAAACTTGCGTTGAAGTCAGATGCGCCTATAGGAATCTTCAACGTATCAACCGGGGAAGGACACACCATTTCTGAGATCTTCCGCCTCGTGGCAGATCACTTGGGGATGCCCGATGCACAGCCCGTGGCAATTAACCCTCCCGGTGCTGATGACGTTGCAGAAGTAGTTCTTGACCCCACTGCAACCACCCAAGTATTTGGCTGGAGCGCAATGGTCTCTTTTGAAGAGACCATCAACAAAATGCTGCATTGGTATGACGCGTATGGCATTACCGATGTATTTAGTCATCTTCAGGAGAAGAAATGATGTATCCCGAGTTTTCTGGTAAGCGTGTTCTTGTTGTGGGTGGAGCAGGCTTTGTCGGAAGCAACCTCTCGCACATGCTTCTACAAAGCGATGTGAAGTCGTTGACAATTGTGGATAACTTCATGTCTTCTGAACATGTGAATGTTCCCACGGATTCACGGACTCATTTGATTCCAGGATCTATTGCCGACGATTTTGTGTTGAGACAGATTCCTCAAAATATTGACTACGTGTGGCACCTCGCTTGTTACCACGGTAATCAGTCCTCCATTTTTGATCCTCTTGCGGATCACGCCAATAACAATGTGACATCACTGAAATTGTTTGAGCACTTGAGTCATCGAAATAACTTGACCAAAGTGGTGTATTCGGCGGCTGGATGTGCAGTTGCAGAGAAGACCTATGGCGAGCCAACTGCAACGCTTGAAGATGCACCTGTGTCACTTTTTCATGACAGCCCATATTCCATTTCAAAGCTGGTAGGTGAGATGTATGGCAACTACTTCTTCACTCGAAGTGGCATGCCTTTTGTAAAGGCACGTTTTCAGAATGTGTATGGGCCACGAGAAATACTCGGTGCTGGTCAATGGCGCGGCACCTATGCCACTGTGTGGCGCAATGTGACCCCTACATTCATTTGGAAATCATTGAATGGTGAGTCACTTCCACTTGATAACGGCGGAGAAGTAAGCCGCGATTTCATTTTTGTGGATGATATTTGCCGAGGGTTGATTGCGTGTGCAATTGGTGGAAAGCCTGGTGAGGCCTACAACATCGCCTCTGGTGTGGAGACCACTATTCGTGAACTCGCCGAGACAATTAAGACAACGACAGGGAACTCTGCTCCATTAGATATTCGCCCCGCACGAGATTGGGATAAGTCTGGTCGACGTTTCGGTTCAACGGAAAAATCCATGCGAGAACTGGGATTCCAAGCACAAGTCTCAATAACTGAGGGAATTGAGCAAACAGTGCAATGGACCAGAGATAATCGTGATGTGATCAGCCAATGTATAGCTAAGCACGAAGAAAAAATGAGAGAAGTGTCATCTCTCTAATCGAGAAGATCGAGAGTGCCAAGTTCGATTTGCCGTTGTAGCTGTGGAATAGATTTCCGCAGTTCATCAAAGGTGCCCACTCCGAGAATTTGTCCTTTATCTACATAGATGACTTGATCTGCGTGCTGCACTGTAGAGAGTCGATGCGCAACGATAACCACTGTGATGGTGCCCCGAAGGCTCTCAATAGAGGACATTACGGCGTGTTCAGTTTCGGCATCCAACGCGCTGGTGACTTCATCGAGAAAGAGCAGTGAGGGGTTTCTATAGATGGCTCTCGCCAGGCCGATGCGTTGTTTTTGGCCACCCGAAAGAGCCTGTTCCGAGAGACTTTCTGTGCCCGAGCGGCCATCGAGAACGTTCAATAACTGGGCGGTAGAGATTGCCTTGTTGACCGCAGTCTCGTCTACGGCTTCTGGACTCCATTCCAGCGCAATGTTTTGTTCCAACGAGAGACGGGCAATATGTGTCTCTTGTGGAACATAGGCAATGGGTGTTGATGTAGACGAGACAGTGCCTTCTTGTGGTGTGAGGAGGCCGAGGCAAATATCTACCAATGTTGTTTTGCCTGCACCTGATGGCCCCACAACCGCATATTGCATGCCAGTAGTAAGGGTGAGATTGATATTGGAAAGAACCTTGTGGGCGCTTGTGGGGTATTGAAAGGAGACATTCTCAAGGACGAGTGCATGGGAATCATTGATTGCCACAGCATCAGAAGTGCGTGAGATCTCTTCGTGAGGGAGCATTGCAAGGCGAGCCCCTGGAGCCGTGGAGAAAAGCTGAAGAATGAGTCCCTGAATTCGATTCACAATTGGCAGAAGACGAAAACCTGCGGCAGCAAAGACAGTGACAGCAGAAACAGCGGCTTCGGTACCAGCTAGCGCATACGTACCACCTGCGATGATTGCTAAACCCATTGCCAAGATGAGTTCCATGAAATAACGAGGCAGCATGCCAAGAAAAATGACACGACCGCGGGCAAGAGCAAGTGAGCGCCTGTGATCTGTTAAGTGAGATGTGAGCGAATGAGATGGGCTGACGCTAAGAAGTTTGCTGAGAGAAAAAGAATCTGACAACGTTTCATAGACATGGTTGGTGTGCGTAACTACCGTTTCTCCCGCACGACTAGAGGATTGTGAGAGCAACTTGTGTTGCACGACTGCAACGACTCCGAAGTAGACGGCAGCAATGAGTGCTGTGGTGGGTTGCAGAAGTAGCAATGCCCCAAGAATGAGAATCGCTGTTGCAGCCTCAGCAACAATGGTGACCACGTTGATGAGCAAACCCTGAACCATATTGGTGGGGCCACGGTCCACGCCGTTGTAGAGATCTGTGACTGATGCATCCACACGCTCGTTCCATGATGTATTCATCAAAGTCTCGAAATTGGTAGATCCAATTCGCACCTCTTCAAGAGCAAATCTTTTTACTGAAGCCCAAGAGATGAGTGTGGAAAACACAGTGCGCAAGGTGAAGAGAACAACTACCAGAAGTAGAATCGGGCCACCGGAGGAAATCTCAATGGACTCGCCATTTGCTGAGGTGCTAAAAACCCGAGATACAAAGTAAAGGGCTACTCCATCGAGCCCTGCAAGAAGAATTAGACCTAGCCCGTAAAGATAGAGCACACGTTTTCCCGAAGAAGAAAGCATGGCGCGCCCTTCACCGAAAATGCGCCAAATTTCTCTCATGGCAGAATCATTTGGTCGGCAATCTGCACAGCTGCCAATCCATCTGCCAAAGTGACAATTCCCTCGTTGTTCTTGTTTTTTACTGCATCACGAAATGCAAGGTGCTCAGCAAGAAGTGGTTCCACTTTGTTGAGCGCAAAACGAATTACATCACCCTCTGACACGCCTCGGAATGATGACACACTGTCCCAGGTGTTTTGGAACTTGGCGTTTTCATAAAATGTGAGATCTGCGGTGAGAGTGTCTGCTACGAGAGCACCTTTGTCTCCAATGACTGTGGTGTTGCGTTCCTTAAAGGGAGACAACCAGTTCACAATGTGGTTCACAATCACGCCGTTTTCTAGTTCTCCCACAGCCACCACCATGTCTTCATGGTCTCTTCCACTTTTGTGTGTGGTTTTTGCAGACACCGTTTTGTAGGGGCTTTGGGCGACCCACGCAGTGAGGTCAATATCGTGCGTGGCGAGGTCTTTCACTACGCCGACATCGGCAATACGTGCGGGAAAAGGGCCTTGGCGGCGGGTGCTGATTTGGTAAATCTCTCCCAAAAGACCTTCTTCTAGTTTTTGGCGCATGGCGCGAAGGGCTGGGTTGAAACGCTCAATATGGCCTACACCACCAATGAGGTTCGCCGATGAAAAGGCTTCAACCAGTTGCAATGCCTCCGTGTGTGTAGGTGCAACAGGCTTTTCAATGAGTGCATGTACGCCGGCCTTAGCTAACTGAAGGCCCAGTTCGAGGTGAAATGCAGTAGGTGCGGCAACAACGCAATAGTCCATGCCGGTAGCGATGAGGTCGTCAAGTGAGTTGAAAAGCGCATGGCCGTTGATGTTGTCTTGGCCCACGAGTGCCGGGTCGAAGACTCCTACAAAATGGACATCATCGATTTGATCAAGAAGTCGCATGTGATGGCGACCCATCATGCCGACGCCGACTAGACCTGCGCGCAGCACGTTATGAACCTGCGCGTGCAACAGAGTTGACCGCTTCCACAATTGTTTCAAGGTCACCTTGACTCAGACTTGGATGCACAGGAAGCGACAGACATTGTGTGGCTACTTGTTCTGTAACGGGAAGATCCAACGAGAGGCCAAAGGATGGAAGGCGATGAATAGGCGTGGGGTAGTACACGCCTGAGCCCACACCCTTCTTTGTCAACTGTTCTGCGAAAGCATCTCTGTTGTGGTCAACCACGCGCACGGTGTATTGGTGATACACATGCACCGCACCTGCGGCGACCGGCGGAGTAACAACTCCTGAGAGGTGCGAGGAGAGAAAGGCAGCATTGGCCTGACGTTGCTCTGTCCACTTAGTTAATTTCTGCAGTTGCACACGGCCAATTGCTGCGTGCAGATCTGTCATGCGGGTGTTGAAACCGATGACTTCGTTTTCGTAACGACGCTCCATACCTTGGTTGCGCAAAAGCCGTACTTGACGAGCGATGTGATCGCAGCCAGTGGTCACCATGCCGCCTTCGCCAGATGTCATGTTCTTGGTGGGGTAAAAAGAAAAAGAGCCTGCCACACCAAAAGCGCCCACCTTTGTTCCGTGAAGCGAAGCAAGGTGTGCTTGCGCGGCATCTTCGAACAACAACAAGTTTTGGCGTTGACAAATAGCTTGCAGTTCGGTCATTGCAGCGGGGTGACCATAAAGATGCACGGGCATGATTGCACGAGTGCGGGGCGAAATTGCTGCTTCAACTGCTGCAGGATCAAGATTGAAATGGTCTGTTTCTATATCTGCAAATACTGGTGTGGCGCCAGTGAGACGCACAGCATTTGCTGTAGCCGCAAAACTGAATGAAGGCACAATCACTTCGTCGCCCGCACGTATGCCTGCTGCAACGAATGCCATATGCAACGCAGATGTACCTGAGTTCACGGCAATGCAGTGTCGGTTGTCTACGTAAGGCGAGAATTCATCTTCAAAGGCCTTTACCTCAGGGCCTTGCGCCAACATTCCCGACAGCAGCACACGGTCTACCGCAGCACGTTCGTCATCTCCGATTATGGGCTGAGCTGCTGGAATCATGTTGATCAGATTTCCTTGAGAGTGTCGGGTGAGTCCAAAAGATATTGAGAGCCATCAACTGGACACTCAAACTTACCGCCACCAATATCTAGTAGCGGTTTTCCGTGTTTACCCACCCAACCCACTTGGCGAGCCGGAACGCCCACCACGAGGGCAAAATCGGGAACGTTTTTTGTGACAACTGCCCCGGCTCCCACCGTGGCCCAACGACCAATGGTTATGGGGGCGACACATACTGCCCGAGCCCCAATAGACGCACCCTCGCGAATGGTGACCCCTACAGGATCCCAATCTGAGGCGCTTTTGAGCTCGGAATTGGGTGTTATGGCGCGGGGGAATTGGTCATTTGTGAGGACAGCAGCTGGCCCAATGAACACACCGTTTTCTAAATGAGCTGGCTCGTACACCAGGGCATAGTTCTGAATTTTGCAGTTATCACCCACATGGACATTTGTACCGACATATGCGCCGCGTCCAATAATGCAACTCTTACCTATTAATACACCTTCACGCACTTGGGCGTAATGCCAGATCTTTGCATTTTCACCAAGCGTGACGTTGTCTCCGACATCTGCAGTGGCATGAACGAACGAACTCATACTTGAGAGGTTAGTTGTTCTAAGGGTGAGACTGTGACGTACACCGAGTTTGTAAGGTGCATAGGTGCATTTCAAGGAAACGTTTTTTCGCTACAGAGAAGATGCATCCTCCGCAGTCTCCACTGCAGTCATAGTTTCCTTGGCATGTTTTGTGGTCGATGCACCTATTGATCTGTTGTGCGTTGTAACGCTAATTGCCGGTGTGTTGGGCTGGTGGATACGCAGTGTTGTTTCACTTGTATCTGGATTTCTTCTTTCCTTAATCACATGGATCTTGGTTGCAGTCGTTTCTAAAGTGCTGGTCCCCGCGTATTCCATCAGTGGACAAGTGGTGTTGATATCAGCTCTTGTTATGACCGTGTTCTTTGCTGTCTTGTTAAGGCCGTATCTTCGAATAGACAACGAATACAGAATTACCTTCCCATTGTTTTCGTTGGTTGCAATTTTTGTGTATCTCACAATCCCGGGACGCGGCTGGACATCTGAAAATGCCTTTGGTGCACTAGTGAACACTGGAGAGGACAATGCAGCATGGCTTGTAGCACTTGCACGCTCGGTGGTGAATGGCGAAACTCGACTATCTGTGGCTAGTGGAACTTCAGGTGGCCCCGGAACCGGTGTACTCATCAATTATGTGCGGCAGCTAATGAGCAGCGTTGGTGAAACACAATTGGTATCTAGCGCAGACAACGGTTTGGTGCTTGTTCGTTCGTATGTGTTTATTGCAGTGGTTCTTGCGGTGATGTGGTTTCTAGTCGCCTTCAAGATGTTGCAGCATCGAGATCTACTTACGCAAACACTTTTTGGTCTAGTTGCAGGCGTAGTGAGTTATGTCTTTTCAATGGGGCTTGCCGCTGTGGGGCATTACTCCGCTGTGGTAGCAGTGCTATTTCTCTCTGCGGCTGTGTATTTCGCAGTGATGATGCCAACCTCGGACCCTCGAGCATTGTGGCTCTCGCGTGGGCTGGTATTCGTATCGCTGATTGCTGCGGGTCAATCGTGGTTTCCATTAACGGGCATTGCATTTGTATTCGCCGGTCTCGTTGTTTTTTTCCTGTTGCGACCATTCCTGCAGAAACGACCCACCAAAAATCAATTGCGGATTGCCGCGTGGGCAACTTCAGTTCTTGTTGTATTTGCGTATCTGTCGTATACGCGGTTGTTCCCAAGTTTCTTCCAGAATGTCACGAGTATTGATTACATCACTTACAACTTGACACTTCCTGGTGGATATTCGAACGTCAACCCATGGCTTGTGATGTTGAGTTTTGGTGTAGTGCTGTGGTGGACTTTCACCCACTCTCATGCAGACGCCATTGCGAATAACTCGCTTATCATCGCGTTGATTTTCCCCATTGTGGGACTGTTTACGTGGTCGTATTTCCTTGCGCCGTTTTCCCCTCAATATGGCGCATGGAAGTATTTGTACATGGGTGCTGCGGTGGTTGCACCATTGGCGGTTCTTGTCGCTGGCGTATTGTTGCCAAGCAATGCCAGCCCTGCGTTAACCCGGGTAATGCCCGTTGCGGTAGTTCTGCTCTTTGCTCTGTATTCCCCACCATGGAACAACATCCGGTGGGTTGACCAAGTGGACGGGGGTGGATACACCTGGGTTGCACCTGTTGTGAGGGAGCTTCGCGAGTCTCCTACTCGTCCCGTTGGTTGCCTCAATACGCTGAAATCTGATACTTCTCAGAACTACATCGGCTATCTCTGTAGCCGAATGGCTTTCGGGTTAGGTGGGTTTGATGATGCCCGCCATCGTGTGTGGACCGCGGGCAATATTTGCACTGTGTCAGAGGAACAAACGGCACTTGAGTGGCCTACATCTGAACTAGAAGACTTAACCGTAATTCTTTTTGATGGAACACGAACATCATCTTTCGCAGGATGTCAAGAAGCAACCAAAAGTGAACCCAATGGCTGGTTGAGCTCCGTTAACTGGAGTGTTGTTCGCAAGCTGGATCCCTATGGCAAAGTAGTGGAGATACCTGCAACACAGCCCACCAAAGAATGACTCTTCCGCTACCACTCTCGCTTACTCTGCGCCTATTAGGTGTTGTTCTATTGGGATCAATGGCCTTTTATGCCATTAATGAATCCTCGCACTGGCTGTTGATGGTGTCACTTTCCTGCCTTGCCACCCTTGCTGTAATGCGACGTGCAAACTTGTTGTTGTATTGGCCTATTGGTCTTCTCGCCGTGATGACTGCGATGTTTGGTGGGTATTGGTGGCAATGGTTCAGTAACCCAGTGGGTGTTGACTCCGATAGTGCACGGACACTTTTTGTCATTCTCACGGTTTTATTTCTGGTTGTTGCTGCGTTACGAGTGGTGTGGCATCGCGATGTTGTCGTTCTTCCGCACGCCACTCGAAGTCTCACCGTCGCGATTATGGCGGCATTGCCCATAGTGCTTATTTATTTGGTGACAATGAGATGGGGAGATGAACCCGGTCGTCTCATCTCTGCGCATCTTGGTGGTGGAGATCATGGTGCCCATAACGAGATCGTGCATCGTTTATTGAAGGCATCGGAAAATGTTTTTTACGAAAAACCCTTGCAGTTGTATGCATATCCGCAAGCTATTCATTTCATGATTGCGAACTTGATTGCATTTACTCAATCCACTTCAACACTTCCTTTGTTAGCACAAGAATATGTAATGGGTGCATGGGTTGAATGGGTGCAGTTTGCAGCCTTCTGTCAGCTTTCCATCGTGGTGTTCATGAAAGGAGCACGTGGGAGCGGACTGCGTCGTGCGCTTTTTCTTCCACCTTTGATGTTTGTGTTTGCCTCAATGGACAGCTTCGTCATGCATCTTTTGTGGTCTGGATTTACAACATCATTGGGAATCACATGGATTTTGCTGGCGTTTCTTGCAGTGTCTGATCGTATGCACTTCAAAGATTCGCTTCGTCAATCGTGGTCAGGATTTGTAGCTCTTGGATTTTTTGCATATGCAAGTTGGTTTGTGTATCAGCCTTACGCGGTGATTTTTGTTGCCATTGCTGGTCTTCTCTTAATTCGGCTCATCTCTACACCTAAAGAATTATCACGCTTACTGTCGCCCGTATCTGTAGTTCTCGAACGCCCCATGGTGTTGTTACTTGCTGTGGCATGTGGCATTTTTATTGTGTTGATTGGTCTGTTGGGAAGTGAAAGTCCCGCAGTGGTGTCACTTCTATTGGACGGAGACTCGTACAAGCCATATTTCTACACTGTGTTGCTATGGGCCTTCTTGTCGATAGCGGGTCATTGGTTGTTAACACGCACAGATGACGTACCTGGAATTGATGTTGTACAGCTGAAATTCTTGCTGGTACATCTCGGTCTTGTTCTCGGTGTGATTCTGACTGCGATGTGGGCAGGAGATTTTGGTCTTCTGAATCAGCCGTACTACACACAAAAAATGCTGTGGGTGTTGCTGTTCGTTTCTCTACCTGTCGCACTGTCTGTGGGCTGCACATGGCTGGAGAAGGTTGAACATCGTTGGCCGGCTGAGAAGCGTCGCGGATTTGTCGCAATTCTGGCTGTCACACTTCTATTGACGCCGCTTGTGCAAGGACGAGAACCTGTCAATGCAACACGAAAATACAATGTTGATTGGTTTGCAAAAGGAATGATGCTTGATGTGCCAGACGAAGAGTACCGTGCAGTTGCATTTTCGTGGGCAGATCAACTGGGAAGTCATGTGAGCAATCTTGCCCTTCGTGCAACATCGAACTTAGTGATGCCCATCAACGTGGCACTTTCGAATAACACTTACCTTGCCTGCAGATTCATCAATGAGAATGATGCAACAGTTGTCTACACGTCAACCCATGGCTATTCGGCCCTTGTGAACTCGGGGTGCAATGCCAATGCGATCTACATCGAAGAAGATCGCATTATGGAGAAGCTCAAGCCGTCTTTTCCATCTCTCACAGTGGGTAACGAACGCTTTGTCACAGATGGGGCGATTGGGGCCGGACATATCCTTCGTGGTTTTCTCCCTATGGAAGATTGGGGAGTCTGGGCGGGGGGATATCAATCTGTATTTGGCGTACGTACGCGTGAGGCAACACCCAATGCAGTGCTTCGAGTGAAGTTTGAGACTCACATGGTGTACGGAAGAGGAATTGGAGTGACTCTGCGAGTGAATGGCGAGGTGAGCAATACTTTCTCGATGCCTCGAAGTGGCGAACTTATTGTGGATGTTGCACTAGGCGATACCGAGGCACGTCAACAATTCGAAGTTTCCATTGAGTGTGAACGCACTGATGAACAAGTCTTGAAAGATGACACATTGGATGGGCCTATTCCCTGTGTGGGATTGAAGTCCTTTGTATTGACTAACGGTCCGTCTTAGACAGACCAGTTACCACCGACGCGCGTCACGCCCTCATCGAATGTTCCCCGTTGAATCACGTTGAAACGGATCGCCTTTTCTAGGTGATCGCAAGGATTCACTTCAGTATTGTCGGAGATATCAACCGTGAGGTCGAATGTTCCCTCAAGAATTGGGAGAGAATCCACGAAGAATTCCACCGAACCAGTTTTTGTATCTGTTGGCAATGGCACACCACGACGTTTTGTATTGGAACCAAACACATTGAAACCATGGAGATGAGTGATGCGAATGCCCACGATCAACTCTGTAATGGGTTGAAGAATTTCGTAGTTCACACGTACACGAAATGGTGCACCGCTGTCGAACGTTTGGGTCTCGGTGCCATCCGTAGATGACATAGTGACGCCAGTAATGCGTACTTCACCTGTACCCCATCTATCCACTGGTTCATCTGAAAGTGAATCATTCTGTGCATGCTCCACGTTGTGGGCAGTGCCGGTGTATTCAGAGACCACCTCGTAAGCGGGACCAATTTTTTGCACTTCACCTTTTTCTAACCACAAGGCGTCGTTACAGAATTGTGAGACTTGACTCAGCCCGTGGCTGACAAAAATGATGGTGCGACCTTCTCGGCGAAATTGTTCAATCTTTTGAAAGCATCGCTGTTGGAATTCTTCATCGCCGACAGCAAGTACTTCATCGATAATGAGAATCTCTGGCTCCACATTGATAGCCACTGCAAACCCTAAGCGCACAGTCATTCCCGAGGAGTAGTTCTTGACAGGAGTATCAATGAATTTCTCTAGACCAGCGAACTGCACGATGTCATCGAATTTGTTCTCGAGATCTTTCTTAGACATGCCCAAAATTGCGCCGTTGAGGCCGATGTTCTCCCGACCTGAGAGATCTGGGTGAAATCCTGCACCGAGTTCCAAAAGGGCAGCTACCCGTCCGTCGGCATGGATGGAGCCTTGGTCGGGGGCCAAGATTCCGGTGAGGCATTTCAGCAGAGTGCTTTTGCCGGAACCATTTGAGCCAATGATTCCAAAGACTTGACCGTGAGGCACTTCAAATGAGACATCCTTAAGTGCCCAGAAGTCTTCATATTTGGCCCGTCGGCCCTTCATCACAGCGGACTTCAGATATTGATTTTTCTCGTGATAGAGGCGGAAACGTTTCCATAGACCCTCTACTGAGATGGCATTGTCAGCCATTTCTGTCTCCGACTTCTAGTGTGAATGACTAGCAAATAGTACCTGTCGGAGTCGCCAGGATGAGTCAGACGAGTGGATTATGAACAACCGAGTGGAAATGCTGCTGAAAGAGATTCGTCACAACATCGATGAGCGGCGCACACGAGGCGTATTTCCCGAAGGGTATGAAGCCTCCGTTGAGAACGAGCACTTGGATGTGCTTGGTGTGAGATCAGAAATCGGAACATCATTTGAGGCACAGATTGCACTGGTGCACACACTGCAAGGCTTAGTGAGTTCTATGGCACCCATTGAGCATGACGCCTCGCGCAACAAGGCTGTGCGATTTATTCGCGAAGTGGCGATGTCGCGCCATCAACTACGTCGCATGAATAATGAACTCGTACAGATCAACCACATCATCACAGAAATTCTGGTGTCGTTAGTTGAGGAAGTTGCTAAGAGCCATTCACGTGGTAGTGCGATTCTTTCTTCGGAATTACAAGCGGTGTCGGAACGTACCCAACTTATAGATGGTTTGGTTGTGGTGGTGCGCGGACTTGAAAAACAAGTCAGTGAGTTGCAGGCACAGATTCAGAATCAGAAATAATCACCCTCAATGAGAATTCTTTACGTGGTTCATAGATATGGATCAGAGATTGTGGGAGGCGCCGAGGCGGCATGCCGAATGTTTGCCGAACAATTGGTGATGCGTGGCCACAATGTGGATGTATTGACCTCGTGTGCGCAAAGTTTCGTGACCTGGGAAAATGTGTTTTCTCCAGGTCGCAGTGAAGTAAATGGCGTGGTAGTACATCGGCTACCAGTGACCGCGCCTCGAGACCCCGTTGCATTCGCTGCACTTCATGAAAAGATTTTGCATGATCCATCACATGCGACTCTGGCAATGCAACTTGAATGGCTTGATGCAATGGGGCCTTTACTGCAAGGCCAAGATGCATGGCTGCAATCACATGCACATGAATATGACGTCGCCATTTTCATGACGTATCTCTATCCGACTACTGCCTATGGAGTACCGGTAGTGCGAGACCTTTTGCCGGTGGTATTGCAACCCACAGCCCATGATGAGCCACCTATTCATTTGCCCTATTACAAGTCATTGTTCAAAATGGCAGATGCTTTTGTGTTTCTTACTCCCGAGGAACGAGATGTGGTGCGAGGAGTTCTTGGGGATGAGCCCGATGGAGTGATGAGTGGAATTGGGATGCCCATCGATGAGCCCATTGCATCAGCGGATATTTTCCGATCTCGTTTCTCGTTGGGCGATGATCCGTATCTGTTGTACGTGGGGCGCATCGACACCATGAAAGGTGTCGCCGAGCTATTCCGATTTTTTGTGGAATACAAAGGGCATCATCCAGGGTCATTGAAACTTGTTCTTGCAGGTGATGCCTCTATGGAGATTCCCGCATATGAAGGATTTGTGCATGTGGGTTTCTTGAGCGAGGAAGAGAAACGCGAAGCTATTGCTGGAGCAGTTGCGTTAGTGCAACCCTCACCGTTTGAGAGTTTTTCCATTGTGGTGTGTGAGGCATGGCTGCAAAAACGACCTGTTCTTGTACAGGGTTATAGCCCTGTGCTGTCGGGTCAGGTGTTACGTAGCGAGGGAGGCCTGCCATATACGGGCTTTGCAGAGTTTGAAGCATGTGTGTCGTTGCTGCTTGATCGCCCAGATATTGCACACGAGCTTGGGGAAAGCGGATCTCGTTATGTGCGTCAGATGTATAACTGGAACCAGGTCTTAGATGCAATGGAGAAAGCTATTGCAATCGCTCAGAAAAAGTATTCACTGAGAAACCAATCTGAATAGTTACTTTTTAGCGATAATCGCAAAGTCCCCAGGGCCGTTGATGCGTTGCCACATTTGCTGAATCATTTTGGTTTGCACGTCAATTTCTTCAATGGCCAACGAATCATCGAGAGGTGATGAAGCCTTGGCTTGAATTGAACTAAATCCTGCTCTTTCGGTGAGAAATGAGAGAAATTCAGGGAAGAGTGGTCGTACATGCGTGGGGTCAATCCAAAACGTTCCCGCACCGACACGAAGTGTCTCAATATTGGGTATCTCAATAATGACTACTCCGCTAGGAATGAGTACACGATGAATCTGGGACAAAACGCTCTCGAGGACCCGCAAGGGTAAGTGCTCTGCGACCTGAAGCATCGTTACTGCGCTGAATGAATTCTGAGGTTGTTGGCTGAGAAAAGTAAGCAGATCTTCCTTTGTAACATCAAGTCCATCTTTGAGCGCGTTTCGTACAAAGACATCATTTGAGTCCACTCCGTGACTACTTATTCCATGTTCTTTCAGGAGTTTCATCCATTCCGCACGCCCAAAACCAAGATCGAGAAGTGGAGCGTCATTACGGTGAACCTCCTTCACAATTGGCAAATACTGTTTTTGTCGATCAGTAATGAGTTCAGAAGAGCCACGGAATCTCTGTTCCAAAGCTTCGTAAGTTTCATCCGATATTGAATGTAGAAATGATGCTTGCTCCAGCGCATCAAGACGTTGTTGAACGCCAGGAATTCCAAGACTCTTGGCGAGGCGCTTAAATACGGGAGCAAAAATACGTTTAATCACAAAAACCTAGTCGCTGAAGGGCAACCACATCCTAGAAGTTGCCCAGCATGAGGTCATACACTTGAGATTATGAGTCAAATCGCCATTGTGGGAACGGGATATGTAGGTCTGTCGACCGGCGCATGTCTGGCCCACCTTGGTCACACAGTGGCATGTCTTGATGTGGATGCTGCAAAGGTGGCAATGCTGCAAAAAGGCATGGTGCCCATTGTGGAAGCAGGTCTTGATGAACTTGTCTCTGAGGGCTTGAGTATTGGACGTTTGAGCTTCACTACTGACGCTGCGACTGCGCTTGCTAATGCTGACGTGGTGTTTTTGTGTCTCCCCACACCACAAGGAGATGACGGCAGCGCAGACCTTTCCTATGTGCTGGCAGCTGCTGAACAGGTACGCGAACTTTTGAAGTCTGGTGCTGTGGTGGTGAACAAATCAACAGTTCCTGTAGGAACAGCAGATGTTGTGCGCAAAGTTCTCAATCGTGATGACGTGGAAGTGGTGTCGAACCCAGAGTTCTTGCGTCAAGGAACTGCAGTGCAAGATTTTCTTCACCCCACTCGTGTGGTGATTGGTGGCGACAATGAGGCTGCAGTGGGCAAAGTTGCCGAGTTGTACGAGGGCGTTGATGCACCGATCTTGAAAATGAAGACCGCATCAGCCGAAGCATTGAAATATGCAGCAAATGCTTTTCTTGCCACGAAGCTCACATTCATTAATGCCATGGCAGATATTTGTGAGGCAGTGGGCGCAGACATTTTTGATGTTTCTACAGGCATTGGTCTTGATCCACGTATTGGTGCAGACATGTTGCGAGCCGGACCCGGATGGGGTGGTAGCTGTTTCCCTAAGGACACACGAGCCCTTGTCAATATTGCAGCCAACAACGGATACGACTTTGCACTCCTACGCGGCGTGATTGAAACTAACGATCAGCACTACGCACGCATTGCACAACGTGTTCTCGAAGAATGTGGTGATTCTGTAGAAGGCGTTGTTGTGGCAGCATGGGGCCTCACCTTCAAAGCAAATACTGATGACTTACGCGATTCTCCTGCAATCAAGATCTTGACGATGCTGCATAACGCAGGCGCAGTGATTCGCGCGTATGACCCCACTGCGAAAAAGCAATATGACCATTACCCATGGATTGAAGTATGCGAGACACCCCTAAGTGCATGTGAAGGGGCAAGCGTTCTCGCAGTGTTGACTGAGTGGTCTGAGTTCACCCATGTTGACCCCTTGGTGATTGCACAGGCAATGAAGCATCCGCGCGTAATTGATGCACGTAATCACCTTGATCGTGAATTGTGGCAGGACCATGGATTTGTGTATCGAGGTGTGGGCCGATGATGCGAAAGCGTCGGCCATTGTTGCCAGCGCCCGATGCGCGTCAGTCCCAGGGAGATGAAGTTCTGCCAGGTATTCCTTTCTCTATAGGAATCACGGAGTTACTTGAAGAACACAATGCACAGTCCGACACGGTGATTGATCCGCGTGCACCTGGTGGGCTCAGCAGTTTTGTGGCGTGGCTTGCCGAAGTGCCTGCGCGTTCCGTGTCGGGACTTCCCAGGTATATGCAGGCTGTGTATAACGAACGCAATGATTTGCAAGCGCATTATCCCGAAGTGAAATCTGGAGAACTCACTCGGTTTGCATGGTGGGCACATGTTGCTGGTCGATTTGAAGCACCTACATTTCGTCTCTTTGGTCATGAGGTTCACGTGCGTCGGATTTTGCGAGACGGCGGCCGTGTTAATGGTGGCACTGATGCCATTGGTTTTTTCAATGCAGAACATGGCATTGGCGAGGCATCACGACTTTTAGTGGAAGCGATGCGCGCAGCCGATGTTGCTGTCTCCACAGTGGGATACCGCAACACAGAGAGCCGCCAGAATTATGTCTTCGATACTGATGAAGTGGGCACGTATCGCACAGTGATTGCAGCAATTAACGCTGAGTTGAACAAACCAATGCGGGATTTATTTGGCGCTCATTTCTTCCGTGACACCTATGTGATTGGTCAATGGTTTTGGGAGCTTGAAGTTGCACCCACTTGGTATGCCGATGCATATCAATATGTAGATGAACTGTGGGCTCCCACTAAGTTCATTGAAGAGATGTTGCGACGCGAGGCACCCTCACGTGTGCATGTGCGCCATATGCCTTTGCCATTACGCAAGCCACGCGTTATTGAAGATGCAACTCGTGCAGATTTAGATCTTGATAACCGTTTCATGTTTCTTTTCACCTTTGACTTCATGAGTGTGATGAAGCGGAAGAATCCTCTTGGCTTAGTTGAGGCTTTCAAGAAAGCATTCGCTCCTGGTGAGGGTCCGATGCTGGTGTTGAAATGCATTAATGGAGAGACTCGCCCGGAAGGCTTTGCAGAATTGATGGCCTCCTGTGAGGGTCGTGACGACATCATCGTGATGAACAAGTATCTCGATTCCCATTTATCTGCTGCATTAATGAACGTGTGTGACTGCTATGTATCACTGCACCGATCAGAAGGATTAGGACTCACCATTGCCGAGGCCATGTTGTTGGGTAAGCCTGTGATCGCTACGGGTTATTCAGGAAATCTGGACTTCATGGGAGAAGAGACTTCATTTATGGTGCCATGGACGAGGGTGAAGGTAGGCGAAAACGCCGAAGCCTATGATGCAGATGCGACATGGGCCGAACCTGACCTCGATGTCGCAGCCCAACTCATGAGACACGTATATGAAAACCCCGACAATGCACGCGAAGTTGCGTTGCGCGGAAAGAAAGATTTAGAGACACGCTTTACACCAGAGCGCACGGGCGCCCGGATGAAAGTGCGTTTGGAAGAAGTATGGGAGTCCATTGATGGCAAATAATCCACTCCGCAAAATCGTAAGTCGTGTGGGCATGGCAATTGATTGGCGCGTACGCGATGTTCTCGAATCTGAGCGCCAGGCCACCATTGAATTGGGCAAGACCTTTGTTGCCGGCGCTGCACAAATTACAGATCAACAAAACTTGTTGGAACAACGTGTTGCCGAATTGGAAAAGCGCATTGCCGAGTTAGAAAAAGGCACGCACTAGTGAGTTCACCTCTTGCCCCAGTGAAGCGCGTGGCCGCATCACATGAATTGTTGTGGAACTTGACGTTGCGCGAATTGCGCACCAAGTATCGCCGAAGTGTTCTGGGGTGGGGTTGGTCCATGATGAACCCCTTGGCAACTGTTGCCATCTACACCTTTGTGTTCGGGCATCTGTTTAAAGCACAAGCCCCCCTTGGTATCAACAGTGATCTACAAGTGTTTGCGTTGTATTTGTTATGTGGGTTGTTGCCATGGAACTTCTTTATGTTGGTGACCAACACCGGAATGAACTCACTTCTTGCCAATGCAGCATTGGTGCGCAAAGTGGCCTTCCCACGCGAGGTGTTGGTGTTTGCCAATTCATTACATGGCATTGTGCAGTTCAGCATTGAGATGGGGCTTCTCACTGTTGCCTTATTGATTGCGGGCAGCATCTTTTTGCCATGGATTCCCGTAGTGCTTGTGCAGATGGTGTTGTTGTTGCTGTTTGCATCTGGCTTGGCGTTGGGTCTTGCTGCAGCAAATGTGTATTTCCGAGACCTTGGCTACTTGTGGCAAATCTTTAGCCAAGTGTGGTTTTTCGCAACGCCCATTGTGTACACGCCAGATCTCATTGAAGGTCGCGTGCCTGGTTGGGTAGAGGCAATGTTGGATTACAACCCCATGGCAGTGTTTGCACAAGGTTTCCGTCGCTCTATGTATGACAGCGCTTTCCCTGGGTGGGACAACTTGGCCGCGTGTGCAATTGTCGCAGTTGTGTCGATGGTGCTCGGCTGGTCGCTGTTTACACGCTTGTCGCGACGCTTCGCCGAAGAGCTGTAGTTACATCTTGCGCAATCTGCGCAGTTGACTGTGTATGTAGGGCCGTGCACGACGTTGCCCGCCGCGTTCAATAATTGCTGTCTGTAATCGTTCAAGAGATGCGATGACTGTGTCTGTGCGTGGGGTGCGACCCATGCCGATGCAATCTTGTAACCACCCAGCCGGGCTTTGATGACCGCGTGAGTTGTTGCATCTCTTGCAGGCAGCTAGTTCGTTTTCTATCCAACTAGGGCCGCCTTTAATACGCGGCACAAGGTGTTCGGTGGTGGGGGTGTTCAAGGTGGCATCTAGTGGGGCAGAGCACCAGACGCAATAAGGACCATCGCGCTCCAAGATCGCGGCCATGCGCTCGCGGCGATTCATTTGGCGAGATCCATGGCTTGGTCGAGGCTCCACAACCGCTCAGGGTAGGGGTTCCCAATGGTTTCGCGTTGAGATTGGTTGTAGCGCTAGCTTCTACGACCGAAAACACGAGCAGTGTTTGTGTGTAGTGTTACGAAACATTTGGTGATTTACGCACCAGAGAATTTATCCAATGGGGGGACAATG
>CAEZWE010000002.1_pt1 | contig 67867 bp, 74 predicted proteins | sample 7264891 | NCBI WGS metagenome assembly CAEZWE01 (sample SAMEA6813872, study PRJEB35770) | uncultured Acidimicrobiaceae bacterium | biome: Freshwater; feature: Freshwater reservoir; material: water | place: Czech Republic | collected 2017-07-26 | depth 0.5m m | reverse complement strand
CTTCTGGGACATCACCATCGGCTATGCGGCGCGCAAGTCCTTCCACAATTGCGGTCTTTCCCACACCGGGTTCTCCAATGAGAACAGGGTTGTTCTTTGTACGGCGCGAGAGAACTTGAATCACGCGGCGAATTTCTTCGTCGCGACCGATCACAGGGTCAATCTTTCCTTCGCGTGCACGTGCGGTGAGATCTTGTCCGTATTTTTCCAATGCTGCGAACTGTTGCTCAGGGTCGGGCGAAGTTACACGATGTGAACCACGCACTTCCCGCAAGGCCGCCAACATCTCTTCTGAACCAATTCCTACGCGTTGATTCATCGCCAACAACAGATGCTCCACCGAGAGATAGTCATCTTTCATGTCTTTGCGCACGCTGTCTGCGTTCGTCAAGACATTTCCCAACTCGCGTGTCATACGCGGTTCGGCGCCGCCTTCGGCGCGAGGAAGACGCGAGAGGTTTTCTTCGCCCTTCGTGCGCAACATGCCAGGGGCAACTCCCAATTTGGTGAGAAACGCAGGAATAATCGTCTCTGGCTGATTCATCAACGCAACAAGAACATGATCCACAGTGACTTCAGGGTGACCTTGAGATCTCGCTGAATCGCCGGCGGCTGCGATTGCTTCTTGTGTTTTGGTTGTCCACTTTTTTGGATCGATAGCCATGGGGGATGACTCCTTTATTCGTACGACGAACTAACGGCGCGGTTGAAAGATGCTGGGCCGCTCGCCAAAAACTGCAACTGCTTGGCGCAACGGAACCAACGCTCCTCGTGATTGTGACTCCATGGCATTGACTGCATCCATAAGGCGTTGACGCAACTCAATGACTTCTTCTCGCAAGCGAGCGGCTTCTTCTTCAAGCGACATCACATGTCGAATGCCCTCAAGATTCATGCCCGTTGATGCAAGTTCTGCAATACGACGAAGTCGCGCAATGTCTGCATCGCTGTAGCGCCTGTTGCCGCCAGTAGTGCGTGCAGGCATGACTAAACCGCGGCGCTCGTAGATGCGCAATGTCTGAGGATGCATTCCTGCAAGTTCAGCCGCCACAGAAATGACGTACACGGCTTGATGATGTTGACGCATTACGACTTCTCCTTCACTCGCGGATTGACAAGAACTTTGTGGAGGTCTTCCACTGCGACACGTTCTTCATCTGTGAGCTGCGTGGGCACAGCAACATCAACACTGACAATCAAGTCGCCTGTTGCTTTGTTGGTGCTAATACCTTTGCCCTTCACACGATGACGCGAACCCGATTGGGTGCCGGGCTTTAATCGCAGTGTCACATCGTTGTGATCCAAAGTGGGCACCGTAATGGTGGAACCAAGAACCGCCTCGGTGAATGACACCTGAATACGCGTCAACAATGTGAGTCCTTCGCGAGAGAACACTGGATGCGGCGTAACGAGACATTCCACAAACAAATCTCCCGCAGGCCCACCATTGCGACCCGGAGTTCCACGACCTTTCAGGCGAATGCGTTGACCGTTATCGACGCCAGCGGGAATGCGTACATGCACTTCACGTGGACGACGTTCCACACCACTGCCGCGACACGTTCCACAGGGGTATTCAATAATGGTGCCTTTGCCCGCACATGACCGACATGGCGATGACAAAGAAAACGGACCTTGGTTGTTGGCAACTGAACCACGACCACCACACGCGCTACACATTTTGGGAGATGTACCAGGTCGCGCACCCGATCCCGTGCACGTGGTGCACTGTGCGTCGGCAGTGAGATGCAGAGAAGTGGTGAGGCCGTGTGCTGCATCTTCAAACGAGAGTGTCAGTGTTGCTTCAATGTCGCCACCGCGTTGTGGTCCCACTCCTGATGCGCCACCTCGCCTTCCGCGACCACCAAACATTTGACCCAAGATGTCGCCAAGGCCATCCCCGCCGTCGAAGTTGAATGAACCACCGCCTGGGCCAAAGCCCCCTGATGGCCCCATTCGGCGCACTTCGTCATATTCGGTTCGCTTGCTCGCATCGCCCACTACGTCGTAGGCCGCAGAGATTTGCTTGAACTTCTCTTCTGCTTCCGCGTTACCCGGATTCGCATCGGGGTGATATTGGCGCGCCAATCGTCGATAGGCCTTGGTGATGTCTTTATCGGAGGCATCTTTCGATACACCGAGAATGGCGTAGTAGTCCTTTTCAAACCACTCGCGCTGGGCAGTCACGACTTAACCCTTCACCTTCACCATGGCTGCGCGCAAGACGCGGCCCTTCCACTCATAACCAGTGCGCAACACCTCAACCACAACAGGATCTCCCCCATCGCCTGGTTCATGCATCACTGCTTCGGCAAGCTCAGGATTAAATGGTTGACCCACAAGATCCATCGCCACAAGACCTTGCTTAGACAACGCACCCATGAGTGCAGACCAAATGGGTTCTACACCATCTGCACCATGAGCAAATGCCGCCTCACATGCATCGAGAACGGGGAGCAACTCTTCAGCAAGTTTTCCCGTCGCTCTATTGACATCATCGGCATGCACCTGCGCAACACGCTTCTTGTAGTTTTCGAAATCTGCTTGCAACCGAAGTGCAATGTCTTTGAACTCATCGCGTTCACGAAGAAGAGCTTCGATGTCGTGTTCGACAACGGTCTCCTCTTCAGCAGTCACGTCAGAGTTCTCTGACTGAATCGCTTCTTCTTCGGACATGACTTATTTCTCGTCCACAATCTCAGCATCAACAATGTCGTCATCAGCTGTCGCACCAGCACCTGATGCTGAAGTTCCGGCTGCATCACTGTCGCGTGCAGCTGCTTCATACAACTTCTGGCTAAATGCTTGGCTCGCGCTCATCAATGTCTCTGTTGCGGATTTGATCTGCTCAAGATCATTTCCTTCAATGGCTGACTTCAATGCAGCAAGTGGTCCCTCAACTGCTTGCTTTTCATCGTCGGATACTTTGTCGCCCTGCTCACGCAATACCTTTTCGGTTTGGTACACGAGCGAATCCGCATTGTTGCGCACTTCTGCTTCATCACGACGACGACGGTCTTCCTCAGCGTGTGCTTCGGCATCGCGAATCATCTCTTCAATCTTGTCCTTGCTCAAAGAAGACGAGTTCGTCACTGTCATGGACTGCTCTTTGTTAGTTGCACGATCTTTTGCAGATACGTGCACAATGCCGTTGGCGTCAATATCGAAGGTGACTTCAATTTGTGGAATGCCACGAGGTGCAGGTGGCAGATCCACCAACTGGAACTTGCCCAACGACGTGTTGTAGCTCGCCATCTCACGCTCACCTTGCAACACATTGATCTCTACCGATGGTTGATTGTCGTCTGCAGTAGTAAACACCTCTGTACGACGCGTGGGGATAGTGGTGTTGCGCTCAATGAGCTTGGTCATCACTCCACCCTTGGTTTCAATACCCAATGACAACGGCGTGACGTCCAATAACAGCACGTCCTTCACATCACCCTTCAACACACCTGCTTGTACGGCAGCACCCACTGCAACTACTTCGTCAGGGTTGACGGTTTTGTTGGGCTCTTTTCCGGTCAGGCTCATCACCAGTTCCTGCACTGCAGGCATACGAGTAGATCCGCCCACCAAGATCACGTGATTCACTTGGTTCTTTGTGAGACCAGCATCTTTCAATGCTTTTTCGAAAGCAACGCGACAACGCTCCACCAAATCTGCAGTCATTTCCTGGAACTTGGAACGTGACAACGATTCATCCAAGTGCAATGGACCTTCTGCTGTTGCAGTGATGAACGGCAAGTTGATTTGTGTTTGTTGTGTTTGTGACAATTCAATCTTTGCTTTTTCTGCAGACTCCTTGAGTCGTTGCAATGCCATGCGGTCTTGTGCAAGATCGACGCCATGTGCAGCCTTGAACTGCTGTACGAGCCAGTCAATGATGCGTTGGTCCCAGTCGTCACCGCCCAAGTGAGTGTCACCGTGTGTACTTTTTACTTCGAACACTCCATCGCCAATTTCCAAAACTGACACGTCGAACGTTCCGCCACCAAGGTCGAACACCAGAATGGTTTCATCTTGTGATGACTTATCGAGTCCGTATGCAAGCGCAGCTGCAGTGGGTTCGTTGATGATGCGCAAGACATTCAAGCCTGCAATGGCACCTGCTTCTTTTGTTGCGGTGCGTTGTGCATCATCGAAGTACGCAGGAACAGTGATCACTGCGTCGGTCACTGTTGTTCCCAAGTAGGCCTCTGCATCACGCTTCAACTTCATGAGTGTGCGTGCGCTGATTTCCTGCGGCGTGTACTTCTTGCCATCGATGTCATCGGATTTCCATGAGGTACCCATTTCGCGCTTGATACTGCGGAAGGTGCGATCGGGGTTGGTGATGGCTTGACGCTTTGCGACTTCGCCGACCAGAACTTCGCCTGTCTTTGAGAACGCAACGATGGATGGTGTGGTGCGTGCGCCTTCTGAGTTGGGGATGACGACGGGGTCGCCTGCTTCAAGAACTGCAACTACGGAGTTTGTGGTTCCGAGGTCAATGCCGACTGCTTTTGCCATTAGTTGTCTCCTGGACTTGTCCGGCGATGCCGGGGGGTATGTGGTTTCAGAATAAGGGTGCTCATTCACAGTGACAACTTCTGTGACAGAAAACTTGATACAAGGTCACTCAACATTTGTACCTCTGTCCCATGTCTTGAATTCCGCTCTGACCCCCAACAGGGCCATACGATGGGCTCGTGCTCGGAAAACTTGTCCTCCTTCGCCATGGTCAAAGCACCTGGAACGAACTCAATCTCTTTACTGGCTGGCACGATGTGCCCCTTTCCGCCCAAGGCACCCAGGAAGCAGGGGCAGCAGGGCGCACCATGAAAGAGGCCGGGCTGGTCTTCGACATTGCCCATACCTCTTTACTAACGCGGGCCTGCATGACCTGCCATCTGGCCCTCAACGAGATGGACCAAGTGTGGCTTCCCGTGGAGCGCCACTGGAAATGGAATGAACGCCACTACGGCGCCCTCCAGGGTTTGGACAAAAAGGCCACCACTGAGGCCCATGGTGAAGCCCAAACCAAGCTGTGGCGCCGCAGTTTCGATATCCCACCTCCCCCCGTGGAGCGCACCAGTCCAGAACATCCGGTGAATGATCCCCGCTATCGGTTGATTAACCCGGATCTTTTGCCTGCCACCGAATGCCTAAAGGATGTTGTTGCCCGTGTTGTCCCCCATTTTCATGAAGTGGTCGTACCTCAGTTACGTGCAGGCATGAATGTCCTGGTTGCGGCACACGGCAATTCACTGCGGGCCCTCGTGATGGCACTGGAATCCATTCCAGAAGATGACATCGCAGAGTTGAACATCCCCACAGGAGTTCCCCGTCTCTATTCATTAACGGACTCACTCGAGGTTGCCGAAGTGTCGTATCTCGGTGACCAAGACGCCATTCGAGCCGCCATCGAAGGTGTCGCGAACCAGGCAAAAGGCCACTAAATCCAGTTATTTGAGTGTTTCTCTCGTTCGGTTGCATTCGTGTGACAGAAGCGGAAAACAGGGTCTCCAAGTGTGATTACACTTGCCCTTATGGCATCAAAAAAGTCTTCCGTCGATCATCTCCGCAACATTGCACTCTTTTCTGAATGCTCTACAAAGGAACTGGGTCTTGTTGTTGACAACTCGACTGAGCGCGTGTTGAAAGCCGGCACTGTGATTATGGAACAAGGTCGCGTAGGTCTTGAGGCCTACGTGATTCTTGAAGGCACCGCCACCATTAAGCGCAACAGCAAAAAGATTGGCACTGCATCTGCAGGTTCCGTCATTGGTGAATTGTCACTGCTCGACAAAGGCCCTCGCACCGCCACCGTGATTGCAGAAACTGATGTGCGTTTGTTGGTTGTGACCGACCGCGCCCTCAAAGGTGCGATCCAAAACATCCCCGCCATCTCGACCAAGTTGCTCAAGGGTCTCGCTACCCGAGTTCGTGAACTTGATCGCGCCCACTACGGCTGATTTTTCACATCAAACTGACCAAGTTTGACCCGATGGGTCGGGGGTCTGGGCCCATATCGCACTAGCGTTGTATCCGTTATGAGCACGAACGCAGCACCTGCAACAGAGAAGGGGCCAAAGCGCCTTCGCCCGTACCAGTTGTCCATCGCCCTTGGCGTGGGCGTGGGTACCTTCGCCATGTTCTCTGGCATCTTTTCCACAGTGACCGGATGGAAGAGCACGTCTGAGATTCACCGTGATGTCTTTGGTGGCATTCCAGGTCCAATGAAGATCGCTTTCTACACCGTCATCCCCGTCATGCTCATTTGGGGTTCTTTCCGTTTTGCAGATCGCATTCGTAACTGGGAGCGCGGTGCACCTGATCGTCGTCGCACCACTCCAAAAAATGTGAAGCGTCGTCTTGCTGATTACCGCGCAGGTGTGTACATGCGCACACTGTTGCGCGACAGTGCAGCAGGCCTCATGCACTCCATGATGTACTTCGGATTCCTCATCTTGCTGGGTGTTACGACAACACTCGAAGTCGACCATGTTTTGCCACCGTCGCTCAAGTTCTTGCACGGAGGCGTGTACCAGGCATATGCATTCGTAGGTGACTTTGGTGGCCTTATCTTCACCATTGGCGTGGTTTGGGCAATTGTTCGTCGTTACGTTCAACAGCCATATCGCATTCGCATCAAGACCAAAGCCGAACACGGTGTCATCTTGGGTGTGCTACTTGCCATCAGTCTCACTGGTTACGGCGCTGAGATGTTCCGCATTGCTGCTTCTACCGCAAGCGGCAAAGACATGTCTTTCGAGAAGTGGTCGTTCATTGGTTACCCATTGTCCACCTTGGTAGATGGCGCAAGCTTGGGAACGTTGGAAATATGGCACCAAGGTTGGTGGGTTGCTCACGTAGTGACATTCATTGCGTTCTTGGCAATCTTGCCCATCACCATGTTGCGCCACATCTTCACCTCACCGTTGAACATGTACCTCAAAGATCGTGATCGTCCAAAAGGCGCAATGCGTGCAATGCCAAATCTCACCGAAACAGGTTTGGAAACATTCGGTGCTTCTGTGGTCGAAGACTTCACATGGAAGCAATTGCTCGATACAGATGCGTGCACAATGTGTGGCCGTTGCACCAGCGTGTGCCCCGCTCACGCAACGGGTAAGCCACTTGACCCACGCGAGATTGTGTTGAAGACCGGTGAAGTAATGGCTGCAACTGCATCACATGCACCAGGCGGAAAAGTTTCACCGCCACTTTCTGTTGATTCTGAAATCACCATTGGTGTGAACTCCATTTTTGAGCGCATCACTGCTGAAGAAGTGTGGTCCTGCACCACATGTAAAGCATGTGATGAGATCTGTCCGGTCAATATTGAAATTCTCGACAAGATTCTCGACATGCGTCGCTACTTGTCGTTGATGGAAAGTAATTTCCCCGCAGAACTCGGCAATGCATACCGCGCCATGGAAAACCAAGGAAACCCTTGGGGCATGAGCCAAGGCGACCGTGCCGAATGGGCAAAGGACATGAACGTGGAAGTGGTTGATCCTGGTTCTCCGTTCAACCATGAATACCTTTACTGGGTGGGCTGTGCTGGCTCATTCGATGACAAGAACAAGAAGGTCACCCAAGCAATGGCCAAGCTGCTCGAGCGCGCAGGCGTCGACGTAGCAATTTTGGGCCCAAGCGAAATGTGTACCGGTGACTCTGCTCGTCGCTCAGGCAATGAGTATCTGTTCCAAATGTTGGCGATGCCCAATATTGAAATGATGAACGGCATGGGCGTGAAGAAGATCATCACGCAGTGCCCACACTGTTTCAACACATTGAAGAACGAGTACCCGCAGTACGGCGGCAACTACGAAGTAGTACACCACTCTGAATTCCTCGAGCACCTGATTGATTCGGGTCAACTGGATATGCGCAGTGCATCACTCGAAGATCGCATCGTCTACCACGACTCGTGTTATCTCGGCCGTCACAACGATGTCTACATGGCACCACGAAAAGTTGTGGGATCCATTAAGGGTCTCCAGATTGTGGAGATGCCACGCAACGGCACCAAGGGAATGTGCTGTGGCGCAGGTGGTGCACGTATGTGGATGGAAGAATCCATTGGCGTCAAGGTCAACGATGAGCGTGCACAAGAGGCAATCTCTACCGGTGCCGGTCGTGTCGCTACGGCATGTCCGTTCTGCTACATCATGCTTGACGACGGCGTGAAGGCAGCAGGTGCTGAAGAGGATCAAGTAAAGGTTGCAGACATTGCTATCCACGTACTTGAAGCACTCGAGAACGGTGAGAAAGCTCTTGCCGCACAAGAAGCGCCGCTCGCCGCTAGCCCTGGCGAATAACTACAACTCGTCTAAGGATTTTTAATCTTTAGGCGGTGTCCAGGTGGACAAGAAATTGCCCAAACGGCCAATCGCTTCCGTCAGATCTTTTGCCCAAGGCAATGTCACGATGCGCAAGTGATCAGGCTTGGGCCAGTTAAAGCCTGTTCCCTGCACAACCAACACTTTTTCTGCGCGAAGAAAATCCAGCACAAATCGACGGTCGTCCGCAATGGGGTACATCTCTGGGTCAAGTTTGGGGAACACATACAACGCACCCTTGGGCTTCACACAAGTTACGCCGGGAATCTTTTCCAGTGCCTCAATTGCTGCGTCGCGCTGGGCAAGCAAACGCCCACCAGGAAGAATGAGATCCTTAATGCTCTGACGGCCACCTAGCGCAGTCTGAATCGCATGCTGCGCGGGCACGTTTGCACACAGTCGCATATTGGTCAACATGTTGATGCCTTCTATGTAGCTCTCGGCATGTGTACGAGGACCAGTCACCACCATCCAACCCGATCGAAAACCCGCCAGGCGGTAGGCCTTCGACAATCCGTTGAAAGTAAACGTCAAGACATCGGGGGCTAAAGCCGCAAATGTGTGATGCACAGCATCGTCATACAAAATCTTGTCGTAAATCTCATCAGCAAACACCACAAGATTTCTTTCACGTGCAAGATCTGCAATGTCCCGCAACACTTTCTGGCTGTACACCGCACCAGTGGGATTATTTGGGTTGATCACCACAATGGCGCGAGTGCGCGCTGTGATTTTTGCACGAATGTCATCCATGTTGGGATTCCAATCGTCGTCTTCATCACAGAGATAATGCACGGGGCGACCACCCGCAAGACTTGTTGACGCAGTCCACAATGGATAATCAGGAGCCGGAATGAGAACTTCATCGCCCTCATCCAAAAGAGCATTAAGTGCCAACTGAATAAGCTCACTCACTCCGTTGCCCAACCACACATCATCAGGGTTGGTGATGTCGATGCCACGATCCTGGTAATGCTGTACGACAGCTGTGCGGGCAGAACGAATACCTTGCGAATCTGAATAGCCCTGTGATTCTTGAAGGTGTCGAGTGACGTCCACCAAAATTTCTGGAGGTGCCTCAAAACCAAATGGGTGAGGATTGCCAATATTCAGCTTCATGATGCGATGGCCTTGTTCTTCAAGGCGCTTCGCTTCAACTAAGACAGGTCCACGAATGTCATAGAGCACATTGCTCAGTTTCTTGGACTGCTGAATATCGCCATCCATGGCTATTGGAAATTCTCGAAGTAACGACTCGGAGTAGGGCCGCGCTGGCCTTGGTACTTGGAACCTTGTGCACCAGATCCATAGGGCTTTTCTGCTGGTGACGTCATCTTCATAAAGCTGACTTGACCAATCTTCATGCCTGGATACAACGTGATGGGCAAGTTAGCAACATTGGCTAACTCCAACGTGATGTGACCATCAAAACCAGCGTCCACAAAACCAGCGGTGGAATGAATCAGCAATCCCAAACGTCCAAGTGAACTCTTGCCCTCCACACGAGCGACTAAATCATTGGGGACTGCGACGCGCTCCAAAGTAGAACCCAAAACAAACTCGCCTGGGTGCAACATGAACACACCATCCATGGGAACTTCTACTAATTCTGTAAGACCTGTGAGATCCTGCTTCACGTCCAACACTGCAGCGCTGTGATTACGAAACACGCGAAAATACGGCGCCACTTTGACGTCGATACTGCTGGGCTGCACGCAGGTGTCGTCATAGGGTTCAATAATGATGCGGCCAGCGGAGAGCTCGGCACGCAGGTCTTTGTCGGAAAGAATCACGGTGCAAACCCTAGTCAAATGGCCCCCGTTCTAACGGGGGCCATTTGGGGATTTCTTGAATTTGCGATGCTTTGCCCCGAATTTTGACTATCTGAGGTCGATCTCGAGGGCAACTCGCCTTCCTTTGACATACAGCAAGTCGATGGGTATATACCCTAGGGGGTATATACTGAGGGGGTGAGTTTTTCCTTGCCTTCTTATGTGTCTCCACTTCGCCAATGGACAGGTGTGCATTTCACCGTTGCTGCTCTTGCAGGAATCGCCACATATTTTCTTTTGGGAGTACCCACCGACGTGGTGAATAACCGCGTCTTTGGAAGATCTATTGAGAGCACCCCGTGGTCCATGCCGGTTCTCATTGCCACCGCCATTCTTTCCGGATTACTCGCAGCTACTTATGTAGGTGTTTCTGTTTTTGACTCCACCGCCAAGATGGGCACTATTGGTGGGGCATTGTCATTTTTTGCTATCGGTTGTCCTGTGTGTAACAAACTGGTTCTCATTGCACTTGGCACCACAGGCGCCATCAATTACTTCGGGCCCATTCAGCCGTATCTAGCATTTGCAGGCTTACTTCTTCTTACATGGGCGTTTATGCGTCGTCTCAAGAATGCGGGCTCATGTGCCCTTTCCCCAATAGTTCCCCACAACACACCCACTTCAGAAGGAGAGAACTCATGTGTTCAACAGTGAGATGTCCAGATTGCGAAAAAGTCACCTGGGCAGGATGCGGCATGCATATTGAACAAGCATTGGCTGGCTACAGCGCGGAGCAGATATGTCATTGTTCCGATGAGTCAATGGATTCAGCAGATACCGCACCCGCTCTGCAATGAATTGATTATGAAAGAGCCTCGAGTGCCCGCGTGATCTCCTCGACTATCGCTTCGGGATTGTCTTGTTGAATCACGAGCCGATCAAACTTTGCATCTCGCAGTTCGACGACAACTGGGTTCTCCCCACGCCAAACATTCCAAAAGGTCTTGACGCCTTCTGCATGGAACGTTCCCTTTGTTACTAGGCGCGGCCAATGCGTGCCCGGGGCTTTAAAGCCACGTGGTTCATCGGCCACAAAGGGATCAACAAAGACGCGAACTACTGATGTCAATGGAACACGAATGGTAGAACGCACGCTCAGCATTGTGTCGAACACGCCCATGCGCACGACAATGTGGTCGCCTTCGAGATGTAGTTGTGCCATAGGGGCAAATGTCTACAGAGCAGCTCCGCGCACTTGACCGCGCTTGCGTACCCAGTCACCCACTGTGTTCAGGGCTAACACGGTGAACACCATGGCACCTGAAGGCACAAGTACGGGGAACAGCGTCAGCTTGATGTCTTTACGTGCCTGGTTAATCATGCCGCCCCACGTTGGTGTAGGTGGCTGCACGCTCAAACCAAGGAACGCCAAGGAGCCTTCCAACACAATGACGCCCGCTGCAGCAACCAAGGCATAGGCCATGATGCTGGGAAGCACATTGGGAATCACTTCACGGAACAACACAGTGCGTCGAGGTGTTCCAATGGCGCGCGCAGCGAGAACAAACTCGCGGCGAGAAATGGAAAGGCTGTTGGCACGTGCCACGCGTGTGTATGGCGGAATAGACAAGAAACCCACAATGACCGAGATAACGAAAAGGCTGCGTGTCTGCATGAAGGTGACCAAGGCAAGCAACAACACCAAGCCCGGGAAGGCCAAGATGACGTCGACAGTTGCCATCACTGCGGCTTCTACTTTGCCGCGTGTGTAACCCACCAGCGCACCTAAGAAACCACCAATGGCAGATCCAGCCACCACTGCAACAAACGACACGGTGAGCGAGACACGGGCTCCGTAGATGATGCGAGAGAAAAGGTCACGGCTGAGGTCATCGGTACCCAAGAGGTGCTTCAAAGATGGGCCTTCATTTACCTTGGACTCACCCATGATGAAGCCTTGATAGTTCGGGTCTTTCAAGGGCAAGAAGTCCGCAAAGATTGCAGCGAACACAATGGCAACAATCCAGATTGTTCCCAACTTCACTGTCAACGGCATCGAGCGATACAGACGCCACATTGCTGGAAATGGATTCTTCAGAAATTTCATGCTGACTTCACCCTGATTCGTGGATCAACCACCATGTAGATGAGGTCGACCGCAGTATTGATAATGACGTAGATCGCCGAGATGAAGAGAACGATTCCCTGCACCACGATGATGTCGCGAGTGTTGATGGCCTCAAGAAGCTTGCGGCCAAGACCCGGTACCGCAAAGAGTTGTTCGATAACAACGGTGCCGCCAAGAAGCGCACCAATGTTCAAACCCACCACCGTGATCAAACTCAATGAGCTAGGGCGGAATGCGTGGCGGAACAATACGTATCCATCGGTGAGTCCCTTTGCCCGTGCAGATAACACATAGTTTTCTTGCAAGGTAGAAATCATGTCTGCACGTACCAAGCGTGTGAACACTGCCAACTGTGACAATGCCAATGCCGAAGCCGGCAAAATGACGGACTCAATATTGCCCGTCAGACTTTCGGTAAGTCTCACCCATCCTGTAGCAGGCAATACGCCTGCTTGAAGGGCGAGACCCCAAATAAGAAAGATACCGACCACGAAAGGTGGCACGGAAAGAAGAAATTGCACGACAGCTGAAATGGAGTTGTCGACTGCTTTGCCTTGTTTGTAGGCGCTTGCAATACCCAGCGGAATTGCAAGAAAGACCGACATCAAGACCGCAACAATTGCGAGCTCGGCGGTGACAGGAAGTCGAGCAGTGATCTCGCTCAGAACTGGTTGATCCGTGACATAGGACTTGCCGAAGTCACCTTGGACAACGTCGCCAATCCAATTGCCGTAACGAACAAGGAACGGATCATTAAGACCAAGTTCTTCACGAATTTGTGCAACAAGTACCTCGTCGCGCTCGCCAATACCCGGTGGAATAATCGTGTCCACTGGGTCACCTGGCAACAAACTTGTCATAAAAAAGGTGAGGAAGGACACGGCAAACACCGTTGCCAACAGCCGCACAAGTCGGAGTCCAAGTGTTTTCACCATTCGGGTGCCCCCCTATTCAAGAGTGTCTAAAAGTTGTGTGAATAAAAAATGTGGCGGGTGCTGTGGGTCGTACCGAAATGGGTACGACCCACAGACCACCAGGTTTATGGGATGAAAGAGTCAGCTCCGATTAGGAAGCAGCGACCCACACGCCCCAGATACGGCCTTCGCCACCAGGCAAGCCCACACCACGAACGCCGCTTGGCAGTGTCCATGAGGTGAGTCCCTTGATGGTTGGCTGTGTAATGAATGCCGTTGCGGTGTGACCGGAGTACCAGGTCACTGCATTGGTGTTCATTTCAATCATCACTGTTTCGAATGCAGCTTTGCGAACTGCAGGATCGATGGTCTTTCCTGCTTCTTCCTTTGCAGCAATTGCTACAGCGGCTGATTCGCCTTCCCAGTTGGTGAAGTTGCCCACAGCTTTTGCTGGGTCTGCAAGGAATCCTGCAATACCAGCTTGTGGGTCGCCTTCGCCGCCCCAACGCCAACAATGTGCATCAGTGTTGTCCTGAATGCCGTTGTTGATGTGTGTGGCCTGGTCGAACTGTGTCAATTCAACATCAACCAATCCAGTTGCCTTCCAACCTTCAGATACCACTTGCATTGCTGCAATCAATGTGGGGTCTGGTGGGCAAGAAAGTGTCACTGCAATGTTGGAGCCCACTGGCTTTCCGTCACTACGTGCAGGATCGTCAATGTATTCCTTCAACTTCGCAGTTGCAGCAGCAATGTCGTACTTGGGGTACGCATCTGCGGCCTTTTGTGAGTACCAAGGGCTATCTGGGCTGAACCACTGTGTTGCGGCGGCACTAATGCCTTCGCCACCCAATGCAACAATCACTGCTTCTTGGTTGTTTGCCATGTTGAGACCCATGCGCACGCGCACGTCATCGTATGGAGCCTTCTTCGTGTTGAAGAAACCACCACCGGTGTTGTTGCCTTGGAATTCAACAGTTGTTACACCTGCGGTTGCACGTGCGTCACGAATTGTTGCCTGACGAAGTGTCTGAGCAAGATTCACTGTTCCCGAAGCAACGGAGTCCAAACGTGTTCCTTCATCCGGAATTGGACGGAAGGTCACTTGGTCAAGGTAAGGAAGCTTGTTGCCATCAGCGTCTTCACGCCAGTAGTCAGCATTCTTCACCACAACTGTTTGGTTGTCTGGGTCACGTGTCTGCATTGTGAATGGACCAGTTCCTACTGGTGCGCGGCTGAAGCCTTCTGAGTCAGCAGCTGCTGCTGCAGGCTCAAATACCATTCCAAGAGGTGCACGCTCGAGGTCAGCAGGGAATGAGGCATATGCCTTCGACAGTTTGTAAACAACTGTCAAATCATCCACTACTTCCACCGATGTCAAACCGTTGGATGTGATAACCGCTGCTGATGCCGCACCGGTCTTCTGAATTTCAAACATGTCGACGAGTGTCTGTGATGTCACGTCCACGCCGTTGTGGAACTTGATTCCCTCGCGCAACTTCAATGTCCACTCAGTGAGTTCCGCATTGGGCTCGAGTGACTCTGCCAAGAACGGTGCATAACCGCCCTCACTGCTGCCTTCCATCAACTTGTCGAAGACAGTTGTCATGATGGTGTAGCAAGGAGCCGAGCACGAATCCTCCCACGGACGGAGACCAGTAGCTTCGGCCTCAAGACCGACACTGATAGACCCGCCAATTACTGGCTTGCCTTCATCTCCATCACCACCACCGCTGGATCCGCCATCACCGCCGCCACAGGCTGCCAAAAGCAGCGCCGCGGAGCCGATGAGAGCAGCAACGAACTGCTTTGTAGTCCGCTTTCTCATTTGATCCCCCTCCTGGGTTGTGTTTTCGGGTATTTCCCGACCTTGGTGTGTCATCTCACTGTTGTGGGTAATGACACGCGACATAATGACCAACTGCTACTTCTTGCAGTTGTGGTTCTTCCTGTGCGCAACGATCTGTTGCGATAGGACAACGGGTGCGGAATCGGCAGCCACTTGGAGGCGCCGTAGGCGAAGGTAGATCCCCCGACAATTCCGCATTGGTATCTGGTGCTTGTGTGGGATCTGCCACGGGGACCGAACCCAACAACAACTTTGTGTAGGGGTGTGCGGGCTTGGCGTACAAGTCTTCACTGGTTGCCACTTCGCACATCTTGCCCAAATACATCACTGCTACGCGATCGCTCACGTTCTTCACCACTGCTAAGTCGTGAGCAATAAAGATCAAGGTGATGCCGTACTTCTTCTTGAGATCTTCCAGAAGATTCAAGATCTGTGCTTGCACCGATACGTCAAGGGCCGACACTGGCTCATCACAAATGATGACTTTGGGATTCAACACCAAAGCACGTGCAATAGAAATGCGTTGGCACTGACCACCAGAGAATTCGTGCGGACGACGCTCGCCCACAAGATCGGCATCAAGCCCCACAGCCTCGAGGGTTTCGCGCACAATCTTGTATTGCTCGTCTTTGTCTTTTGGTCCCCACACGCGCAATGGTTCTGCAACTACATCTTTAATACGGCGACGAGGATTCAACGATGAAATCGGATCCTGGAAAATCATTTGAATGTCGGTGCGCTGTTCGCGCATGTCTGCATCATTCAACTTGGTGAGATCTACGCCATCGAGCACGACCGAACCACTTGTAGGACGCGGAAGCTGCAAGATTGCACGACCAGTGGTGGATTTGCCGCAACCAGACTCGCCCACAATTCCCAAAGTTTCCCCCGGCATGAGATCGATGCTGATGCCGCTCACGGCGTGCACCTTGCGGCCACCACCTACGGGGAACTCAACGGTGAGATCTTCGACCGTGAGCACAGCGCCTTCTCCGCGCAAATGTGCTTTACCTGTACCAGCCATTTATTTCACCTCACTTGTAGTTGAAGCGACATTGTGCATCGCAAGTGTCTGTGGGCGACCTGCAGACAAATTCTTCTGGAGGGCATCGCGTGATGCGGGAGTACCCAGCGGAATCCAACATGCCGACTGACTTCCATCTGCATGAGTGGTGATCGGTGGCTGTTCGTTTTCACACTGTTCTTGTGCGTATGCACAACGTGGAGCAAAGGCACATCCCTTTGGCGGATTCGCCAGATCGGGTGGGCGACCAGAGATGGACAGCAAGCGAGTGTGTGCAGGTTGATCCATGCGTGGGATCGAACGCAACAAAGCTTCGGTGTAGGGCATTTTGGGTGCTGCGAACAATGTCTTTGTGTCCGCAACTTCTACCAAGCGACCTGCATACATCACAGCAACATGATCTGCACGACCGGCAATAACACCGAGGTCGTGCGTGACCAACACCATGGACATGTCACGATCGCGACGTTGGAAGTCGAGCAAGTTCAGAATTTGGTGCTGCACTGTCACGTCGAGTGCGGTGGTGGGTTCGTCTGCAATCAGCAATTTCGATCCACATGCCAACGCAATTGCAATACAAATACGCTGGCGCATACCACCGGAACATTCGTGTGGATATACATCCATGCGTGCTTCTGGTTCGGGAATCTGCACGCTGCGCAACAATTCAATGCCGAGCTCGCGTGCTTCTTTCTTTCCTAATCCCAGGTGATGGCGAATGTGTTCGATGACTTGAGTTCCCACCTTCATCACTGGATTCAGGGATGTCATGGGATCTTGGAACACCATCGAGATTTCTTTGCCCCAAATAGATTGCATTTCTTTGCGCGTCTTCGTAAGCAATTCTTCGCCCTGAAATTTCACGCTGCCAGTTGTCTGCACATTGGACGACACATTGAGTTGCAACATCGAACGAGAAAACACGGTCTTTCCAGAACCGCTCTCTCCTACAAGTCCGTATGTCTGACCTTTTTGCAAAGTGAGATTCACTCCGTTAACAGCAGTTAGCGGGCCGCGCGGAGTCATAAAAGTGGTGCTCAAATTTTCAACTTCAAGCAATGGTGTGTCAGGCAAAGATGTGTTCACCGCTCATGTCCTCCCCCTTGGTCATCTGTGCAGTATGTCACAGGTGCACATGTGAATCAAAGGTAGCGACAAGAAGTTTTCGCTTGTGAAATAAGGAATTTGTGGCGTTTTTATTGCACTATGCAAGGGTCGGCTCTTACCGATAGGTAAGGCGCCATATCACAACTTCACAAACGCACAATCTTGTACTTACGGTTCGAGGACGACCCATCCGCGTTTTTGTAACTCGGCCGCCAGCACCTCGGAGGGCACAGACTTCAGCGATCTCTCCGCAGCGGTCACCTTGGGAGATGTGGGTTGAATACGGGGCGGGGCGGGTTCTGGGGTCGCACCGGCATTTTCAGCAATCTCGGCCCATTCTTGAAGTTGAGCAATAAAGGCATCGGCTTCGTCCCGAGTGAATTTGCCGCCCGCTTGGCGCTGGGTGAATTGCATGGGCCCGCGTGCATCTCGAAAGTCTGAGTGCCCAGCGGCATTGAGCAGGGCTAAGAGTTCTTGAATCTGCTTGGCCGATGCCGGCGGTCCCGAGGGTTGTCCAAATGCCATACCACCACCGTAGTGATGGGGTCGGTCACTGAGAGATCAAGCTGGCAATTGCCCACACAGCAGCAACGAGTCCGATGATCCCCATAAAGAGGCTGCGCACAACTGGTGCTTTCTCTAAATCGCCCTCAGTACGTTCACGTTGTGGCGGACGCACGATGGCAAACAAGTTTCCGAACGCAAGTGCTCCTCCCAAGGCCAGTACCAAGTAGATGAGGATGTTTTCGCCAAGGAACATATGAGAAGGCTACTCGGATGCCTCAGTGGTGCCATCTCTTGTAATGGCTCTGGCCAACATATGCGCACCAATAGGCACAGTAATGAATTGGAATGCAACCACGACTGCAATTTTTGTGATGGAACTGAGATTGTCCATCTGCACAGCAGCACCGATTGCGCAACACAACACTCCCAACGTTGCGGGCTTTGTTGCTGCATGCATACGGCTTGTGGTGTGCTGCAATCGATGTAATCCGACTGCAGCAATCACTGCCATAGATACACCCACAAAAAAGAACACCACTGAGGCAATATCGCGTGCAGTACTCATTGGCCTGTTCTTTCAATAAAGCGAGCAACTGTGACTGCTGTGAGGAAACCTAAGAGACCCAACACAATGGCTAAGTCCAATAGCAATCCATCACCGGAAATTGCTGCACCAACCAGAAGACCACATGTAATCACCGATGCCAATACATCAATGGAGATTGCACGATTCGCTAATGAGTTGGGACGAGCAATCCACCATGTGGTGAGTGCACCAGCAACAAACAACGCTGCAATAAAGATCCAAAGAACATTGTTCATAGTGCATCCTTCTTGTTGTGAGACCTCACGGATACTGCACGATTCAATCGTTCTTCAAGGGTGCGCACTTGTTGCACAAAAGCAGAATCATCAACGTCACCCAATACGTGCACCCGGAGCGTGAAGGTTTCTTCGTCCACGCTGACTGTCATTGTTCCCGGGGTCAATGTCAATGAGTTCCCCACTAGTGACGCAATGAGTGCTGACTGTGTTGCTAACTGCACAGACACCACTTTTGTCTGGAGTCGAACGGGTGTGGGGCGTAAGACTGTGACCACTACTGCACATGATGATGTCACCAAGTCACCCAAGAGTCGCACCACAAACTTCACGGCACCTACTGGGTGTATCTGATGTTGCGATTTCAACATTGTGGGAAACAGCAAGATAATCACAAGACCCACCACTACGCCTGAGGCAAGGTTGGCCACGCTGAGCTCTCCCCACAGAGCAATCCAAATAATGATGAGTGAAAGCAACTGGCCGATCATGATCCCAATACCGCCTTCACATATTGCATGGGGTTCAACAATTGTTCTGCGGCTTGTACCGAATAGTCATATAACGGACCAGCGAGAACAGCAATCGCCAAGGTCACACCCACCAACGTGATGCTGGTTGTGGACATGATCTTGTGATGTCGCATGATGCCTACTCGCCCAGCGGGAGGAGTGGGACGCACTTCTCCCCAGAACAGACCCATCCAGATTTTGATCATCGAAATCAAGGTCAACAGACTTCCGAAAATTGCGACTGCAGTAATCACATAGCTGCCGTTATCGAAGCCGGCTCTCAAAATGCCCAGCTTGGCAACAAAGCCAGAGAACGGAGGAAGACCAGCAAGGCTTAACGCAGGCAGCATAAAGAACACCGCCAAGAGACCCGATCGCTTGGCTAAGCCATCAATGTCATCAAATGCACTTGACCCTGTCTCTTTTTCAATGATTCCTTCCACCAGGAAGATCGATGTCTTGACAGGAATTTGATGAAGTACAAAGAACACAGTCGCGGCTAGTGCTGCTTGTGTGCCTAGGCCCACTCCAAGAATCATGTAGCCAATCTGGCTCACAATATGAAAGCTCAACACGCGCTTCATCTGCGTGTGTGAAATTGCGCCTACTACTCCGACAATCATGGTGAAGCCCGCAACCACAATCAGCAACGTGGATTGCCCGCCCGGGAATAACAAGGTCTCTGTGCGGATAATTGTGTACACGCCCACTTTGGTGAGCAGACCTGCAAAGACAGCGGTCATTGACGATGGCGCCGAGGGATATGAGTCGGGTAGCCAGAAGTACAACGGGAACACTGCAGCCTTGATGCCAAAAGCCACTAACAACAACAAGTTGAGACCCATCTGTACACCATCGGGAAGTGCAGCGAGACGCTCGGGCAACTCAGCCATGCTCACAGTGCCAGTTGCAGCAAACACTAAACCGATTCCCAACAACAAAATGGTGGACTCCACCACGTTGAGGACCACGTAAGTCACTCCGGATCGAATTTGTTTATTCGTTCCTTCCAAAGTGAGAAGTACGTAACTGGCCATTAGCATCATCTCAAATGCCACGAACAAGTTGAAGAGATCACCTGCCAAGAATGCTTGCGCCAAACCTGCTGCCAACACTAAGTACACGGGGTGATAGGCCGTTGAATGTTCATCCGATGCTTGTTGACCAATGGAGTAGATCAACACCAAGGCCATAATCGAAATGGACACAATCAACATGAGGGCAGCGAAGCGATCCGCCACCAAGGTGATAGCGATTTGTGCTGGCCAACCGCCCAAGCGTGTTACCAAGATGTCATTATCGGTAACCACCTTTGCCACCACCACAATGCTGGATGCAAGCGAAATACCCAGCGCAACAAAACTGATGATGCGCTGAATAAACAACTGCTTCACCAACATCGATAAGGCAGCGCCCAACAATGGTGCAGCTATCGGAAGAGCAAGAGCGATGTTCATTGGTAATCACCTGGAACTTCGGTGCCACCAAGAAGTGGCTTTGCTGATGCGACACGCTTGTCTTCATCATCGTCTTCCACGTCGTCGTTGCCGTCAATTGTCCAGCCGCGCCATGCGAGGGCGAGCAGAAAAGCAGTAATACCAAATCCGATAACGATTGCCGTGAGAACAAGAGCCTGTGGAACAGGATCTGTGAATTCTCCGTCTCGACCAATGATGGGAGCCTCGCCGGCACGCGCACCAATACTCAAGATGAGCACGTTCACAGCGTTGGCCATTATTCCCACGCCCAAAATGATGCGTGTGAGCGAACGCTGCAAAAGAAGAAACGTTCCGGATGCAAACAACACACCTATCAGAACAATGAGTGCAGCGCTCATGATTCCTCTCCCACTTCTTCGTCGTGGACTGGATCTGCACCTAGCGACATCAACGATAACAAGACCACGCCAATGACTAGGAAATACACACCAAGGTCAAATATTGAAGATGACACCAGTTTCACTTCACCAATCGCTGGCACATTCCATTTCCATATTGCTGATTCCAAAAGCGTGTCGCCATAAGCAAGGGGTACGAGTGCGGTGACCACAGCGATGACTAAACCAGCACCGATGTAGGTGGTGGGATTCAGCGCACGATGCCATCTATCTGTCAGTGGGGTTCCGGCAAGGTAACGAATAATGAATGCAGCCCCTGCGATAAGGCCACCAATAAAACCACCACCGGGCGCATTGTGGCCTCGGAAGGTGATGTACACAGATACCAATAACACGACGGGAAAGAGCCAGCGATCGGCTTCAGTCAGAATTACAGAACGACGCCCGATCATTGTGATGCCTCTACCACTTTCGGTTTACGTTGACGCCTCGCCATATTGACGAGATTTGCCACACCCAATGCAGCCACGGCAAGCACTGTGATTTCACCCATAGTGTCCACCCCGCGGAAGTCCACCAAGATGACGTTGACCACATTGTTGCCACCACCTTGAGGCGATGAACGTGTGATGTATTCCTCACCCACAGATGGTGCTTGTCGAGAGTTGCCCACAAGCAATGCAAACAATGCGACAACAAGACCCACTGAAACAGAAAAAACAATCTGTGCAGTACGCGCAGACCCCTTTATCGAACGTTCGAACTTAGAAGGAAGTTGGCGGAGCACCAATAGAAATACGACGAGGACAATTGTCTCCACCAGGATTTGTGTCAGGGCAAGGTCGGGGGCACCGAAGAGAGCAAAAATTACCGCAATGGCAAATCCCACGCCACCCAGAAGAAGAGCCGCAACAAATCTGTGCGCTGTAAATGTGACCACGCCAGTGAGCACAATGCATAGAACCACAACACCGAATTGCAAGGGTGAATCGGCGATCACCATGTTGTCGAAATGCGGTAATTGATCTGTTGCCAACGAATACATCAGTGTTGCAATCACCACACCCATCGTCACCACGACGTATGTCTGTAATGAACCGTTTTGGGTGTACTTCGTAATTTTCTTAGAGCCAGTCAAAATTCCTTGCAACAAAGACAGATACACCTTGTCGCCCGTGACGGGTAATTCTCTTGCTGTTGCCGCCAGCGGAAAGACATATCCAATAGCTGCGCCAACTGCGACCACAATCACAGACACAATCAATGCTGTGTTGACGCCTGGCCATAATGCCAATTTGCCCGTCGCTTCAGGACTCAACGTTGTTGCAACAGCATCGAACAAATGACCTGTCTGCTTCGCAAACAACCCTGCGATGAGTGATGCACTCGATAACAGAACTACTGGTGCCACCAACAAGAAACTTGGGGCATGGTGCACATGTGAAGGGGCGCAATCTTTTTTGGTGCCAAATACTCCACGTACAAATCGCACGCTGTATGCGGTGGACAACACGGCGCCTACAACAACAAACGCAAGTGCCACATTTCCTACTGCGCCTACTTTGTCATCTGCTTTCAATAACACTGCCAGCGCTTTTTCTTTTGTTGCAAACCCAAACAAAGGAATAATTCCTGCCATTGATGCAGCAGACAATGTGGCAAGAATTGCAACCAATGGCATCTGACGACCCACGCCACTGAGTGTGCGAATATCGCGAGAGCCAACTGCATGATCTACTGCACCTACGGACAAGAACAATGCAGCCTTAAAGACTGCGTGTGCAGCCAAGTGCACGACTGCTGCATACGTCGCACCAGGAATTCCGATACCCGCCAGAATTCCGAGAAAACCTAATTGCGACACGGTGCTATGGGCGAGAAGCAATTTTGCATCCGTTGCATACATTGCGCGCACGCCGCCCAACACCATCGTGATGCCGCCAGCCACCACAACCATCCAGCGCCACACATCAAGGTCACCAAAAATTGGCGACATACGAGCCATCAACACAATGCCGGCCTTCACCATGGTGGCCGAATGCAGGTAGGCACTCACCGGAGTGGGTGCTGCCATTGCCCCAGGTAACCAAAAATGGAACGGGAACTGTGCGGACTTGGTGAATGCTCCGAGCAATACCAAAATTGCGGCCACGGTGATCACTGTCCCCGTGGGTGCCATATTGGCTAGTTCTTGAAACGACGTAGTGCCCAGCTCTACTTGGAACAGGGCCACGCCCGCCAACAGGCAGAGCCCACCGGCCCCCGTCACCAACAAGGCCCGCAAGGCAGAGGCCCGTGCATGTCCCGATTCAGAATGGAGACCTATTAATAGGAATGACAACACCGAGGTCAATTCCCAGAACACAAACATGGTGAAGAGATCCGCGCTCATCACCAGACCACTCATCACCCCTGCAAAGGCAATAAAAAAGCCTGTGAATCGGGCGGTGGTCTCATCGGGGTCGAAATAGGCCAGCGAATAGGCCAATACCAAGGCCCCGAGCACCGAAATAATCAGCACCATCATGACGGCGAAAGAATCCAGCCGTAGATGGAGGCTGAGACCTAAATCTCCGATCCAGTTAAAGCTGACCTCCCGAACACCGTCAGTAGTACGGCCCCACTGCAATGTCGCGATAATCGTGGCGACGAAAACACAGATGCCCAATACGGCACTGACACGGGGTCGGGACTTGAGGACCGTGAGGGCTGCCGTGGCAACGATGAAGTGAGCAAATAAAAGTACAAACATGGAGCGTTGTGTCGTGCCGACCAGACTTCCCGGCTATCCGGAAACAAATCCTAACGACACCGCAGATATCTCACTCGGGTTCATCGACAAATTGTGTGTAGGCCTTGTTGAAAAGCAATCGCAACGTGCCAGTTGGACCAGAACGATGCTTGGACACAATGACGTCGGCGAAGCCTTGATCATTGAGTTTTGTTTCAGTGTTCGCAGCCTCTTCGCGATACAAGAACATCACCACGTCGGCGTCCTGTTCCAGTGAGCCTGATTCACGAAGGTCCGACATCACAGGGCGACGGTCTTGGCGTTGCTCAATACCGCGACTCAACTGGCTCAAGGCCACGACCGGAATATTGAATTCACGTGACAACATCTTCAAGCCACGGCTGATCTCGGCAACTTCGAGTTGGCGATTTTCATTGTTGCCACCACCCATGAGTTGCAGATAGTCAATAACGACCATCGCTGGGCGATCGTCGGCAACTGCCACACGGCGAAGTTTCTGACGAATCTGCATCACTGTGATCTGTGGTGTGTCGTCAATATAAAGAGGAATCTCCAAGCGGTTCATCGCATGTGTGATTTTTGTCCAGTCCGACTCTTGCAATCGCCCTGAACGCATACGGTCCGAATCCACTTGCGCTTCTGCAGACAAAATTCTCTGTGTGAGTTCTACATTCGACATTTCCAGCGAGAAAAACATCACTGGGCGATTGGTTGTACGTGCAGCAGTAACAGCCATACCGAGTGCAAATGCCGACTTACCCATTGCAGGTCGCGCACCCACAATGTTCAAAGTTCCTGGTTGCATACCTGAGAGCAATTTGTCGAGTTTGGTGTAACCAGTACGCACACCCGTGATATCTGTACCCGAATCGAAACGCGCTTCAAGAATGGCCGTGACTTCCGAAGTTAACTCATGAAGTTTCTTCAATGAGTCGGTGAGTTGTTCATCACCAATGTCGAAAACTATTTGTTCTGCTTTATCGATGGCATTGCGAATCTCAGCTGGTGCAGAGTAACCAAGGTCGGCAATCTCACTTGCGCCTTTAATGAGTCGCCGCAACGTTGCAGTGTCACGCACAATGCTGACATAGCGACTTGCACTCGAGATAGAAGGAGTTGCATTTTGCAGATCGAGAAGGAAGTTCAATCCGCCCATGTCATCGAGAAGATTGCTGCGTCGCAATTCTTCTGACACTGTGACTGCATCAATCGCTTCACCAATAGAGGACAACGATTTGATAGCGGCATACACATGACCATGTGCGGGCTTGTAAAAATCCTTGGGATCCAGTTGACGTTCAATGGCCAAGCCCACTGGGGTTTCGTCCAACAACATCGCTCCCAACAAAGACGCTTCTGCATCAAGGTTGTGCGGTGGAGTACGACTATCGGTACGCGGCGCAGGTCGATTCGAAGTCCGTTCAGGCCGGTCGGAATAGTCAGTCATAGAAGACCTCTACCTTGCCTGTAAATGGCTGTGGATTGCTAGTGGATAACCCTGCGAAATCCTTGTGGATTGTGCTGGGGATAGCACTGGGCTCTTGTGGATAACTGTGCAGTATGAGCGGGCGATTAGCCAGCGACCACGGAAAGCTTGACGGTGCATTCCACATCGGCATGCAGACGCACGATTGCGCTGTGTGATCCGGTGGTGCGAATGGGCTGAGCCACAATCTTTTTGCGATCGAGTGACACACCTGCTTGTGCGACCAAAGCAGCTGCAATATCTGCAGTTGTGACCGAACCAAACAAACGGCCTTCGTTGCCTGACTTTGCCTTCACCGTAAATGTCTTTGCGGTAAGAGTTTCTGCCACGGTACGAGCGGACTCACGATCATTTGCTTCACGCAAATCACGTGCGCGACGCATTGCATTGGCTTGGTTCACTGCGCCGTCGGTTGCAACAAGTGCAAGTCCGCGTGGCAACAAGTAGTTACGTGCATGGCCATCGGCAACAGTGACAATGTCACCACGACGTCCTACGCCAGCAATATCTTCACGAAGAATCACGTTCATCTCAGGCCTCCACTTCAGCTTCTACGACCTCAGTCGCAACAACGTTGTCGTTCTCTACAGCATCATCGGCATCCACGTTTGCGTATGCAGAAGTAATTGTCTGCTCTGGCATTTCTAGGGTTGACTCGTCTTCACGATCATCACGGCCCACGCGAGGTGCACGGGTAGATACTGTGCGCTTGGTGTAGGGCAACAGTGCCATTTCGCGAGCATTCTTAATTGCATTCGCGAGTTCACGCTGTTGTTGCACGTTGGCACCACTCATGCGCTGACCACGAATTTTGGAGCGGTCGGTCATAAAGCGCTGCAACAAGCTGACGTCTTTGTAGTCGATAAAGACCACTTTCTCAGCTGCGAGTGGATTGGCCTTCTTTTTGAACTTGCGATTGGCCTCGCGCGCGTTACGGATTTTGTTCTTCTTGCTAGTCATGATGTGTTCCTTATGTCAGGGAAGTAAAAGGGTCTAAATGGAATGTGATGGGTTAGAACGGTTCTTCGTCGGCTGGGAAGTAATCGCCGCCGCCTTGGCCGCCCGCACTTGGTGCACGACCGCCGCCTTGACCACCTTCACCACGTGGGTTGCGCTCTACTGATGCAGTTGCCCAACGAAGGCTGGGTCCAATTTCATCGGCATTGATTTCAATTGCGGTGCGCTTTTCGCCTTCGCGGTTTTGGTACTCGCGCTGTTCCAAGCGGCCAGAGACCACTACACGCATTCCCTTGGTGAGGCTTGATGCAGCGTTTTCGCCCAACTGGCCCCATGCCACGATGTTGAAATAAGAGGTTTGTTCTTGCCATTCGCCGTTGACTTGGTAGCGGCGACCCACGGCGATGCCAAATGATGCAACTCCACGACCGCCGGTCGTAAAGCGCAATTCAGGATCACGTGTGAGATTTCCTACAAGAGTGATGGAGTTGTCGGCCATTGTGATGAGTCCTTTACAAAAAGAGTGTGCGGAGCGTCAGTGCTCGATAGAGCGGCTTAGGCCGCAGAAACCATTCCGCGGCGGGCGGCTTCATCGTCGGGAAGACGAATGAGCTTGTGGCGCAACACGTCATCGGAGAGACGGAAGTTGCGCTCTACTTCGTCGAGTGCGCCTCCGGGTGCCACCACGTTGAATACGGCGTAGTAGGCCTCTTCTTGCTTCAAGATGGGATAGGCAAGACGGCGCTTGCCCCACCAATCAGGGTTGCCGTGGACTGTGCCACCGGCTGCCGTGATGGAAGCCGAGATGGTCTTCAACCAGGCATGGGCATTGCTCTCTTCGAGCTTGCCGCTGATAATGATCATGAGTTCGTAAGCACGCATAGCGTGTGACCTCCCTTCGGACCCGAGTTACGACCTCGGGGCCCCTTGACGGAGCAGGGTGAATATGTGCCCTGCGAGCGTATCTGACAAAAAACACCATCCCACAGGGGTGTGGCCAGGTACTCCAGTTTCTCTCGACGGGCAGTCATGGGGCACAAGTGCACCTCGGCTCACCCAATCAGGAAAGCTTTATCCCTCTTGGGCAGCGCGGCGCCGGCCTCGGCCCACAATCGGCAAGACCCGCAAAAGATGGTGCCAGCGGCACTGGGGGCAGGCCTCCACCACATAGGCCGCATACTCATGTGAGGTGCGTTGCAATTTCATGATGTCGCGTCGATCCGTCACGCACTTTCCGTTCTTGGGCAGACCATGACCAAATACATAGGTCACCAGCGCCACATTGACCTCTTCACAGATGGGACACAGAGTCTTGGAAGGCTCCCCAATATTGCGTGCGGCACGAATGAGCTCGGGATGGGCATCACATACAGAGTCTTTACTGATGCGACCACGTTTCACTTCGTTGATGAGCGCGCGCCGAGAAAGTTGATGATCAACTACTCCGGCGCCACCGCGCAACATGTCCACAGAGAAACTCATTACGCCACAAGTTAGCCATAAGATTCGCATATGTCAGACGCGCGATGGACTGTGACCGATGGCCGCACAATTTCTTTTGGACCCACGGTGTATGGGGACGACGAATTGCGGGTCTGTGGAGATGTGCGCGGCAAGCGCGTACTGGAGTTAGGCATCTTTGGCACCACTCCTAACTCGATCACCATGGCTCAAAAGGGAGCACGTTCCATCGCGGTTGATCCACACAGAGATGTCATCCAGCGCGCACGACAAGCGGCCACAAACGCCGAAGTTGCCGTGGAATTCCACGAAGCAGATCTCGCTGATCTTGGCTTTTTGATGAATGCCGTTGTTGACCTTGTGGTGTGCGTGCATCAAATAGATATGAACACCGATATCGCTCGCTTGTTCCGTCAAGTACATCGTGTGTTGCGACCCGAAGCGGGTTTTGTATTTGCTGTACCGCATCCCATGTCGGCAGTCTTTGATGGCAATGACCCCACCGCACGACGTCGCTATGGTGCGACTACTCCCACGATTGGCGAGTTAACAATGGCGTTGCAACGTGCAAACTTTTCTATTGATGTGATGCATGAACTGGTCTCGCTACATCAACCCAATGCTGTGGCGCCATCCATTTTGGTTGTACGCGCCCGCAAGCTTGGCTCGTAGTTTTTAGCCGCGATTAATGCGGCGCGTGGGCCGCAACGAGGACGCATTGTCTTTATTGCTCTCCCACCACATGCGTAGTCTCGCCACAATCTGTTCTTCGCCCAGTAAGCCTTCTTCGAGACGAATATCCATGAGGAATTCCATGGCAGCGCCCACGATGGGTCCGGCCGGCACAGTCAACAAGTCCATTACTTGTTGACCGTCAAGTTCGGGACGAAGACTTGCAAGTTCTTCACTTGCCATTAACTCATTAATGCGCGCTTCCATCTCGTCCATACGGCGCGCCAACATGCGTGCTTTCTTTTCGTTACGTGTGGTGCAGTCGCATCGCGTCAACACATTGAGCTCAGGCAAGTAATCCCCTGCATCGCGCACGTAACGACGTACTGCGCTGTCGGTCCAACCCATCTGATAGGTGTGGAAACGACCAGAGATTGCAACAAGTTCAGACACAGCAGCAATGTCATCGTTGGAATACTTCATTGCTTTCATGCGCTCGCGCGTCATGCGTGCACCCACTGCTTCGTGGTGATGGAAGGTCACGCCTTTGCCTTCTTTGAATCCACGAGTGCGTGGTTTACCAATGTCGTGAAACAACGCCGCTAAACGCGTAATGCGAAAATCAAAATCATCACGGGCATCTTTTTGCACATTCTCTACAACGGCCAAGGTGTGCGTGAGCACATCTTTATGTCGATGAATGGGATCTTGCTCAAGACGCATGAGTAACAACTCAGGAAGAAATTGGTCAACCAATAATGTGTCCGCCAAAAACCACAAACCGAAACTTGGTCGTGGTGTGACCATGAGTTTGTCGAACTCAATGCGAATGCGTTCGGGCGACACAATGGATAAACGCTCTGCCATTGCAGTCACCGCTTTGGTGATTGCAGGATCGGGTGCAACTTCTAATTGAGAAATGAATCGTGCTGCGCGCAACATTCGCAACGGGTCATCGGAAAAAGATTCTTCAGGCGACAACGGTGTACGTAATTGACGTGTCAATAAATCTGCGGCGCCGCCGAATGGATCAACAAGAGTGGGAGTGTCACTCGTTAACTCCAATGCCATTGCATTAATGGTGAAGTCGCGACGTGAAAGATCTGCTTCGATGTCATCGGCAAACACCACATCTGGCTTGCGTGAATCGGGTGAGTAGGCCTCTGCACGATGCGTAGTGATTTCATAGACGCGTTCGCCGATCTTGAGACCAATGGTTCCAAAACGCTCCCCTTGAGTCCAGATTGCATCGGCAATGTCGGCAACGAGCGCCTTAATCTCGTCGGGTCGCGCGGTTGTTGTGGCGTCAAAGTCCATCGCGTCACTGATGAGGCTCTCGTTGTTACCCGCTAATAAAAGGTCGCGCACTGTGCCACCGACGAGAAATAGACGATGCCCCGCCGCGCTGAATCGCTCGGCGAGAGGTCTCATCTCTTCAAAAATGGGGGCAAATCGGGCTGGGATCATGGCAAAAGGTCTCCATACATATGGTGCGCACAAAGACTGCTCAAGGCTAGGCACCAATGGTGGGCGCGAGACGCCAAGAACGGGGATCCCTCTCGACCCCTTGGTGCCTGCGGGGCACTACCGTTGCGGTCTATGAGCGTGGTCGAGCGTGCCCCCCGGCGCGGAACATTGTGGTCCGGACCCACTGTTGTTCATGCCCGTCCTCTCGCCCATGACCCCGAGGCTGCATTCCTCATTATTAGTGGTGCCCACGACGACAATTTCTCCTTTCCTGGCCCCGAGACGATTGAGCAATGGCTCACCACTTTGAAGTCATGGGGGTATGCACGAGTGCGCACAAGTGCACTATCTCCCCGCCCTGACAGCGCCCTTCGTGAGGTGGGCTTTGCCCCCGTCCAAGACCTCATGCTGATGTCAATGTCGCATTGGACCCCACCGCAATTCTCTTTGGCTCCCGACATCGCTCCCAAAAAGGCAGTGCGGTGGGGCAACCGGATTTCCTCATCACTACGAGATGACGTGCTGCGCCTCGATGCTCGTGCATTTGGCGACACATGGGCCCTCGATAGAGATGCATTCACCGATGCCTTGCGAGCCACTAAACGGTCGCAAGTGTTTGTGGCCCGTCATAAAGGAGTGCTTCAAGGTTTTGCAGTAGTGGGCGCCACTGGTGGCACGGGGTACCTGCAGCGGCTTGCGGTTGATGCGCACGTACATCGCGCGGGAGTCGGCAGTTGCTTGGTAGCAGCAGCTGTGCAGTGGAGCTCGCGAAGGGGATGCCGACACACTGTGGTGAACACTGAGATCAACAACCAGCCAGCACAGCATCTCTATGAAAAAATAGGTTTTGTCTCACTACCCAACCGTCTCACGGTGTTGCAGAAGGAGTTGCATTGAAAAAAATTGCATCGCTTCTTTTTGCGCTTCTCGTGTTGACGCTCTCGTGGCCACAGACTGCGGTGCGCGCCTACACACCTACTGGTGTTTTGCCGATCACAATTGTTGCTCAGCCGTTCAACATCTCTGGTCCAAGTGTGGTGCGATTTGTTTTCACCGCCCCACCAGAAGCGCTCGCTGACACTCGCAACATTGTTGATGTGCAACTACATCGTCGTGTTGCAACTCGTGATTCACTCCAATCTATTGCAACAGGAGACGCAAGTGTCCGCGTCATCGACACTGTCTCGTCATCGTTACGCAATGTTGCACGCGATGCCGAAGGACGACTTGTGCTCAATACAACAGTGAGTATGCAATCGGAAGCAAACTCGTCGTTGACATTTGCTTTTGATGGCGTGTACCCAGTGACACTGAGTATTCGGAACTCCCAAACAAATGAAGTCATCGCGTCAGTCTTAACGTTTGTCAACAAGAGACAAGATGTAGTTTCATCGCCTGCATCCATCACTACGTTGATTCGCCTTACCGCGACGCCTTCATTGTCGCCCGAAGGACTTGTTGTGGTTTCAGAAGACACACGGCAAAAAGTACGTGATTTTGTTGCGTTTTTAGCTACATATTCAGCACCTTTAACCATTGGCATTGAGCCAGAGGTTCTCTCGGCACTTGCTCTCTCCACACAATCAGAAGACGCCCAGTTGCTGACAAATCTTCGTGAACAACTCCGTCGTTTCTCTGTGGTGACATCTACTTTCACCTCAACAGATGTTTCTTTATTTGCAGCAACGGGTCTCGATGACGAATTCATCGAACAATTACGTCTTGGCGAATCAACGTTGAATCGATACCTCCCCGATGTCACCATTCAACGAAGTTCATGGATTGCAGATGCCCCCATCACTGCATCGGGGACACAACTCTTGCGCAAAGCCGGCATCGCATCGTTGCTACTCATGCCCAACGCACAACGCAATGCTTCTACTGCAGGATCGCCATCGGTGATGACGCGCCCAGAAGGTCGTCCCACTGATTACATGTCCATCTTGAAAGTAGATCCAAATATTGCATCGGTGCTTTCCAGCACTTCCTCGAAAACTTCGGCAACTCTTTCTGCGTATCGCAGTGCCGCCGAAGCTGCTCTCTTGGCAGATGATTTACGTGCTGCGGGACAGTCAAGCGATGAGGTGCGCATCGTGGTGTCCTCACAAACCGGTGAAGTGGGTGCAAACAATGCGCTCACCTTGGCGGCGCGAGCCATTGTGGGTGCAAATGGATTATCTGTGGTGGACATGTCTGGTCCGTATCTCGTGACCACACAAACTCCCATCACCACCTTTTCCGCAAATGCCCCCACCAATGCCCAAGATCGTGCGCGACAAATATCTGCCGTGCGACGTGACCTCGATGCCACCGCCTCGATGATCGGCGAAACCGATGTCCGCAGAGACCTTTGGGCTCACCTTCTTGCGGTGGGTGAATCCTCGCGAGTGAGCTCGGCCCAGCAATACCTCGATGGCCTCTCGGCATTGTTGTTGGCCACTCGCCAAGCAGTCACCATCAATACCCCAGGCACCATCACGTTGTCGGGGCGCAACAGCATCATCCGATTGCAGGTGCGCAATAACTCGGCCACCGAATTGATCATTCGCCTTCAACTCACCAGTGCAAAGTTGGAGCTCGATTCTCCCGACCGCCTCGTCACTTTGAATCCAGAGAGCACCACCGAAATTGAGGTTCCTGCCGAGGCCCTCTCCAACGGGCGATTCCCTATCTCCATGACCGTGACCACCCCTTCGGGAAATGTAGATGTGGTCCCCCGCACCACCATTACCGCACGGGTGAACGCCCTCGCGGGCTACGGCCAACTCGTGAGCATCTCTTTATTGCTGGTCTTGGGTGCCTGGTGGTGGTCCCATTGGCGAAAGGGCAAGCTTGCCGCTGCTCGGGCGACTACGGTTTCTTCTTAATGACCGTACGAATTGTTACCGACTCCTCTTGTGATCTTCCCCAGCAACTTGCTGACCAATTGGGAATCACAATTGTTCCTCTCAGTGTTCGCTTTGGCGATACCGAATACATCGACCGCACCACCATTACTGCAAGTGAGTTCTGGGAAAAGTGCGCCGCTTCACCGGTATTGCCTGAAACTGCTGCACCGCCTCCTGGTGCATTTGAACAGGCCTATAAGAATCTTGCTGCTGCAGGCGCAACATCGATTGTTGTTCTTTCATTGTCATCAGATCTTTCCGCCACCATGCAAAGTGCCGAACTTGCAGCCAAGGGTGTCGCAGGCCAGATCGACGTGCGTGTCATCGACAGCCGTACTGCATCGATGGGTCTTGGCCTTCTCGTGTTGGATTGCGCCGAAAAGGCAAAAGCTGGTGCTGGCGTGGAAGAAATCGTGGCTCTAGCGGGGCAATTGATTCCCCGCACCCACGTCTATGCAGCTCTCGACACGTTGGACAATCTCAAAAAAGGTGGTCGTATTGGTGGCGCCAAGGCAATGTTGGCCACAGCGTTATCCATTAAGCCGCTCATTGCCATCAAAGATGGCGCGGTTGAAGAAGCCGGCAAACAACGCACGCGCACAAAGGCTCTCTCTTTCTTGGCCGACATCGTCAAGAAATATGACGGTCAGATTGAGCGAATGAGTGTTCTGCATGCACAGTGTTCCGACATCGATGCATTCGTTGCTTCGGTGAAGAGTGTCTATTCAGGTGAAGTTGTTATCAGCGACATTGGTGCTGTCATCGGAACACACGCAGGTGAAGGAACCATCGGCGTCGCATTTCGCACGAAGTCCTAAGGGGTATCGCCCCATCGAGGGGTTATCCACAACTAGCGTAAACATCCAGTAATGGCTGCTTCACGTTCCACCCACGACCTCATCGGCGGTAGATATCGCCTCGATGGTCCCATCGCATCGGGTGGTATGGCCGACGTATGGCGCGCAACAGACTTGCAATTGCGTCGTGAAGTAGCAGTAAAACTTTTACGCGCAACAGTTGCTGATGACAAAACAGTTGTCGAACGTTTTCGTCGTGAAGCACGATCGCTCGCGCGTCTTACTCATCCCAACATTGTTCCGGTGTATGACTGCGTCGAAGAAGATGACGGACAAGTTGCGCTTGTCATGCGTCTCATTCACGGAAAATCACTTCGCGACATGCTTGATGAAGCCGGTGATGGAACAGCGCCGGGAGAACTTGGCGTATACCTCACAGTGCACATCGGAAAATCAATTGCTGCAGCGTTAGCTAAAGCGCATGCAGAAAATATTGTGCACCGCGACATCAAGCCGGCAAATATTCTGATTACGCCAAAGGGCGAAATTCTTCTCACGGATTTCGGTATTGCAAAACCGTTAAAGAGTTCAGAAGATGACGGCACAGACCTCACTCGTGTCGACATCATGATGGGCACAGTGAAATATCTTTCGCCCGAACAAGTACAAGGACGACCACTAGATGGTCGTGCTGATATGTATTCACTTGGCCTCGTGCTGTATGAATGTTTGGCTGGAAAAGCGCCATTTAAAGGGGAAAACGATCAAGCAACTGCTGTTGCGCGATTAGAACGTGACCCCACACCTCTTGGTGGTATTCGCACAGATGTGCCTTCCACGGTCATCAACGTGATTCACAAGATGTTGCGCCGCAAACCAGAAACTCGCTACGCAGATTGCAGTGAAGTAGTCGTTGCACTCGATGAGGCAATGCGTAACTTGCATGATGCAGATACGCCCGCAGGTGGACTACAACCTGGCGGCACGGTTGCTCCGCGCCAACGTCCCGTTCCATTAGATCCTTTAATGGCCAACACTTCGCAGCGAAACTTAAGTTCGGTACCTCGCGATGACACGCCACCTCGCACACCACGTGCGCCACGACCCGAACGCGCAACCAAAGATGCAACTCCGCGTGGCAATGCGCGTACCAAAGCCGCGTTGCCCACGCGTCGACGCACTTCCACCAAACGCAGCTACGTTCCTATTGCGTTGTTGCTGACCGCAGCAGTAGTGATGGCATTTATGTTGTGGCGCGGATTACAAAACACAAGTTCCGACACGTTGCCCACGATTGTCGACAATGTAGAAATCACTGCAGTGAATCTTGTGGGAGTGAAAAGTTACGACCCCAACGGTGATGACAAAGTAGAAAACGAGGACATGTTGCCTGCATTGCTGGACAACAATCCGGCCTCCGAATGGACCACCGTGTGTTACGGCAATCAATTCTTTGGCTCAAAGGCCGGCGTGGGCGTTGTGGCTACCTTGTCGGGAATTGGCCTTGGTGATCTGACAGCTAACTTCGCCAACGGCCCGTACAGTGCCGATGTATTCGTCTCCACTGCCGAAACTATTCCTGCAACTGTGGATGAGTGGGGCCTCCGCGTGGCAACTGCGTATAGCAAGGACCCCGGCATGGCCACTTTTGAGGTCAATGCCCCCGCACGCCATGTGTTGCTCCTTCTGCGCGAAGTAGGCCGCAGCAATTCATGCAGCAATGCCAACCCCTATAAGGGCCGCGTCGCAGATCTTTCCTTCACTTCTGCAAAGTGAACATCGACGATCTCGTCCTCTCCCGCGCACAAAAAGGTGACCCTGGCGCCCTAGACGCAATCTTGCGACATCATTACGACGCCATTCGCGCTGTGTGTCATCGCATTGTCATTAACTCCGCCGATGCCGAAGACGCCACCCAAATGGCTCTTATCTCTGTGGCGCGCGCGCTTCCCTCTTTCGATCGCCGTGCTTCCTTGAGCACTTGGATCTACCGCATTGCCACCAATGCAGCCCTTGATGAGTTGCGTCGCATCAGTCGACGCCCCATCCCCACGGAAGATTCCGCATTGGAACACACCCAGCCTGATGCCACCGGCGAAGTTGATGCTCGTATTTTGATCACGCATGCACTTGGCCGCGTGGCAACCGAATACCGAGTGGTTCTAGTTCTACGACACGTTGCCGATCTTGACTACGAAGAAATTGCCAGTGTGTTGGATATTCCGGTCGGCACCGTGCGCTCGCGCTTGGCGAGAGGTCGTGCACAACTCTCTGAAATTGTGGGGAACCAATTCCCCTCGCCCACACGTCACAACAGTGCAGACGACGCACTTCCACCAAAGGACGGTCGCCCATGAATAACGATGAACTTGACCCCACACTCGCCCAGGCAATGCGTGATGTTCCCCCCGTGGATGCAGCCATGCGTGAGAACCACATTGCCGCGGCAATTGAACAAGCCTCTACTTCCACCTTTACCTATGCAACCACCTCGTCCCGGCGTTCTATAGGACGCAGTGTTGCCGTTGCCGCAGCTGCCATTGTGATTCTCGTGGGAAGCTTTGCTCTCGGGCGCACTACTGCATCAGACCCAGTTGCCCCCATCGTCACTGCACCAAGTACATCGATTCCCAAAACAGCCTTGCCCACATGCACCGACCAATTTGATGGCGATGCCGAACTCGTGCATACCTACGAAGTCAATGATGTGGAATTTGCCGTTGTGAATGCCAACGGCGAGACAATCATCCTTGAAACACGGAGTTGTTCCTACATCACCCACTTCACACCCCGCGCTGACTAACCCTTTTGGTCATCAATGCGCCGTTAGGCTGACTCCCATGGCTTCCAATCCCCTCAATGACCCAGAATGGGCAACAAGAGCGGTCAATTTCATCGACCGAATTGTGGGATCAATTCGCAAATACACCACTCAGCCACTCATCATCGTGGCTCGTGGCATTGTTTTTGGGCTTCTTGCCGGATTTGGTATTGCCGTTGCACTCGTACTGGTACTTATAGGTCTGTCTCGTGGCTTGCAGTCAGCACTTGATGCTGTCTTCGAACATGAAGTCTCAGTGTGGGTGTCCTATTTTATTTTGAGCGCAATTTTCCTCGTCATCGGCATCGTGTTGATGCGCCGCCGATACACACCTGAACAAGAGAGTTAATTCATGTCGAACGCACGCAAAGTCATCATTATTGGTTCTGGCCCCGCTGGTCTTACAGCGGCTATCTACACCGCTCGCGCATCACTTGCGCCACTTGTTATTGAAGGCGAACCCAGCAGCACCTCTGATCAACCCGGCGGCCAATTGATGTTGACCACCGAAGTGGAAAACTTCCCCGGATTCCCCGAAGGAATCATGGGGCCAGAGTTAATGGGCAACTTTCGTACGCAAGCAGAACGATTCGGCGCGGAACTCGTCACCGAAAAAGTCACCAAAGTTGATTTTTCGTCGAAGCCGTTCAAAGTATGGATTCGCGAAACTGAATACACCGCTGAATCCATCATCGTGGCAACTGGCGCACAGTCCTTGATGCTTGATCTTCCCCGTGAAAATGAACTCATCGGCCATGGCGTTTCAACTTGTGCAACATGTGACGGTTTCTTTTTCCGCGGACAAGAAATTGCGGTTGTGGGCGGTGGCGACTCCGCCATTGAAGAAGCCAGTTTCCTCACCAAGTTTGCAAGCAAGGTGTACCTGGTTGTGCGTCGCGATGCATTGCGCGCCTCCCGCATCATGCAGCAGCGTGCACTCGATAATCCGAAGATTGAAATCTTGTGGAACTCACGTGTCAGTGAAATTCATGGTGATCAGTCATTAAGTGGTGTCACCATTACCGACACCGTCACCAATGAAACTCGCCCACTCAATGTGACTGGCTTGTTCATTGCTATTGGTCACAAACCCAACACGGGGCTGTTTACCAACATTTTGGAAATGGAAGACAGTGGTTATCTGTTGACCCGTGAAGGTTCCACCTACACCAACGTGCCGGGCATCTTTGCCTGCGGCGACGTGCAAGATCACACCTATCGCCAAGCAATCACAGCGGCGGGCTCGGGCTGTATGGCCGCGATCGATGCCGAGCGCTGGCTCGAGTCACAACACTAAACACCATGACGGTGCGAATTGGTCTGGTTGCAGTTTCTGATCGTGCCTCAACAGGCGAATACGCAGATCGTGGAACTCCTGCCATGGTCGAATATCTCGCGCGCACTCTCACTACCCCGCACGAAATAGTTGCCCGTCTCATTCCCGATGAGACTGAGCTCATTTCCTCCACCTTGGTGGAGTTAGCCGACGAACATCACTGTTGTCTCATTCTCACCACTGGTGGCACGGGGCCTGCACCCCGAGATGTCACTCCCGAGGCCACCGAAGCAATCTGTTCACGCATCATTCCCGGATTCGGGGAACTTATGCGCCGCATCTCTCATGCAGTCATTCCCACTGCCATTTTGAGTCGACAACTTGCAGGCATCCGTGGCTCCAGCTTGATTATCAACTTGCCGGGAAGCCCCAAGGCAATTGCGGAATGTCTCGACGCCGTCATGCCTGCTGTACCCGATTGCGTGGATCTCATTGGAGGGCCCCGCTTGGATGTGATTGAGTCCCTTGGCGCATGGCGGCCTCCGCAATCTTGAGGGCTGCCACAGTAAAGTGAAGTCCTACGAAAGGATTCGCAATGGCTGCAGGAATCATCACTCTCACAAGTTCGACATTTGACGAAACCGTTAACTCTTCTTCCACCCCCATCTTGGTGGACTTCTGGGCCGAATGGTGTGGCCCTTGCAAGCAAATTGCGCCGATCCTCGAGCAGATTGCTGCAGAGATGCCTTCACAAATCACCATCGCCAAACTGAACGTTGATGACTACGGCGACATCGCAGGTCGTTTCAATGTCATGAGCATTCCCACCATGATTCTTTTCGACAACGGCGATGTGAAGACACGCATTGTTGGCGCGATGCCTAAAGGTCGCATGGTTCAGGAGCTCACACCATTTCTTCCCGCTTCCTCATAAGTCCAGGGCACCGCGGTCCTGCGGTACATGAACTGCAGCGCAAATTGTCTGCAGCGGGTTTCCTTGCACCAGGTGCCGCCGAAGATGCAACCTTTTGTGCGCGCACGCATGCGGCACTTGTTGCTTTTCAAGATTCCTATGGTCTACGCACCACAGGTGAATGTGATGATCAGACATGGTCTGCACTCATTGAAGCGTCGTGGGTGTTAGGTGAGCGTTTGTTGTTCTTGCGCACGCCCAATCTTCGTGGCGACGATATTGCCGAATTACAAACGCTTTTAAACAGATTGGGCTTTAATTGCGGGCGTGTTGACGGCATTTTTGGCCCGTTAACAGTGGATGCTATTTCTGATTTCCAAACCAATATTGGTGTGGATGCAAATGGCATTTGCACGCCAGAACTTGTGCAACACATCAAACGCATGAGTTCTCAAACAGGCGAAGGTCCCGGCGTTGCACTTGTGCGTGAGTCAATTGATTTGGCTCTTCACAGCGACACAGACGCCGCACGCGTCGTGGTGGGATTTTTCCCAGGTGTTGCAGCACTAGCTCATGCGCTTGCGCGTCGCGTACGTGAACAACATCCACTCACCACCACTGTGGACTCTGATGCATCCACACAAGCAATGACAGCGAATCGATTTTCTGCAGATGTGTACGTGGGTGTTGAAGATGCAGATGCGCCGAGTTGCACGATCTATTTCTATGAAGTGCCCACGTTTACAAGTGTGGGTGGTCGCAACTTGGCACATCACATTGCATCTGCAATACGCGCACGCGTTCCCGAATTATCTGTGCACGTGCAAGGCGTGCGGCATCCTGTGTTGCGCGAGACGCGCATGCACGCTGTGTTGTGTTCCATGGGACCAAGCGATGTTGTTGCTCTCAAGACCAATGCCTTGTCGGCGGCCATTGATCAGGCGCTGGCCGCATGGCTTGCCGATCCCACTAGCGAGGCCTAGTTATCCACAGGTCATCCACAGATGTGGACAATTTTCACCCTCAACCTTCAGTTGTGGTTGAATCCTGTGGAAAAAATTACACCGTTGAAATTTTGGGGCTAATTGACCCGAAAAAATTACTTCTCGGCCATGCGGCGATAAATCCGCTCAAGATCGAGCAGGTCAGCAAACTCAATGGAGATGCGCCCGCGCTTGCCCGCCATGGAGACCCCCACTTTGGTGTCGAGGAACTCAGCAAGCAGGCTCTCTAGCTCCAATAATCCCGCGGGTTTCAGACTTGGGCTCGATGGTGCGGACTTGGGCTGAGTTGCCGGTGCGCCAGGGACGCCATCGCGAACAGCGTCTTCTGTCTGGCGTACAGACCAGCTTTCTTTCACAGCGAGTGCGGCCAAATTCTCCATCTCTTTGGACGTATCGCATCCCAAGAGAGCACGAGCGTGGCTTGCCGAGAGACGGCCATCGGCCAAATATCCCTGCACCGCTGCGGGCAACGTCAAAAGTCGCAACGCGTTGGTGACAGCGGCTCGGCTCTTCCCCACTCGCTTTGCCACTTGTTCGTGTGTGAGAGAAAAGTCATCTGCCAGTTGTTGGTACGCCGATGCTTCTTCCAAAGGCGTGAGATCTTGACGGTGGAGATTTTCTACAAGAGCCTGTTCCACGGAGCCGAGCTGGTCAATCTCGCGTACCACCACGGGAACTTCAGTCAGCTTGGCTTTTTGGGCCGCACGCCAACGGCGCTCACCTGCAATGAGTTGATACTTTCCTGGCCCCACTTCACGCACGAGGAGTGGCTGCAAGATGCCAATTTCCTTAATGGAGTTGGCGAGATCTTTCAATGAGTCCTCATCAAAGTGCACACGAGGCTGATTCGGGTTCGGCTCAATCGAGCCGGTGGGCACATCACGTAACGCAGATGCAGGAAGGTCAGCCACCGGTGCAGCCGGTGTTGCGCCCGCGGGAGCTGGTGCTGGATTCTCCGTACGTTCTGTAGGAATAAGGGTAGAGAGACCCTTACCTAGCTTTCGGCGTTCTGCCATGGCTCAACTCCTTTGCGACTGCGCGATATGCCTTGGCGCCCTTAGAAGTAGATGCGTGCTTCAACACAGACATCTCCATCGATGGCGCTTCCGCCAATTTCACGTTGTAGGGAATCACGCTCTTGAACACCTTGTCGGTGAACGCCGTGCGCAACTCTGCTTCCACTTCTTGCGACAACTTCTTTGAAGACTCCGACATCGTCAACAAATAGTGGGCAATTTCAAGATCTGGATTCAATGCGGAACGCACCTGACGCACTACGTCGCTGAGATCGCGCAGGCCTTCAAGTGCGAAGTACTGACACTGCACCGGAGCCAAAATGGCGTCTGCTGCCATAAAGGCGTTCACTGTGAGGCGACCCAAGGTAGGCGGGCAATCCATCAAGATGTAGTCCCAATCCTCACGGCATGCGTCAATGGCGTCTTTCAAACGAGGCTGGGGGAACATCTCGGCTACAAGCTGGGCTTCTACTTCAGCGAGTTGCTGGCCTTTCGGGGCGGGGGCAACAAAGAGATTCTTCTCGGCAGTGGGCTCCACGATCGCGTCGAGGGTTTCCTCGCGACGCAGAACTTCAGCGATGGTGGGGGCGTCTTCAGGGATGTTTACACCCAGGCCGGACGAAGCATTGCCCTGTGGGTCCAAGTCGATAATCAGCGTGCGAAAGCCCATTTCCGCAAGGGCAGCGCCAAGGTTGATCGCCGTTGTCGTCTTTCCGACCCCACCCTTTTGGAGAGAGATGGCTAAAACGACTGTGTCAGATGCGCTCATAAGATTTTCGCTCCTGGTCGTGAGAGTCGTGGTTGGTGTCCTCAGTGTAGGGGCAGCCTGTGGACAACTGGTGGATACGGGTCATTGTTTCACGTGAAACATCACTTCTCTGAGCCCCCATCTCGGGTAGCCCCACAATGTTTCACGTGAAACATTTGGAAGATTTTGACACGAGGAATGTTTCACGTGAAACATTCCCAGACCCTTATTTTCTAAGGGGTAACCCGCAAAACAACCACTCCGGGAAGGAAAATGGGGGGCTCAAAATGGGCCTTAGTGCAGAGCTCGATAGGCCATCTGGAAGGGTCAAAAACGGGTGGTTCGGACACGATCAGGCTTCCTCCGTTTTTTAGGAAGGGTCGCGCCAGGGTGGCAGTGGTCTCCGGATTGGCGAACCCACGGCACACCACCGCGTCATAGGTTCCCGCGTGGTCCGCATCTTCGCCAAGAGACTCCACCTCGGCAGTGAGCACCTGAATTCGGTCGGCCCATCCCAAACCATTCACCGCCATCCGCAGGGCATCCATTCGAGTTTGGCGCCTGTCCACCAAGGTGAGTACCAGCTCGGGACGAGCCTCGGCAATCACCAGGCCAGGAACTCCCGCGCCTGTGCCGAGGTCAATGACCCGGTGCGCTGCTGTATCTAGTGCATCCACAAACTGCTGCGCATGGGCAATCACTTCATCAATCGGGCGATCACCCAAGGTGCCCACACGTTGTGCGGTCCGCAAGACATCGGCAACGGTGCGGCGAGAATTCACGCCTCGACTGTAGTGGGCAAAAGAAAAGGCCCGCCTTTCGGCGGGCCAAATCTCTTGAAGCTGTATGCGTTACGCAGGTTCCACAACCACACGACGGCGAGGGTCATCGCCCTCAGAGCGTGTGGTGACGCCCTCAAACTCTGCCAAGGTGTCGTGCACAATCTTGCGATCAGCCGATGACATGGGCTCGAGCATGCGTGACGATCCTGTTTCCTTCACTTCTGCGGCCACCTTGTGCGCAAAGCGGCTCAATGCCTCTTTGCGGCGTTCGCGGTATCCGGCAATGTCAATGCGCAAGCGGGTGTCTTGATCTCCGAGACGACGTTGGCTTGCCACGCGGGTGAGATCTTGAATGGCCAACAAGGTCGCTCCACCTGGGCCCACCATGAGTCCAAGGTCGCTTCCTTCGAGGCGTACCTCGATGTCGTCTTCTTCGCGGTTCACCGACACAGTGCTCTGCACGCCAAAAGCTGTGGCCAATCCTGACAAGAACTCGCTTGCCGCTTGGCCCACCAAAGCGGGGTCGACTTCAACCTTTTCGCGGGGTTCACGGGGTTCACGTGGCTCGCGGGCTGGTCGGTCGTTGTTGCGCTGACGGCCTTCGTTGCGTGGCTTTTGTTCACGACGCTCGCCTGTCTTTTCACGACGGGGACGACGTTCACCGGTTTTGCCGCGCGGGCTAGTGGGCTTGACGCGCGCGCGTACGCGAGCTTCTCCACGAGTACGGCCGAAGAGTCCCTGCTTGGGCTCGTCAACGACTTCGAACTCGGCGTCGTCTTCGGCTACACCCAACTGGTCAAGTGCTGCTTCTTTTGCTTCTTCCAGGGTGTTCCCTGTTGTTTCAACCCACTGCATGGGATCCTCTTTTTCTGTGATGACTGTTCTGTCTGTTCAATACAGTCGCGATTTATTTGTTGCGCTTGCTCGGTGGAACCGGGCGAGCAGGTCGTCCACTTGGGGTGGGGCGATTCTTTCCTGGCGTCACACGCTTGCTCTGAATAGGAGCAGGTGCTTGCTTTTGTTCATTCTTCTGCTTGCTGGATTTAGCAGAGTCGTCCTTGCCAATCTCTCGGGCTTTGACACTTGCCTCTTGGGCTTCGCGACCAAGACCGTTCTCGCCATAGAAGCGACGGGTGATGTAGCCCTGTTGCACAATGCGGAAAATGGCCTGGACCATGTAATACGCCACAAGGCTGGTGGGCAGAAACACTTGGAACACAGCAAATGCCACGGGCAGGTACTGCATGATCTTGGCCTGCATGGGCGACATCGTTGGGCTCACCGCACGGCTTGCCACCATGCGCTGCTGGACGAAAAACAATCCGCCAAGCGCCACGATCAGCAATGCGTAGGGGAGGCCCTTCACAAAGTTGTCTCCCATGGCCTCGGCAGGGGTGACCGCCAGGTTCAAACCGAACGACAACATCTCGGTTGCCTTATCTAGCGATTGATAGAGGGCGGTGTCCTCAGGGATGTACTTGGGGTCGAAAGTGCCGTCGGCGCCCTTACGGGTGAGGCCACTGAGCACCTGGAACATGATGATGAACACCGGCATCTGGGCCAGCAATGGCAAGCAGGAAGCCAAGGGGTTCACCTTGTGCTCCTGGTAGAGCTTCATCATTTCTTGGTTCAGCTGTTGGCGATCTCCGCGAAATTCATTCTGGAGACGCTTCATCTCGGGCTGGAGGCGTTGCATCTCCAACATTCCCTTGGTGCTCTTGAGCGTCAAGGGCGTGATGAGCAACATGATTGCCACCGAAACCATCGAAATGGCAACGGTGTATTCGCCCACCCAGTCATAGAAGGTGTCGATGAGCCATGCAGCTGATTGGAAAAATACGTCAAACATGAAAGCCTCTCTTAGGCATGCCCTTTAGGGGCGGGGACGGGGTCAACCCCGGAGGGCCCAAACGGGCGACACCGGGACAACCGACGGATAGCAAGCCACGTACCGCGGCCAGAACCATGGACAGAAATAGCCTCCACGGCATATTCAGAACAAGAAGGCCAAAACCGGCAAGGGGAGGGTCGACCCTCTCGGGCCACCTGATACCAATGAATTGCACGAAGCAACCCACCTTGAATACGGGGTGTCTCGGGGGGGTGTGTGTCGTGTGCGCAACTCATGACCCCACCTTTTCTGACACCTTGGCCAGCAAGCGATCGAGGTGCTTGGCCAGTTCGGAGAACTCTGTGCCGTCGGCACGGCGAGATGCACCAAACACGTATACCCCGGCAACCATCGCCGATTCACGGGTTTTCACTAATTCACGAAGTTGGCGGCGCAATCTGTTGCGGCGCACGGCAGACCCAAAGGGGCGACCCAAGGCGTAACCCACCTGGGGAGAGGGAAGAGAAGCGTCAACGAACATGGTGCACGACAGGGGTCCGGAACGAACATGGATTCCCTCCTGGCGAAGCCGAAGGAAGGCTGCTCGGTTCTGGATACGACCGATCAAGCGCTGAGGCGGTGACGACCCTTGGCCCGACGCGACTTCAAGATGGCCCGGCCAGCTCGAGTGCTCATGCGCGCACGGAAGCCATGCTTGCGTGCTTTGCGTCGGTTGTTGGGTTGAAAGGTGCGCTTCATGGCGGCTCCTATGGGACAAGCTCCACGAGGGAGCGCGAGGTCTATGGAGGTCTTCCTGTGCCAGCGGCACGAGACGAAAACCTTCCACAAGGCTAACGGGCGCCACCCCACGAAATGCAACGTAGGGCACCTGAGACGCTCAAATTTGCACAATCCACAGGTACTGCTACTTTCGTCTATCCGGGCAATTCGCCCGGAGCACATATCCACACCCTGTGGATTGTGTTGTGGACGACATCTGAGGAGGCACAAGATGAGCAACCACGAAGCAGTGTGGAATGCCACGGCACAACTTCTCAAAGCACAAGTGTCAGAGGGAGTTTGGTACTCCACTTTCAATGACGTTGTCGCTGTGACAAGTGAAGACGATTCTTTGCGATTGCAAGTTCCTAATGCACACGTGCGTGATCGCATCGTGACTCGCTACAGACCTCTCGTTATCGACGCTCTCGACGAGATCGGTGAGAGCGATCGTGAGCTGATTATCGACATCAGCGATGTGGCGTTAGCCGACGACACAGTTCTTGACGACATCGATGATCTCGATGTGGAGACAGCGCCTCAAAAAGCCGTACAACCCAATAACGGCAAGGGAAACGTGATTGGCCTCAATCCTCGTTACACCTTTGAAAACTTCGTGAAGGGCGCCTCTAACCAGTTCGCACTCGCGGCTGCATTGCGCGTTGCCGAAACTCCTGCGCGTTCGTACAACCCTCTGTTCATTTACGGTTCAGCCGGACTTGGCAAGACACACCTCTTGCAAGCAATCGGTTGGTACGTGCATGCGCACTACGCGCACTACGAAGTGCGTTATGTCTCCACCGAAACTTTCTTGAACGAATACGTCGACGCGATTCGCACAAACACCACCGCGGCGTTCAAACGTCGCTACCGAGACGTGGATGTTTTGCTCATTGATGACATTCAGTTCATGGAAGGAAAAGAGGGTCTCCAGGAGGAGTTTTTCCACACCTTCAACTCCCTCCACGGAGCCAACAAACAGATCGTTATCTCGTCGGACCGAATGCCAGATGCCATCCCCACCCTCGAAGATCGACTCCGCGGGCGCTTCCGTTGGGGCCTCATTACCGACATTCAGCCCCCAGATATGGAAACTCGCCTCGCCATCTTGAGAAATAAGGCCGAAAGGGACAACACTCCCTTGCCAGATGACGTTTTGGAGTTCATTGCCACCAATATCACCTCCAACATCCGTGAATTAGAGGGTGCCCTTATCCGAGTGACGGCCTATGCCAACCTCACCCGAGAAGCACCTTCCATCACCATGGCGGAACAACAACTGGCCGACCTTCTCACCGCAACAGCTCCTAAGCACCGCACCGACGAGGAAATGCTCGCCGAGATCGCGGGATATGTGGGCTTCACGGTGGAGGCCCTGAAGGGTAAGTCCCGTCAGCGCCCCTTGGTGTCGGCTCGCCAGATCGCCATGTACGTCTTCCGCGACATGACCGAGTTGAGCTATCCCGCCATCGCTCGACTCTTTGGAGGCCGTGATCACACCACCGTGATTCATGCCGTAGAGAAGACCCAGCGCCTCATGCGTGAGGACAAAGCCACATTCGACCAAGTGACCGACATCATCGGCCGCATCAAGAATTCATAGAAAACAAGGAATTGTGGCTGTGAATTTCATGGGGACATCGGTGTGGGGCACTTGTGAGGAACAGGGCATAAACCCCCTGTCTTCCACAAGCAACCAAGTTGCACCGATGAAAGATGTGAAAACACACACCTGGCCGTGCACATGGTCTTTCCACCAACCACAAGGCTTAGATGTAGTTCATCCACAATCCACAGCCCTTATTACAAACATTATCTATATACATCACTTCACGGCTTCGGTAATCGCAAGCATTTACACTGAGCCCACACGACTGAAAGACGCAGCATGAAGTTCAAAAGCGAACAAGGAATTCTTGCCGAGGCTCTTGGCGCATTGGCACGTATCGCATCCTCGCGTAACGCAGGCACCCCAGCACTCGCCGGTGTGAAAATGATTCTTACTGGCGACACATTGACTGCATCCAGTACCGATCAAGACATTGCTTTGCAGTTCACTTTGTCTGTTGGTGGCGACACCGACGGGCAAGGCCTAGTAAGCGCACGCATGTTGAACGACATTGTGCGAGTAATGCCAAGCGGAAAAGTCACCGTTGAGTTCGCTGGCGACAACGCAACAATTTCCGCGCAACGTTCACAATTCACGGTTCCTACTTTGAACGCTGTCGAGTTTCCTCGCACCGCAACATCAACCGGTGAGCCGTTCACAATTTCTTCTAACGAATTCAAAGCAGCGCTCGCACAAGTTGTGCAAGCAGCAAGTACTGATCCACAAAAGCATCACTTGTCGGCAGTGTTAATGACTTCCACCGACAAAGGAATTCGTCTTGTTGCAACCGACGGTTATCGCTTAGCAATGCGTGACCTCGAGGGAACAAGCGGACTGTCAAGCGATTCGTTTTTGATTCCTGCGCGCGCGTTGAATGAGTTGCAGCGCTTGCTCGATATTGCAGATGACATCACTATTCGCTTTAACGAAGTGGATGCAACGTTCCAATCACCGACAATGAGTTTGTCGACACGATTGATTAATGCTGAGTATCCGCCGTATCAAACAATCATCCCGAAAAACAACAGCAATTTAGCCACTGTGAATCGTGAAGAATTGTTGGATGCGCTGCGCCGCACACGCGTTCTTGCATCAGATACCACACCAGTACGCATTCGCATGTCAGAGGAAGGAATGCGCCTCACAGTCACACTGACCGATGGTTCCACCAGCGTGGAAGATCTCGATGCGCGTTTCACCGGCGAAGACATCACGGTTGCGTTCAACTCTGAATATCTTGCAAACGGCGTTGATGCGTGTGGATCAGAAGAAGTCACGATTTCTACAAGCGTTCCCAACAAGCCTGCAATCATTCAGCCCGTCGGCAACGATGGCTATCTGTACTTGTTGATGCCACAACGTCTCTGACGTGATCCGCCGTATAGAGCTCACAAACTTTCGTGTGTATGAACACGGCGTTATTGAACTGCATGAAGGCGTCACGGCTGTCGTAGGAAAAAATGCACAAGGCAAAACAAGCCTTGTGGAAGCAATGAGCTATCTCTCTACGTTGCGAAGTTTTCGAGGCGTGCAAAACGATGCGTTAGTGCGAGAAGGTTGCGACACTGCATATGTACGTGCGCTCATCACACATGATGATGGCCGCGAGATTTTGGTGGAAGCAGAAATTAATCGCGCAGGGCGCAATCGCGTTCTTGTCAACAAGCAACGCTTAGCGCGCGTGCATGACTTGTTGGGAGTAGTGCGCTGCACTGTATTTGCCCCTACTGATTTACAGCTTGTGTATGAAGGCCCAGCAGTGCGGCGCGACATGATGGACGATGCGCTCACCGCACTTGCTCCACGCAATGACGCTTTGCGCCGCGAAGTTGATCGCATCATCCGCCAGCGCAACTCCTTGTTGAAACAAGCAATGGGTCGGCTGACCCCAGAGATTGAAACAACACTTGACGTCTGGGATAGCCAATTTGCCCTCAAGGGAGCCCAACTGGGAGAAGCCCGCGCAAAACTCATCGCCCGCTTGAGCCCCTATGTCCGCGAGGCCTATGAATCGCTTGCCGGGGAACCCACCGCCATTGATGTGGTCTATGAGCCCGAATGGCGCCGCACTGGTTTGGCGGCGGCCTTGGCTGAATCTCGCGCCGAAGATGTACGACGAGCAGTCACCAGTGTCGGGCCCCACCGCGACGACGTGGTCCTCCATGTGAAAGGGATGTCGGCCAAATCTCATGCATCCCAGGGGGAGTGTCGCACTTTGGCCCTGGCGCTTCGCTTAGGTATTCATCGTTTAGTGACCGATGTGGTGGGCACAGCACCACTTCTCATCCTCGATGATGTGTTGAGCGAACTTGATCCACAGCGCTGCGAGGCACTTTTGCGTCACATGCCTGAGGGGCAAGTGTTGATAACCACCGCGCAACCTTTGCCTCCTGCGGCGCAACCCGACACCATCATCCACATCGCACATGGCACAGTGGTCACCCACGATGACTGATCACGAAGACATTCCGCCAGGCAAACCGCCGAGCCCACTCAATGATGTGTTGAGCAGGGTATTGCGACGCATGAAAATGTCCGATGAGGCCAGTGCAATCAGCCTGTTTTCAAGTTGGCGACAAATTGTGGGTGACGGAATCGCCGATCACGTCACACCTCAACGACTGGAAAAAAGAACATTGACAGTCGAAGTAGATGACCCTGCATGGGCAACACAATTGAAGTTCCTCGAATCGCAACTTTTATCCACATTGAAAGAACATGTGGGCGACGAAGTTGACACATTGCACATCAAAGTACGACGCACCCGTTGAGAACACTTACGAGGTTCCCTATCTCAACACACTCACATTGGTAGGATGGTAGAGCCATGGCAACATCTAAAAAAGCTCCGGCGAAGAATCCATCCGCCGATTACGGTGCGAAAGATATTCAGGTTCTCGAAGGCCTCGACCCCGTTCGCAAACGACCCGGTATGTACATCGGATCCACTGGTCTGGCGGGTCTTCACCACCTCATTTGGGAAGTTGTCGACAACTCCATTGACGAAGCCATGGCAGGGTTTTGTGATCGTGTGGGTATCACATTGTTGGCCGATGGCGGATGCCGCGTAGACGACAATGGCCGCGGAATTCCCGTTGATCCCTATCCATCGGGACCCCATAAGGGCAAAAGCGCCGCAGAAGTGGTGCTCACCGTGTTGCACGCCGGTGGCAAGTTTGGCGGCGAGGGCTACAAGGTTTCTGGCGGTCTCCACGGCGTAGGCGTCAGCGTGGTGAACGCGTTGTCCACCAAGGTGATTGTGGAAATTGATCGTGGTGGCGACCGCTACACCATGGAATTCACCGATGGTGGCAAAGTGAAGTCCAAGTTGGCAAAAACAGGCAAGACTCCTGCCAAGGGGCGAAAGACCGGCACCTCAGTCACGTTCTATCCAGACCCCACAATCTTTGCTTCCGAAGGTGTGGAGTTTGTAGCGCGCACTGTCACCGAGCGTTTGCAAACCATGGCGTTCTTGAACAAGAGCCTTGAAGTTGTCTTTGAAGACGAACGCGCAGGCAAAGAACGCAATGAGACTTTCCAATACAAAGGCGGCATTGTCGACTTCGTGAAGCATCTCAATCAATCCAAAGAGTCACTGTTCAACAAAGTGGCCTCGTTTGAAGACGAAGATGAAGACGAAGGCATGCAACTCGACATCGCCATTCAGTGGAACACCGGGTATTACGAAGGCATTCATGGTTATGCCAACGGCATTTCCACCACAGAAGGCGGTATGCACGTTGAAGGTTTCAAGACCGCTCTCACTTCGGTGATGAACAAGTACGCGCGCGAGAAAAATCTTTTGAAAGAAAAAGACGACAACTTGCTTGGCGAAGATATTCGCGAAGGCATCACTGCAATCATCGCGGTGAAGTTGCGCGAGCCACAGTTCGAAGGCCAGACCAAAGCAAAACTTGGCAACGTGCCTATGCGTTCCTTCGTACAAAAGAGCACCAACAAGTACTTGGCCGAATGGTTTGAAGAAAACCCCACCGAGGCCAACAAAGTTGTGAAAAAAGCAGTTGCTGCTGCACAAGCTCGACTCGCTGCAAAAAATGCGCGTAACGCGGTGCGCCGTAAAACTGCTTTGGCAGGCGCGGGTATGCCCGACAAGTTGAAGGACTGCTCAAGCGGTAAACCCGACGAGAGCGAATTGTTCATTGTGGAAGGTGACTCTGCAGGTGGCACCGCAGTAGATGCGCGCGATCCACGCACTCAAGCAATCTTGCCGATCCGCGGAAAAATCTTGAACGTCGAACGTGCACGTCTCGACAAAATGCTCAAGAACAACGAAATCCAAGCACTCATCACAGCTATTGGTGGCGGAGTAGGCGACGAATTCGATGTCACCAAAGCGCGCTATCACAAGATCATCGCGTTGGCAGACGCCGACGTGGACGGCAGCCATATTCGTACGTTGTTGCTCACGTTCTTCTATCGACAGATGCGCCCAATGGTGGAAGCCGGTTATGTCTACATTGCACAACCGCCGTTGTATTCCACTGAAGTGGGCAAAGAGAAGATCTATCTCAAAGACGACGTAGCCAAAGACGCATTCCTTCAGGAAAAGCCCAATCACAAAAAAGAATTCCAACGCCTTAAGGGCTTGGGTGAAATGGACTGGGAAGAACTGAAGAGCACAACAATGGATTCAATGACGCGCACCTTGTTGCAAGTCACCATTGAAGAAGCAGCAATTGCTGATGAAGTCGTCAGCGTTCTTATGGGCGATGACGTCGACAGTCGTAAGAAATTCATCACCACCAACGCACGTGATGTGCGCAACCTCGACTTCTAGTACGAACAGGATCCACCCATGAGTGACAACCCAAATCTGTTCGATCAAATCCAACCCATCCCTTTGCAAGATGAGATGGAGAGATCCTTCCTCGATTATTCGATGTCGGTCATCATGTCGCGCGCACTACCCGATGTGCGCGACGGACTAAAGCCCGTACACCGCCGCATTATCTGGGACATGGAACAACAAGGTTTCCGCCCCGATCGCCCATTCGTAAAGTGCGCACGCGTTACTGGTGACACCATGGCGCGTTATCACCCACACGGTGACGGCGCCATTTACGACGCATTGGTGCGTATGGCCCAACCATTCTCATTGCGTCACCCACTCATTGATTTCCACGGCAACTATGGCTCACCAGACTTTGGTCCTGCTGCTGCGCGATACACCGAAGCACGTTTGCATTCACTAGCCATGCGTTTGTTGGATGGTATTGACGAAAACACCGTCAACATGATTCCGAACTACGACGGCACATCAGAACAACCTGAAGTTCTTCCTGCACGTTTCCCCAACTTGTTGGTCAACGGCAGCCAGGGAATTGCCGTGGGTATGGCTACCAGCATCCCGCCGCACAACTTGGGTGAAGTTATTGATGCCACCATGCACCTCATCGATAATCCCGAGGCAACTCCAGAAGACCTGATGAAGTTTGTTCTCGGTCCTGATTTCCCGACCGGTGGTTTCATCTTGGGTCGCGCAGGAATTCAAGATGCATATCGCACGGGCCGCGGAAGCATTAAGACACGCGCCAAAGCAGTCATTGAAGAAAACCGCAGTGGCCGCATGGAAATTCAGATCACTGAATTGCCGTACCAGACAAGCTGCTCATCTATTGCTGCGCGTATTCAAGAACTTGTCGACGGCGGCGAACTTGAAGGCATTGCCGACGTGAATGATGCATCATCGGGTGGCAAGACCAGCCTTGTGGTGTTGTTGAAGCGCGATGCAAACGCAAATGTTGTTCTCAACAACTTGTTCAAGATGACGTCGCTCCAGTCAAGCTTCCCTGTGAACATGGTGGCCTTGGTAGATGGCGTGCCTCGCACAGTCAACTTGGCAGATGCACTCAATGGCTATGTGCGTCACCAAATTGAAGTTGTTACACGTCGCACACAATTCCGTCTCGACAAAGCACGCGATCGCGGCCACATCCTTGAAGGCCGCATCAAGGCGCTCAATGTCATCGACAAGATCATCAAGCTCATTCGCGAAAGCGAAGATGCAGCATCTGCGAAAGATGCATTGATGAAGAAGCCATATGAATTCTCCGAGCGTCAAGCAGTAGATATTTTGGACATGCAATTGCGTCAACTCACACGTTTGTCACGCATTGACTTGGAAAAAGAACTCGCCGATGTACAAGAGCGGATCAAAGAGTACGAATCAATTCTTGCTTCTGATCCGAAATTGCGTGGCGTCATCAAAGACGAACTCGCCGATGTAAAGAAGACTTTTGCAACAGACCGTATTTGCAAGATCATCAATGACTCTGGCGAAATGGCACTTGAAGATCTCGTTGATGACAAAGAACTCGTCATCGTGATGACACAAGCCCAATACGTAAAAGCTGTGCCCGCAAGTTCATTCCGTGCACAAGCTCGTGGTGGTCGTGGAGTCAAGGGTGCAACGCTGAAAGAAGACGATCTTGTTCGGCGCGTCATCTTCACGACAGCGCATGCGTATCTGTTGTTCTTCTCTAACCGTGGACGCGTGTACAAACTGCGGTCCGCAGATATTCCAGAACGTGAACGCACCGCAAAGGGCATTCCCATAGTCAACTTGTTGCCGCTGCAAGCAGGCGAAACAATTCAGGCAATTATCGATACGCGCGAATTCCCAGGCGAACGCTTCTTGTTCTTTGTGACTAAGAGCGGCCAAGTGAAAAAGACTGCGTTCGATGCGTATAACTCCAGCCGTCGCGATGGCCTTATTGCGTTGAACTTGAAGGGCGACGACGAACTCGTACGCGTTATTGAGACCTCTGGTGATGACGACATCTTTATTGCAAGCCAAGCAGGACAAGTCATTCGCTTCAACGAAAAAGAAGTGCGTCCCATGGGTCGTACCGCAGCAGGTGTGCGCGGCATGAAGTTGCGCGCAGGCGATGAAGTGGTATCGGCCGATCCTGGTCGCGACGACGATGCGTTGTTGATTGTGACCGATGCGGGTTATGCAAAGCGCACACAAATTGCGCACTTCCCACGCAAGGGTCGCGGAACACAAGGCGTTATTGGCGTCAAGATCACCAGCAAGAAGGGCCGCGTAGTAGCTGCATTCATGGTGGGTCTTGAAGATGAAATCGTGGCTATCGCTTCTAACGGTGTCACTATGCGTACCGAGGTCAAGCAGATCTCCAGTCAGGGTCGTGCAGCAACAGGTGTGCGCCTAATGAACCTTGATGATGGAGCCGTTGTTGCCTCTGTTGCGCCCATCTTGTCCACCGACGACGAATAACCCATTCAGCACTCGCGGCAACATCACGGTGTTGTCGTTGATGTGGTTCGCACTCACCGTGTTGGGTTGTGTTGCCATTGTGCGAGGAACCCACACCACGTTGTTGCGTGGTCATGCCCAAGGTGTTGCCGATGCAGTTGCGCTTGCGTATGCCGACCACGGAGCCGCATCCGCAGAACAACTTGCCCTAGTCCTTGGTGTGTCCATCACCTCTGCATCTACAGATCCCAACGGTTTCATCACTGTGGTGGTGCACGCAGACAACTTCACGGCCACATCTTCTGCGGGTTGACCTCGCGCGAGGCCGTGGGCTCATTAGTCTCAACATATGGCTTCTTCTGCACCCATGCCCGATCAGCGCCGTCGCGTGCGCCGGGTCTCGCGCATCTTGCGCGACATTGATGTGTGGAGCGTGTTCAAGGTGGGCATCATTTTTCACGCAGCGCTGTACGTGGTGTTGTTGCTGTCGGGTGTGTTGTTGTGGAATGTGGGCAGCGCAACAGGCACTATCGACAACATCGAGCAATTCCTGGAATCCTTCGGCTGGGATTCATTCACCTTTAAAGGGGCTGAGTTGTTTCAGTCCATGGCCATCTTTGGCATCTTTGCCATTGTGGGCGGCACGGGCTTATGGGTTCTCGGGGCCTTGGTTTTCAACCTCATCACAGAATTGGTGGGGGGCATTCGGGTCACCGTGCTTGAAGAAGAAGTGGTCGCGCGCCCTTCGACAGAACGAACGAATTAACGACCTGGGGATGTAACGCCGTCAATCACCGCGACGGCACAATTGGATCCCACGGCCAGTGGTTCGGTGGGGCCAACATCTGACACCAAGGTTGATCCGTCGTCGGCACGGATCGTGTAGCGGTGGGTAGCCCCAAGGAATTCCACGCGCATCACAGTGTGTGGACCATCGGCGGAGACACGTAGTTGGTGCGGACGCACCAACACTTTGTCACCCGAAGCACCCGACACATATGACGACACTGCAAGAAAATCCGCAACGAAGCGCGTTGCAGGGTGGTCATAGACGGTGCGCGGAGCTTCGCATTGGAGAATCAATCCGTTGTCCATTACAGCCACGCGGTCACCGAGTGTGATTGCTTCGTGGCGATCGTGGGTCACCAGAATTGCAGCGGTGTTGCGTTCGGTGAGAATTGCCTTCACATCCCAACCAAGTTCTTCGCGCAGCACTTCATCGAGTGCGCCAAATGGTTCATCAAGTAACACCACTGCCGGGCGTGGTGCAAGTGCGCGGGCAAGCGCAACACGTTGTTGTTCACCGCCAGAGAGTTGATGTGGGTAACGGCGAGCAAGGTGGCCGAGCTTGACAACTTCAAGCATTTCAGCTGTGCGCTTCTTGCGTTCTGTGCGCGACAGGTGGCGCAGACCAAACGCAATGTTTTTCTCTACGCGCATATGACCAAAAAGTGCATTGTCTTGGAAGACCAAACCAATGCGACGCTTTTCTGGTGGAGTGTGCGTGACGTCGACACCATCGAGTGTGACATGGCCTTCATCGAGTCCTTCAAGGCCTGCAATCACGCGCAGCATTGTGGACTTTCCGCATCCGCTAGGGCCGACCAATGTGATCAATTCTCCAGGCGCAACTTCAAGGTCCACACCATTCAACACATCACGGTCACCAAGCTTGCGACGAAGCCCGCTCACCGCTACTGCAGCATGGTTCGAGGTCATGAGATCACCTCGGCTCCACGTTCGAGGGCAACGAGGAGTGCTCCCACTGCGACCATGCCGACTGCGACCATGATGAGGGAGGGTACAGCCGCTTGCGCCCAGAGACTCTCTGATGTTGCTTGCCATACCCATACCGACAATGTGTCCACACCGAATGGGCGCAACAACAAAGTAATGGGCAGCTCTTTGATGATGTCCACGCTGAGAAGGGCAGCAGCAGCCAAGATGCCAAAGCGAGCGGCGGGAAGTTCCACCGATAACGATGTGCGCAGTGGTCCTGCACCCAGCACACGAGCACTCTCCACTGCAGCAGGCGGCACGCGATCGAGACTGGCTTCCACACCTTGATAGCCCACGGCGAAAAACCGCACCACAAGTGCGAACACAAGACCCGCAACAGAACCCACAAGCAAGAATCCATCGGGTAACCAAGATCGACGATCGATGGCTGCAAGTGTGACCACCGCACCGACTGCAACAACAGGACCTGGCATTGCATATCCCACAGTTGACAATCGACCAAGTGCATGAGCTACACGCCCACGGTGCGCAACCATGATCGCAAGCACGATGCCCAACACAATGCACACCACTGCGGCAAGTGCAGTCATCAATAACGTGTTGAAGGCGTGGTGACCCACACCGCCAGCAACAGTGACCGCTGTGTTGTTGCGCACGCTTTCCACACTCCAACCAACGAGGCGCACAAGTGGTACACCCACGGCAATCGCAAGCACTACAACAGAGGTAGCGATAGCAAATGTTTGTGCGGGCAGCGATAACACACGTGGTGTCATGGTGGCTTCTGCTGCGCGTCGCGAACGTCGCACGCCACGCCTCGACAGTCGCTCGATGGCGATCAAAACAAGAGCAGCTCCTGTCAATGCACCAGCTAATTCGGTCGCAGCACCGCGATCACCAGTCCCGAACCACACACGCATCACGCCATCGGCGATGGTGCTCACGTTGAAGAGTCGCACAGTGCCAATGTCAGTGAGTACTTCCATCGCAACAAGAGCGGCTCCGGCTGCAATTGAAGGTCGCGCTGCAGGCAGCGACACTTTGAAAAAAGTTGCGATGGGACTTGCACCAAGACTGCGCGCAGCTGCCAAGGTGTCGGCGCCTTGATCGGCGAATGCTGCGCGTGCAAACAAGTACACATACGGATACAACGACAACACAAGTACTGCTGCACACAACCACAGCGAGCGCACACCACGTGCACCCACTACCGATGACAACGTGTCGAGCCACACGAACCCACCGACATAGCCAGGTATCGCTAATGGAGTCACCAGCAACCACCCAATGATGCGCCGGCCACGAAACGCATGAGCACTGACTAACCATGCAAGTCCGGTACCGAGAATTACTGCGCCAAGAACCACTGCGAGCAAAAGCGTCACGGTGTCGATGATCATTCCCGGCAGCCGTGTGCGCCACAGCTCCGCCCACACATTCGTCGACGGATCAACAAGTGACCAGGCCAGAACTGCAATCGGAAACGCGACGAAGGCGACGATCCCAATGATCGTCGCCCAACCCAGGACCGTTCCCGGTCGTCGCACGGCCTCAAGGCCGAGAGTAGTCATCTATTCGTATTTCGCTTCCGATAACAAAGTGACGGCTTCAGCGTTACGACGTCCCAACTCTCGCACCGAGGCTTCATCGGACTTGAAAGTACCAAAGCCCGCGATGATCTCGCCTGGCTCAACAGTTGGGTCGGCGGGGTATTCATTGTTTGCATCACTAAAAGTTTTTTGACCTTTGGAAACGAGCCACTCCAGCAACTTCACGGCGGCTGCACGGTTCGGTGCGTTTGCTGTCACTGCGGCTGCACTCACATTGAGATGCGCACCCACACCGGACTGTTCTGGCCAAGTAATTGTCACGGGAAAATTAGGAGTCTCACCAAGCAGACGACCGAGGTAGTAGTGGTTCGCGAGTGCCACGTCACAGTCTCCTGCCTGAATTGCTTTCAAGATGTCGGTATCAGAGTTGATGTAGAGCGGGTCGTTAGCAACCCAAGAGTCAACAATGGTGCGTGTTGTGTCAGCACCCACGGTATTGATCAGGCCAGCCACGAGTGACTGTGTGTAGGGATGCGTGCTTGGACGTAAGCACAAGCGACCCTTCCACTGGGGATCTCCCACCTCTGCATATGTTGTCGGTGGTGTGGTGACTCGCTCACTCGATGTCATGATGACGCGAAGACGACGGCTGAGTGAGAACCAGGTGTTGTCAGCGGCACGCAGCGCCTCAGGGATTGCCCCCGTGAGAATCTCGCTGTCCACTGGCGAGAGCAATCCAGCTTCGGCCGCAAGTGCGATGTTGGCGGCGTCGGCTGTCATGACCAGGTCGGCTGGAGTATTTGCACCTTCGGCGGCGAGGCGCTCACGCAACTCGGGGTCAGACCCGGTGGTGAATCGCACTTCAATGCCGGTTTCGGCAGTGAACTCTTCAAAGACCGTTTCGATGCCATAGTGACGGCCCGTGTAGACGGTGACCGTGCTTGTGCCGTCCGCGGTGTTGTTTGATCCGCCACATGCGGCGAGTCCACTGACGAAAGCGGTCAACGAAAGAGCTGTGAGGGTTTTCTTGAGTACGCTGTTCTGGGGCATAAGGCAAACCTAACACCTGATGTTAGGGATGCCAAACAAAACGACAAAGATTCTTGTATCGATCGTACGTGTCGCGCCGCCATCACCATAGAACACTGGCATCTATTGCCCCCCTGCATATCTGAAACTAGATTCAGTCATGAACAAGGGAGGCCTCGTGGCTCACAGAAACATTCTCGTCAAGACATTTAGTTTCACCATGGCCGGGGCGATGCTGTTGGCATCCTGTGGCGGGGGAGACAATGATTCTCGCACTCGTAATGCGGCGATTGATCAGTCGAATTGCTGGATTACCCAACAGGCCAAAGACGAGGCTTTGACAACACTTGGCGCACAGATCGCCGAAGCCACGAAAGCAGCCGGCGAGATTGGGGCTGCCAATGACGAATACACCGCCGCAGCTCAAGCGGTGCAAGTGTCCTACGAGGCCTATTTAAATACGGCAGCGCAACAAGATGATTGGACTTCAGCTTTTGATCAGTATGCCGAGGATAAAGAGAGGGCCAACGCTGCCTACGACACTTGGAAGGCTCTGTCAGAGCGAGTCAACAGTCTCTCCCTCTTGAACGAACAAATGTCGCAAGAATCAAGTAAGCCCTTGTGTGGCGAGTCAACATTGGCGCCAGAAACCACTCAGTTAACAACAGAATCTCCCACCACCACGCCCACCTCACAAGGAGGCAGTACGGGCTCACTTGGCATTGATGATCCCTGGTGTAGTCAGTCGTATGTGATGCAGAACTCTCTCAAGGTGGGTGAGATCACCAATGTAGGCATCATCAAGTGCGGCAACTTGCAAGGTGTCATCACGGTGCCCGATGGGCTCTCCTCGGTTCCATCACAGAATGATCGCGAATTTGTGTGGACGTTGCAGGCGATTGTGCCAGGAACACACGAAATTGAGTTGTTCCATATCGATCCTGCAACTTCAGAGGAGGGGTTCAAACAGACCTACACAATTGAAGTATCAGGTGAGTTGACCGCTCCCGGCACACAGGCGCCCCCAACATCAATCGCATCTCCTCCGACCACAAGTTCCGTTGAGACAATCCCATGTAATGTGCCGGTGCCGCGCGAAGGACAATATTTCGTTGTCAATAAAGGCGATGTGATTGACCTCACATTTGATTTGTGTGGGCCGTTGACCGCAATTGCAACCAACTCTGATGACTGGAATGACACTGACTTCATTGGATATACCGACGAAGGTGGAGTTACTTTGTTCAACGTTCGTTTTCCGAATGTAGGAACTTCCCGACTGCATTTTTATGTGTACGAGATGTCGCCCTTCCGCTATTTAACGGATGCATCGATTGTCACCGTGATTGTTCGTGATCCATCAGTCAGCGATCCCTGCGAAGGGAAGGCCCCAGAAGGGTTATGGGAACCAGAACTCGAAGGTGGCACGTTCACAGCAACTTCAACGTGCGACGGCATCACTACGTTGAAAGTAGTTGTCGACAAGTTGGTCGGCGAGGAACGCACACAAGTTTTCAATGGCTACATGGCATCGGATTTTGGGCATATCGATCTCATTCAGATGTTCGGTGAAGGCACGTACAAGGTGTATCTGCGTCATGTCACCCGAGCCAATGTTGGCGAAGAATGGATGACAGTGGGTGATGCTGGTTGGATTGAAGTGACCTACACAGCGCCATCCGATAACACGCCAACAAACGCAGTCACACTTTTCCCTACGGCCATTTTTGATCCCTCTATTACTGAATCGCCTGCTGACCCACGTGCTGCAAGTCCAGAAGTGCCAGTTGTGGCAGTTCCAGGCACAACGTCTGTGTTGACATGTAACCAGGCGTGCATCGATTCGTTGCTCACACGTGCGGGAGTTACGAGCGGCACGGTAGAGATCGCCTTCGGTGAAGGAGACTTCGAGAAAGTCTCAACCAATGGCTCGTTCATTGCACCACTTACTGCAACCTCAGTACGGGTTCGTGTTACTCCCACCAACGGTGAGCCCGTCACTATGGCGGCAGTGTTCACCCGCGATTCGGTCAATGAGGCCTACGCCCAGGCGGCAATGGAAGAGGTGAGAACTGATCTGGCCACCACCGTGAGCGAGAGCGGAACGTCGTTCCCCTGGTGGATTATCGCAGTAGCGATCTTGGTGTTGGTCGCTGTGGGAGAAGCATTCCGCCGCCGGTTGAAAGGTAAGCCAGAGGCGGCATAGGCCACCAGTGGCCCCATTTGCCTATCTCAGCGGGCGTGCCCCGCAGGTAGGACCATTGGGCAGAATTTCAGATTGAGGAATACATCGTGCGGTGTCACCGTATACTCCTAATTCCCGTAATGGGGCTATAGCTCAGTCGGTTAGAGCGCATCCCTGATAAGGATGAGGTCACAAGTTCGATTCTTGTTAGCCCCACCATTTTGATTGAAATAGTGCCATCGGGTCGCGCTAGTCGGTAGCCATGAAGGAAATGTCCATGCACATACAAGCACTCTTGGCAGCCAGCAGTACAAGCGATCTTCAGACAAATATTCTCATCGCGATAGGCGCAGCCACCTTTTCAACGGTGGGTGCCTTTGTCGTTCAATACTTTCTTGCACAGACCGAAAGAAAGAACGTCATTAACGACAAGCGCCTAGAAGCCTTGGTGCAGATGAGAGAAAAAGTTGAATATGCGCGGGGCTACTGGTTCGGCTGGGCGGCTTTGGCAGCACAACCCTCGGTTCACTATGACGCGCGCGAAAAGAATCGCATTGCCGACGATGCAATGAATGCAGCTTGGTATGCCATCACGTTATTTGATCTTTACTTTCCTACGTTTCGCACCGAGCTTGACCAACTACGCACACAATTGACATCAGCGAAAACGATTGCCCTGCGTCAAATAGAGAACGGCATTTTTGCACCCGATGAGTTCACGCGTGACAGTGACGTCATGAAACATCTCGACATTGTGGTTGTACAGGCACGAGCAATTTTGGATTTACCCAACAGGTAGGCTTCGTCTCAGGCGCGTATTGCACCACACGTAGGGAAAGGGAACCGTGAGATTTATTCGTCAAGTTATTCTCGCTGTTTCCATTGCAGGCATGGTCGCTGGCGTGTTGCGTCGTCGCACGAAAGGCGTTGCTGCAACTCAACAAGGTGGGTGGCAAAAGGTCACCCCTCAGCGCTAGCGCAATGAATTCTTCCATCGGCATTATTGGCCACGGCATTACCAGCCAACGCGCAGCCGCAGTACTCCACACCGCTGGCATCACACCACGCATTACACATGTGCGCAATGCCACGGAACTCTTCGATTGCAAAGTAGTGATCATGGCCAATGGCTCGCCTCATGCACTACTGGTGTCTTCATTTGTTGCACAAGGTGTCTCAGTGGTGTCCGCAAGTGACAACTTGGCAGATGTACTTGCACTCACAGATCTCGATGCATCGGCAAAGAACAACAACAGCGTGGTGGTTGCAGGTGCTGCATGTTCACCTGGCATGTCGGGTTTGTTGGTACGTCACATGGCGCGCGCATTCGAGTCCATTGATGAAGTGCACACAGCAGTGCATGGCACAGGTGGCCCCATGTGTGCACGTCAACACCATGATTCACTCGGCGGTATTTCAGTGGGTTGGCACGATGGGGAATGGCTACAACGACCCGCAGGAAGCGGACGTGAACTGTGTTGGTTTCCCGATCCCGTAGGTGCTCGTGATTGCTATCGCTTTGCAAGCCCAGAGCCTGTATTGATGCAACGCATGACGCCAGAACTTCATCGCATTACCGCTCGTGTGTCGGCCACACGACGCGACCGCCTCACTGCTCGCTTGCCTATGTTGCGTAAACCACACGCCGAAGGTTTGGAAGGCGCGCTGCGCGTGGAAGTGCGTGGCGTGCGCAATGGTCGTCGACATGTAGAAATTGTGGGCATCGTGGATCGAGTGGCCACGGTGGCAGGTGTTGTTGCTGCACACACGGCACATGCGCTTGCGCACAACAACATCGCGCCCGGTGTGCACACGCTTGGCGAACTAGCTCTCCCGAACGCAGACATTTTGGATGCGGTGACGAACTCGGGCATCGAGCTGCATCAATTCGTAGGTACTGAATAGTGACTGCCGAAAAAATCTTCGGTGTTATTGAAGGCTTTTACGGACCACCGTGGTCTCACGAGGAGCGACTGTCGTGCATTGATTTCCTTGAACAATCTGGTGGCAATACCTATGTCTGGGCTGCCAAGCAAGAACCGCGGCATCGTGATCAATGGAGTGAGCCATTTACTCACGATGAAAGGGAAGGCTTTGCACAACTTGCTGGTCGTTCTTCCGCAGTGCAACTTGCTGTAGGTATTACACCTGGCGATGAGGCAACGGCACACCAGTTGATTAACAAACTCCAACCTGCGCGTGACGCGGGCTGTTCAGTGATTGTGTTGTCGTTTGATGATCTACCGGTACTAGATGCAGCCGCACAACATCAACATCTCGCTCATGAAGTGCTCCACACATTGCAACTCCCGGTGTGGATTGTGCCGACACACTATGCAGGCACAACATCATCTGGGTATTTACAACGCTTGTGTGAAGGCCTTGATCCTTCCATTGAAGTGATGTGGACGGGTAATGCAGTGGTGACGGACACAATTACTGTTGCCGAAGCTGAGGCGAGAAAAATTGTCGCAGGCAATCGCGCTCCGCTTTTGTGGGACAACACTCCTGTAAATGATGCACGTATGCGCGGGCATTTGCATATTGGCCCCTACATGGGTCGCGAGGAAGCACTACGCGATGTCTGTTCTGGTGTTCTTATAAATCCCATGGAAGAGTTCCGCGCATCGCTTGCAACACTGACGTCTGCAAGTGCATGGTTCAAAGGGCAAGATCGTGTTGCGGCGTGGCGTGAGTATGTCGAGCAACACGGCCTCATGCTGCTTGCCCAAGCCACTGCATATAGAGGGGATGATCATTGGCCCGGCGAATCTCCCTCGCGACAATGGTGGGAATCGGTGACGCAGATGTCGGTGGACGATCCCCAGTTAGAGCCGTGGGTGAGTGCTGCACAACAAGGTGCACGCCTTGCGCTGGTTGCTCTTTCTGTATTGGAAGCACCAGAACCGCTGACGCAACGGGAAAAGAGTTCTGCTGTGCATCGTTTGTTGGGTTGGGGGCAATACACATCTCGGGCCGCGCGCACTTTCGGTGCAGGTCCGCGCGTTCGCCCCATAGCTACGCAAAACGATGACGGCAGGTTTGTCTTTGACCCCAGTTCGATTAGTGAATCTGTATCGCTTGTGGATGATCTTGTCCGGCAAGCACTGCGCGCACTAGAGAGATGATTCTCACTCATTCTCGATAGTGTGAACGACATGTCTGGCGGCTCTCATCATCACGGATCTGTTGATGTCGCCGATATTGCACATCACGTGGCTACCCAGTTGACAGCTATTGGTCAACGCTTCACATCCAATCGTCGTGCCATTGTCACCACGCTCACTGCCGCTCAACGCCCCTTGTCTATTCCAGAAATTCTCGAAGACACAGGCCTTGCTCAATCATCGGCGTATCGCAATCTCACTGTGTTGGAAAACGCAGGCGTCGTGGTGCGAGTGACCTCCACTGATGAATGGGCGCGCTTCGAGTTGAGTGAAGACATCACCGGTCACCACCATCACATGGTGTGTCACTCGTGCGGCTTTGTAGATGACGTGCGCATTCCCGATGAGATTGAACACGAACTCGACGCAGCACTCGCGCGCGTGGCAGCAAAGGCAGGTTTCCAAATGGCCCATCACCGACTCGACGTCGTAGGAGTATGCAAATCATGTCGCTAACACACGACACCACACAGATCATTCCGCCCCTGTTGCCTGGGCGCGTGGTGCACATTGACGGGCGTGGTGAATTCTTTGTGCGTCATCATCAACACCCAGATCCCACACGTCCCACCGTGTTGTTGTTGCATGGGTGGACAGCATCTGTAGATACCCAGTTCTTCACTGTGTATGAAGAACTTGCACAACATTTCTCTCTCATTGGTACTGATCACCGCGGTCATGGTCGCGGTTTGCGCATTGCACCCAAGTTCACCTTGGAAGATTGCGCCGATGATGCAGCAGCAGTTGCACGTCATCTGGGTGCAACATCGGTGATCACTTTGGGTTATTCCATGGGTGGGCCCATTAGTTCTTTGGTGTGGCAACGCCATAGAGACTTAGTGCGCGGCATGGTGTTACAGGCAACAGCAATGGATTGGAACTCCACGCGTGCAGAGCGTGTGCGTTGGACAGTGGGAAAGTTCTTTGGCTTTGTGTTTCGCAACATCACTACACCGCGTTTTCTTGGCGCGTTGTTACGCAAGACAATTCCACGGGGTCATGAGATGCGCCGTTATCTGCCATGGGTGTTGGGCGAAGTGCGTCGCAATGATCCGTGGTTGGTGCAACAAGCAGGCCAAGCACTCTCCAAATTCGATGCCCGCACACTTGCCCCACAAGTTGATGTACCCACAGCCTTTCTTGTCACCACACAAGACTCCGGTGTACCACCAGTGAAACAACGCGCCTTCGCAGATGCATTACGTGCCGAAGTGTTCGAGTTACACGGCGACCATTTTGCATCTATGCAGATGCCGCGTGAGTTTTCTGACCTTACGCGTCGTTGCCTGGAGAGCGTTGCGACTCGCTTGGCTTAGCGCCAGACTCCAAACGATCCAGCACCTCAGAGATTCTCTCGATGTGATCACGAATGTCTTCCATCGTCACCACATCGGCAAGTGCCAAACGCACACCTGCTAATTCGCGTGCCAAATACTCAGTATCGGCCTGTGTGCGTGCAGCCATCTCGCGGTCGCGTTGCAGTTGCTCACGTGCACGATCCTCTTGACGATTTTGTGCAAGAAGAATCAAAGGTGCCGCATAAGAAGCCTGTAGCGACAAGATCAATGTCAAAAAGATAAATGGGTAATCATCAAACGGGGCAATGTTCAACACATTGACTGTCACCCAGCAGCCCACCAATACTGTCTGCATTACCAAGTAACGGCCCGTGCCTAAGAAACGCGCAATGGTTTCGCTGAACTGACCGAATGCATCGGGGTCGTAATGCACGCCCACTCGACGATGATGTCGTGGCGTTGTGAGATCTCCGCGCCGCTTCATTGTTGTGCCGCCTGTCGTCGGCGCTGACGCCAGTCAGCAGGAAGCATGCGGTCTAACACGTCGTCCACGGTAATTGCGCCCAACAGATGGCCGGCTTTGTTACACACTGCAACAGCCAACAAGTTGTATGAGGCCAAGAACTCTGCCACTTCACGATCGGATAACTCCGGTGACACGGTGGGTTCATTCGACAAGCAACGGCTTAACTCGGTGCTGGGTGGCTCACGCAACAAACGCTGCATATGCACCACACCCAAATAGTTTCCGGTAGGCGCCCTAAACGGTGCTTGGGTCACAAACACTTGCGCAGCAATAGAGACCAACCATTCAGGGTCACGAATTTGTGCCAAGGCTTCTGCCACTGTGGCGTTCGGGCCCATGATGATGATCTCAGGTGTCATCAATGCACCTGCAGTGCCTGGTGCATACGACAACAACGTACGCACCACGTCTGCATCTTCGTCGTCCATTGCTTCCAACACACGGGAGCGTTGTTGTGCGGGCATCTCTGCCAACAAGTCTGCAAGGTCGTCGAATTCCATTTCTTCCAACACGTCAATCATGCGCTCCATGTCGAGTGTGGCAATCAATGACAACTGTTCGCTCTCTGGCAACTCTTCCAACAAGTCCGCAAGACGATCATCTTCCATCTCAGTGGCGAGAAGTTGACGTTGCGCAAGTGGCAATGCACGCACAATGGCAGCCACGTCGCTTGGGTGCATATCGCGCAAACGCGCAGCCTCGGCTGCCATTTCGGTAGCAACAGCAAACAAGCCACCTACTTCATTCCATTCGGCCAAGCGGTATGTACTGCGACGACCAAATATGCCGTTACGGGTGAGACGCACTTTGGCAACATCCCAGCCGGCCTCGCGGTTACTCAAGGTAGGGCGTAGTGCAACGTCGCTTACTGTCTCACCATTGACGCGCTTGTCAATAATGTCTGCAGCCAACAGGTGCTCACCATCGCGAGCCTTGAATGGGTTCAAGTCCACGTCCCAACTGCGCAAGCGTGCACCTTCGGGGTCCAGGGACACCACTCGGTTGGCGTTCACAAATATGCGACGACGCTGGCTGGTTGCCACGAAACCCGTGACGCGTGGGGCAGTGCCACTGCGGCCTGGAACCACCACAATGTCGTCAATGCGGCCAATGGGCGCACCGCCGGCATCCAGCAATGGCAAGCGCATCACTCGAAATGCATAAATAAGGTCACTTGCCATAGTGCAAGGGTACTTCTCACTAAGGTGACGCACGTGCCGCAATTACCCCTCCGTCGTATTCCGCGCACACCAACACTTGTCATTCGGCCCCTTATTGCGACGGATGTTGATCACATTCTTGAACTTCAAGAGTTGGCCTATGCCGGGTACTACCTGGAATCTGCCGACAGCTTCACCGTCAAGATTGCAGCCGGCCCCGAGACCTGCTTTGGGGCCTGGTTCGAGGGTCAACTCGTGGGCTATCTGGTCGCGGTCCCGCTCTCGGGCGATGAACCACTCCATCTGAACAGCACCGATCTCCAGTCCACCCCCATGGGCAAGGCCCAAGTGCTCTATATCCACGACCTCGCCGTCCATCCGGAGCGCCGCAAGACAGGCCTGGGCGATGTGTTGCTCGTCCACCTCTATGACTCGGCAAACCGATATGGCATCGAGACCTATTCCTTGGTGGCCGTCCAGAACTCCACGGGTTATTGGGCCCAGCGTGGGTTTGAGCCCCAAGGGGGCCCGCCAGCAATCGGGTATGGACCCGAGGCAGTTCGCATGTCGCGCCGATAGTCTGAAGCCTGCCTTTCGGGGACGTAGCTCAATTGGTAGAGCGCCTGCTTTGCAAGCAGGAGGTCGTGGGTTCGATTCCCATCGTCTCCACCATTTCGGTTTTTGCGCCATTACCCTTCCTCGCCTGTGAATAGTGCGGTTCTTCTCATCTCATGTCCCGATAAGCCGGGCATCGTGGCAGCTGTTGCTACATGGATTGCATCTGTCGGCGGCAACATCGTGCACGCCGAACAACACACTGACACCACCGACGCCATGTTTTTCCAGCGCGTGGAATTCCAATACAACGACAGCACTTCGCTCGCCACTCTTACTGCCGGCTTCACTTCAGTTGCCACTAACTGGGATATGCACTTCACATTGAATCCCATTCCACGTCGTGCACGCACTGCGGTGTTGTGTTCCAAACAATTGCATTGCGTTGCCGATTTATTGTCGCGCACTACATATGGCGATCTCGGTCTAGATATTGCAGCAGTTGTCTCTAACCACACAGACGCACAACCTCTTGCGCAATCTTTTGATCTTGCTTTTCACCATGTTCCCGTCGGCGATGGTACAAATGCTCGTGCACAACAAGAAGCGCGCGTTGCAGAATTACTCGACACACTGAACGTTGATCTCGTCGTGCTTGCGCGTTACATGTTGGTGTTGCCACCATCTTTGGTGCAGCCATGGTCAGGCCGCATGATCAACATTCACCATTCGTTCTTGCCTGCATTCATTGGCGCAAATCCTTATCGCCAAGCACACGATCGCGGTGTGAAGGTGATTGGCGCCACCGCGCACTACGTATCAGATGTGTTGGATGAAGGACCGATCATCGCCCAAGACGTCACTGCTGTCACCCATCGCGATGACGTTGCAGATCTCACACGCAAAGGCCGTGATTTGGAGACGGTGGTTCTTGCACGCGCAGTGCGCGCCCATGTGGAACATAAAGTTCTCACGTTTGGTAACCGAACAGTCGTCTTTGGCTAATCAAACTTCGTAGTCTGTACTCGTGCATAACATCGTTATTGTCGGAGCCTCATTGGCCGGAACACGAGCCGCGGAAACACTGCGCGCCGAAGGCTTTACTGGGACCATCACCATGGTGGGCGATGAACCCCACAAGCCCTATGATCGCCCGCCATTGTCGAAGAACTTTCTCGCTGGCGAATGGGACACAGATCGCATTGCACTGCGTAAACCAGAAGCCTTAGAAGAACTTCAACTCACGTGGAAACTGGGGGCTGCGGCAACCGCACTGAACACCAATGACTCCACACTCACCTTGGCAACAGGGGAGACCATCACATATGACGGTCTCATCATCGCCACCGGCGGAGTTG
>CAEZWE010000001.1_pt1 | contig 94880 bp, 64 predicted proteins | sample 7264891 | NCBI WGS metagenome assembly CAEZWE01 (sample SAMEA6813872, study PRJEB35770) | uncultured Acidimicrobiaceae bacterium | biome: Freshwater; feature: Freshwater reservoir; material: water | place: Czech Republic | collected 2017-07-26 | depth 0.5m m | reverse complement strand
TTGATGTGCATGTTGGGAACCTTTGCTCATCACACCGTGGTGAACGAAGCCTCGTGTATCAAGATCGAAAAAGATGTTCCACTCGACAAAGCATGTTTGCTGGGATGTGGCGTGGTGACTGGTTGGGGCTCGGCTGTGTATGCAGCAGACGTTTCACCTGGTGACACCGTTGTTGTTGTAGGAATTGGTGGCATTGGCGCCAACGCTGTGCAAGGTGCAAAACTCGCCGGTGCAAAGCGCGTTGTTGCAATTGACCCCGTGGAATTCAAGCGCGAAAAGGCGATGGAGTTTGGTGCCACACACACTGCGGCATCCATGGCAGAAGCCTTGCCGTTGCTACAAGACATCACATGGGGAACCATGGCAAACAAAGTCATCATGACTATGGGTGTGGGCGATGGCCAAGTGATGGGTGAAGCGTTGGCTTTGGCTGCAAAGCGTGGTCGCGTCGTTGTGACCAACATTCACCCTGCGTTTGAAACAGGTGGAGCAAATATTTCACTTCTTGACCTCACATTGATGGAAAAGCAAGTGGTGGGTTCACTGTTCGGATCGGGAAATCCACGTGCAGACATTCCAAAGTTGCTCGGTCTCTATCGCGAGGGTCAACTTGATCTTGATGGATTGGTTACCAAGACCTATCCATTGGAGGGAATCAACGAGGGTTACAAAGACATGCGCGACGGAAAGAACATCCGCGGCGTTCTTGTATACGAGTAAATCCAATTCACACGATCTCAGTTAATTAGGGGGAAATAACATGAAGTCACGTGCCGCAGTTCTTTACGGAATTGACCAGCCTTGGGTTGTTGAAGAAATTGAAGTCGACGAACCAAAAGCAAATGAAGTTCTCGTGAAGTGGGGAGTGGCAGGAATGTGCCACTCCGATGAACATTTCGTCACTGGCGACATGGTTCCACCACAAGAGTTTCTCGCAATGATGGGTGTAGATGATTTCTTCCCATTTATTGGTGGACACGAGGGCGCAGGCATCGTGCAAAAAGTTGGACCTGGTGTGACGTCGTTGGTTCCTGGTGACCATGTGTCGGCAAGTTTTGTGCCTTCGTGTGGGCGTTGTCGCTATTGCTCAACAGGACGCCAAAACTTGTGCAACCTTGGTGCGGGAACGTTGACCGGTGGAATGATTACCGATGGCACCCATCGTCATCACGTGAAAGATGGCCGGCCTGTGAAGTTGATGGCAAAGTTGGGAACCTTTTCGGAGTACGCAACAGTCGCCGAAGCATCTCTTATCAAAGTGGAGAAGGACTTGCCTTTGGATGCCGTTGCTTTGGTGTCTTGTGGTGTAGCTACCGGATGGGGTTCGGCAACAAATCGTGCAGATACTCAACCTGGCGACACCGTTGTTGTGGTGGGCATTGGTGGCATTGGCATCAATGCTGTGCAAGGTGCGCGCATGGCGGGCGCTAAGCGCATCATTGCTGTTGACCCAGTGGAGTTCAAGCGCGAGAAGGCAATGGAACTGGGGGCAACACACACATTTGCATCTATGGCTGAAGCATTGCCCCACATCGCAGAGTTGACCTGGGGCGAGATGGCCGATCGCGTCATCATGACCCCCGGCGTGTTGCATGGGGACATGATGGGCGAGGCCATGTCCATGGTGGGCAAAGGCGGCACCTGTGTGGTGACTGCAATCTCACCCATGCAAGAAACCACTGCAGACATCAACTTGTTTCAGTTGGCTATGTGGAACAAAGAAGTCAAAGGAACAATCTTTGGCAGTTTGAATCCACGGGCAGATATTCCCAAACTTCTCGATCTCTATCGTGTGGGTGATCTGAAACTCGATGAGTTAATCACCAAGCGTTATTCACTTGATCAAATCAATGAGGGTTACCAGGCCATGCGTGACGGCGAAAACATTCGCGGCGTCATCGTCTATGACTGATTCATCTGCGCTGCGACATGTGTTGTCCACCCAAGTGGTGGGTCGACAACGTGAAGTAGAACTTGTGCTTGCAGCATTGGCCGCTGACCGTCACGTGTTGTTGGAAGGTCCACCTGGAACTGGAAAATCAACTTTGTTGCGCGCTGTGGCACAAGGTTTGGGTATCGGTTTTGAATTTGTTGAAGGCAACGCAGAGTTAACTCCTGCGCGACTTGTGGGACATTTCGATCCCGCTCGTGTTCTTAATGAGGGATACGACCCTGAAGTCTTCGTTGACGGTCCGCTCGTGACGGCAATGCGCGAAGGTGCACTTCTGTATGTAGAAGAAATCAACCGCATCCCAGAAGAGACACTCAATGTGCTTATCACTGTGATGAGTGAAGGCGAATTACATGTTCCACGCCTCGGACATGTTGCCGCATCCCAAGGCTTCAGACTTGTGGCGGCGATGAACCCCTTTGATGCAGTGGGTACAGCGCGTATCTCCGGGGCGGTCTATGACCGTGTATGTCGAGTTGCAATGTCGTATCAGTCGGCCGAGGACGAACAAGCGATTGTGGTGCGCCATATTCAAGGATCACCGCTTGATGCGCAATGGATTTCTCGCGCAGTTGAACTTGTACGTCGCACTCGCGTACATCCTGACCTTCGAGTGGGATCGTCGGTGCGCGGAGCAGTGGACTTTGCAAAGGTTGCAGTGTCGCTTGCAGAATTACGTGGACTCACTGTTCACGATACGACAGTGGGTCTTGATGCAGCGATGGTTGCTTTGTCGGGTCGAGTGCGCATGCGAGAAGGTTCATCGCGGACTGCTGAAGATGTGATTGAAGAGATGTGGCGCGACATTTTTGGTCGGGTTGACGGAGATGGCACTGAGGGAAAAGCTGGAGCCCCGATGAGCCGGGGCACGAACTCCCAGTAACAAAAGAGGGGGAGGCTGCAGAACAAGCAGTCGCCGAGGCGGGTCGCCGCACAACATCACGACGTGATTTGTCCCGTAATGAAAACTTCGAAAACATCTCGCCAGAAGTTGGTGAACTAGATGAAGCTGCTTTTGACGAAGCCATGCAGAATAGCCCTGATGAAATGTTGGGATTGCTTGCAGATTTAACAGGTGCAACCGATCCAAAACTTCGCGAGCTTGCGAAACGATTGGCTGGACGCTTGATGCTGGAACTAGGCAACCGAGGACGCACGCGTCCGCGTGGTATTGGCAAGATGGTGGAGCAGCCTTACAGGCCCGATGCGGGTGACATTGACATTGACGCAAGCCTCGATGCCATTGCTGAATCACGTCGGGGTTCTGCAATTGATCCAGAGAGATTAAGAGTGCGAGGTTGGCGCAAGCCTGGTACCGCTTTGTGTTTATTGGTAGATCGCAGTGGGTCAATGGGTGGTCAACCATTGGCCACTAACGCGGTCGCTGCCGCTGCTGTTGCCAGTCGCAACCCAGATGATTACAGCGTGATTGCATTTGGAAAAGATGTTGTGGTGACGAAGAGTCAAGACGTCCCTAAATCAAGCGAGCGCGTCATCAACGACATCTTGACGTTGCGTGGCTATGGCACAACTGATCTTGCGGGTGCACTGCACGTAGGCAAACAACAACTTGGTCGCTCGCGCGCAGGGCGACAAATTGCCGTATTGCTCTCTGATTGTCGCGCAACCGTGGACGGCGATGCAGAGTCCATTGCGCGTGCTTTCGATGAACTCATTGTGATCGCTCCTCACGATGATCACGATGAGGCGCAAGCATTCGCCTCGCGTGTCGGCGCACGATTGGCGTTAGTGAGTGGACCAAGCGACATTCCGTCGGCATTGGCCCAAGCCTTAGAAGCGGTGTAGTGCGAGGCTAGTAAGGGCAGGTGGGGTCGTCGGGGGGAACAACACCTCTTGGAAACTGATCAATTTCCACACTTGGAATAGTGGTGGTTGTGGTTGACGTTGTTGTGGTGGAACGCGGTGGCTGTGCAGTGTTGCTCATTGCTGCTGCAACAACTTGTAACACTGGAACACTCGTGGTCGAGAGCGATGCGGGTTTTGCGTCGGGCAGTGTTGTCGACAAGCTTGCTTTGCCTTGAAATACGGCAAGAATCTTTTTAGATGTGCTGCTATCAAAATCAGGGACAATAACTGATTCATTATCGATGAGTTGACCAAGACCAGGCATGGTGTAGTTGCCCATTGTTTCTGTATTGAAATCTCGCATTGCTTGGCCTAACTGCAACACGGTCAATGGTGTGAGACGGTCATCGGTAATCACGTTTTTTAGCGTCGCGGTGAGAATCCCCGCTGCTACACGTGGATCTGTTCGAGACTTGTCGAGTGATTTGCGAATCATTCTCTTCAGGAAATCTTGTTGGCGGTTGATGCGGCCCCAGTCAGAGGTGCCATCTTGTTGCCAATTACCAACGGATGGGTCGTACCAGGAATATCGACGTGAACGTAAGTAAGCCAACGCATGGTCGCCTTCAAAGGAGTAACACGAATTTTCCTTCAACACACGAAATCCGGTGCGCGTGTCGCGGGCACGGAAAGGAAATGGCACACGTACTCCGCCTACTGCGTCGACAATGTCGGAGAAAGCACAAAAATCCACGTTCACGTAGTGGTCAATAGAGATACCAAAGTTGTCTTTGATGGTGCGAATGAGTTGGTTTGGACTGCGCTTGTCAAAGTTGGTGTTGATGCGATTGCTGCGACCAGTGCCGGCTTGTTTTACCCACATGTCGCGAGGAAACGACAAGATGGCAGCTTGATTGTCGGTGGGGTTTACTCGCACGACCATGATGGAGTCACTGCGCTCTCCGTAGTTAGATCGGTCTCCGAAGCCACCTGCATAACGCGAGTTGGGGTCCACACAATCTGCGTTGTCGGAACCAGTCACAAGAAAGTTTTTCGCGCGCAAGTCTCCGACAGGAAGATTGAGGTCGCCACCGGTTTGGCCCACTGGGTCAATGGAGACCACTTGCCGATTGCCTAATGTCCAGTTGGCATACACCAATCCCACGCCAGCCACCATCGTGATGACCGAGAGTGCAATGTTGAAATAGATAAAGATGCGCAATCTGCCCGAGTGGCGAGGACGAGAAGATGTGCTGGACATGCGTGTTCTACCGTAGTTGCGGACGCGGGGTAGAAATGGTCGCACTGGGGGCTGATTATTGTTCCGCAGGCGCCAGTGTGACCTGCACCGCAGGTTCCGTGCGGCTCTCGTCAATCTGGGACGACCAAGTCTGCACAGATCCCGCATCGGCAATATCTGCCCATGCATCTGTAATGGAGCTAATTGCGCCCTCGGAACCTGTGACCACAACATTGCTCACCACGGCACGTTGGCTCACCTTGGCTTCTGTCTTTGCACGACGTATCTCGCCCAAGGTGACGCACACAGGATCCAAGAAACTGTCGGGGTGCACAGCGAATCCCGTGTCATGTAGTTCGTTGCGTTGTGGCCACGGAGCGCGATGCACCGAACCTTCTTGCCACCAGCTCCATACTTCTTCGGTCACAAACGGCAAGATCGGAGCAAAGAGGCAATGCAGCGCGGACAGTGCACGTCGCAGGGCAACGCGAGCAGACAGCGCACCTTCTTCTCCGTGGGTGGCGTATGCACGCGTCTTGACCAGTTCTACATAGTCATCACAGAACCACCAGAAAAATGATTCTGTGCGCTCTAAGGCACGCGCATAGTCGTAGGACTCAAATGCTTTTGTTGCTTCATCGACGACATCGGCAAGACGTTGCAGCATTGCCTGATCCACTGCATGTGTGGGGGCAATAGTGATGTCTGCATCGCCAAAGCCCAACACGAACTTGCTTGCGTTCAACAACTTGGTCGCAAGCTTGCGACCCACTTTCATTTGGTCTTCGCTAAATGCAGTGTCAATTCCGGGGCGTGCACCCGCTGCCCAATAGCGCACCGCATCACTTCCGTAGGACTCAAACAAATCAATCGGGGTCACAACGTTGCCTTTTGACTTCGACATTTTCTTGCGATCTGGGTCAAGAATCCAACCCGACAACGCTGCGTTCGACCATGGCGCACAACCGTGTTCAAAGTGGCTACGCACCATGGTGGAGAACAGCCATGTGCGAATAATGTCGTGCCCTTGTGGTCGCAGATCAAAAGGGAATACGCGGCCGAACATGTCCGGGTTGTCTTCCCATTGCGCAGAAATCTGCGGCGTGAGAGATGACGTTGCCCATGTGTCCATCACGTCGGGGTCGCCTGTAAATCCGCCGGGGATATCACGTTGTGCTGCGGTGTAGCCCGCAGGAACATCAGTGCTTGGGTCGATGGGTAACTGTGACTCTTCGGGAACAAGTGGATTGTCGTAGTCAACATCGCCAGTTGTGGTGAGTGGGTACCACACCGGCACCGGTACGCCGAAGTAACGCTGGCGGCTGACCAGCCAGTCACCGTTGAGTCCCTCAACCCAATTTGAATAGCGATGACGCATGTGATCGGGATGCCATGTGAGTCCATCACCACGCTGCAATAACTCGTCACGCAGTGCGTGATCGCGTCCACCGTTGCGGATGTACCACTGTCGGCTTGTCACAATTTCTAAAGGTCGATCACCTTTTTCATAGAACTTCACGGGATGCGAGATGGGCCGTGGCTCACCGATCATTTCCCCGGATTGACTCAGTAATTCAGCGATTGCAGTTTGTGCTTGCTTGGCAGATTTGCCCACGAGCGAGGCGTAATGGGCACGACCAGCCTCGTCTGTGATCTCTGCAGGTGCATCGGCAATGATGCGACCATCGCGACCAATAATCGCACGCGTAGGTAGTTGCAATTCGCGCCACCAAATCACGTCGGTGAGATCGCCAAAGGTGCAACACATTGCAATACCTGTGCCCTTGTCGGGTTGTGCAAGTGCATGTGCAAGAACCGGTACTTCCACATTGAACAATGGTGTGCGCACAGTGGAACCAAACAGCGGGATGTATCGCTCATCTTCTGGGTGTGCAATGAGGGCTACACATGCACCAAGTAGTTCGGGGCGCGTCGTGTCAATCAAGATGTCGCCATTGCCGTCTGTGCGATGAAAAGCAAGTGTGTGATACGCACCAGGGCGCTCGCGATCTTCTAGTTCGGCTTGTGCGACAGCGGTTTTGAAATCAACATCCCACAACGTGGGAGCTTCTTGTGTGTAGGCCTCGTTGCGTGACAAGTTGCGAAGAAATGCACGTTGGCTTGCACGGCGTGAACGCTCATCAATGGTTGCGTACAAAAGTGTCCAGTCAACCGAGAGTCCTAAACGACGGAAAAGATCTTCAAAAACTTTCTCGTCTTCTGCAGTGAGTTCTTCACACAGCTCGATGAAGTTAGGACGAGAAACGGGAATGGGTTTGTGGTCCTTAGGTGGGTCCCCACGAAATGGTGGCACTAAATCTTTTTGGTACGGAACGGAGGGGTCACAGGAAACTCCGAAATAGTTCTGCACGCGTCGCTCGGTAGGCAAGCCATTGTCGTCCCAGCCCATGGGATAGAAAACGCTCTTGCCGCGCATGCGCCAGTAGCGAGCGATGGTGTCGGTATGGGTGTAGGAGAACACATGGCCCATGTGCAGGGAACCGCTCACTGTGGGCGGTGGTGTGTCGATGGCAAAGACTTCTGCCCGAGAAATTGTGCGATCGAAGGTATTTGTGCCCCACTGGTCCCACATGGCCATCCATTTGGGCTCAATGTCGATCAGGGAGGGCTTTTCGGGGACAGTGGACATAGAAGTTAAATCGTAGGCTTGACAGAGTGCTGAACCTCTATGACACCGCCACTCGCAGCGTCAAACCCCTGGCTTTACGGGAGCCTGGGCGCGTCAGCATCTACCTGTGTGGCCCCACGGTGTATGGCCCACCGCATTTGGGCCATGGGCGAGCCACGGTGGTCTACGACATTTTGCGTCGTTACCTCTCCTATAGAGGGCTAGATGTGCGCTTGGCCTCCAACATCACCGACATCGACGACAAGATCATCGACCGCGCCAATCGCGAGGGTCGACCTTGGACGGAAATCACGCACAAATGCGAGAACGTCTGGTTCGATGCCATGTCTCGCTTGGGAGTTCTGCGTCCGACTGATGTTCCCCATGCCACTGAATATGTGGATGCGATGGTGACAATGATTGCCACATTGATTGACCGTGATGCCGCCTATGTCACCGACGATGGCGTGTATCTACACGTGCCCGCAGTTCCTGATTACGGATTACTCGCACACCAAAGCTTGGACGAGATGATGTCGGGCGGGGGAGACCGTGAGGTGTTGGGCGCGGAGAACAAAAAGCACCCTGCAGATTTTGCATTGTGGAAATTCAGCAAACCCGATGAACCATCCTGGGATTCTCCGTGGGGTGCGGGACGTCCCGGTTGGCACAGTGAATGTGTAGTGATGAGTCTTGAGTTATTGGGTGAAGGTTTCGATCTTCACTGTGGCGGCGCTGATCTTCGCTTCCCGCATCATGAAAACGAACGCGCGCAAGCTGTGGCGTTAGGAAAAACATTTGCCAATCATTGGATGCACAACGGATTTGTAGTGGATACCGAAGGCGAAAAAATGTCAAAGAGTTTGGGCAACGTATTGAACCTGCTTGATCTTTTGGATCAATATGACCCTCGTGCATATCGCATGTTGTTGTTGCAGACTCATTACCGTTCACCTATTCGCGTCGGACAAGACAACATCGACGCAGCTGTTAGTGCTCTTGGCGGCCTAGATGGATTCATTGCACGTACATCACGCATTGACTCATCGGCTGCAGATGTAGAGACAGTGGAACGTTTTTGTGCAGCAATGGATAACGACCTCGATACGCCTGCTGCAATGGCATTGATTTTTGATGCGGTGCGTCGTGCAAATAGTGCTGTTGATGCGGGCGATGTAGCAACTGCATCGGCACTTCGTGCAGCAGTGTTAGAGATGACCGTGGCCGTAGGAATTGAATTATCTGGCGGTCAAGATATTGATGCAGATATTGCTGCCAAGGGCGTTGCACTTGATGCTGCGCGTGCTGCAAAAGATTTCGCAACAGCTGACGCAATTCGTGATGAGTTGCAATCGTTGGGTTATGTAGTGGAAACCTCCAAAGAGGGGACGCGCATCCGACGTGGCTAAGAAAGAGCGCCCGCCTACTCCGGCTGGGTATTGGGTCATCTGGACAACTGTTGCCCTAGACCTCATTGGCTTCGGCATGATCGTGCCGATTCTGGGTCGCTATGCAGAGCGCTTTGGTGCAGGTGGCCTCGAAGTCGGGTTGCTCTTCGCATCGTTTTCCGTTGCACAGATGATGTTTTCGCCGGTTCTCGGAAAGCTCTCCGATCGCATCGGACGAAAACCAGTGATCATCATTGCGTTGGTGGGTTCATCGGTAGGCAGTTTCATCACTGGCGCCGCTGGTGCATTGTGGGTGTTGTTCCTCGGACGCTTTCTTGATGGTGCATCGGGCGCAAGCATTGCGGTAGCCCAAGGTGCAGTTGCAGATATCGCACCGCCTGAACAACGTGCACGACTTATGGGCATGTTGGGTGCAGCCTTTGGTCTCGGGTTTGTTCTGGGACCCGCCATTGGTGGACTTGCCTCGCTAGGTGGACCTCATGTGCCGTTCTATCTTGCGGGAACATTGGCCGCCATCAATGCAGTTGCGGCCTACATCCGCTTGCCAGAAACAAAGACAACTCCTGCCCCCAGCGAGACTTCTTCGTTGCCTGCAGGCCCGCGTTCACCAGTTCTCGTGCGTTTCGCTGCAGTGTCATTTCTTGCAACACTTGCATTCTCTGGTTTCGAAGCAACATTCTCGCTGTTTGGTCGCGAACGTTTTGATCTCACCGAAGGTTCCACTGCATTGGTGTTCTTGTTTGTGGGTGTCATCTTGGTGGCAGTGCAAGGTTTGTTGATTGGTCGCATGACATCTACATGGGGTTCACGCAAAATGTTGCGCGCGGGACTCGTGATTGTGGGGCTTGGTTTATTCGTGCTGGCAGCTAGCACTGTGTGGCCGATGTTGTTCTTGGCTCTGTTCTTGCTGGCATTTGGCCAAGGCATCGCCACCCCTTCCACCACCGCACTCGTCACGGAAGCTGCACCACCAGATCGCCGTGGTGAAGCTTTGGGATACCAGCAAAGTGTGGGCGCATTTGCCCGTATTGCCGGCCCAATTACCGCAGGTCTCCTTTTCGACGGAGTGAATGCAGGAACACCCTATGTAATCGGTGGGGTGCTGTTCTTCGTGGCCCTTATTGCTGTGTGGCCAGTGACGTCTTCAGCCCGCATTGCGCCACAGTCATAGCGAACACAGGTCACTCTCCCGAGGTTGTGTAACTCGGGTTACCCCCAAGTAAGTTTGGGGCATGGCTGAATTTTCCCTCCACCTCAATGATGACCAATTGCAAATCAAAGACTGGGTGCACCAGTTTGCAAAAGATGTGATTCGACCCAACGCAATTGAATGGGACGAGCGCGAAGAGTTCCCTTGGCCCATCGTGCAAGAGGCCGCAAAGATTGGCATGTACGGCTGGGAGTTCTTGATGAACAACATGTCAGACCCCACTGGTTTGACAATGCCTGTCACCATTGAAGAGTTGTTCTGGGGCGATGCCGGAATTGGTATGGCGATTATGGGTTCTGGTTTGGCAGCAGCTGGCATTGCAGGAAACGGCACACCTGAGCAAGTCATGGAATGGGTGCCACAGTGTTACGGCGATGCAAATGACGTGAAGCTTGGTGCATTCTGTGTGTCAGAACCCGATGCTGGCTCTGACGTGTCGTCGTTGCGCACACGTGCCGTTTACGACGAAGTAAAAGATGAATGGGTATTGAACGGAACAAAGGCATGGATCACCAACGGTGGCATCGCAAACGTGCACGTTGTGGTGGCAGCAGTTGATCCTGCACTCAAAGGTCGTGGTCAGGCTTCCTTCATCATTCCGCCTAACACAAAGGGTTGCAGCCAGGGCCAGAAGTATCTGAAGCACGGCATTCGTGCATCGCACACCTCAGAAGTGGTGTTGGATGACGTACGTATCCCAGGTCATTGTTTGCTGGGCGGCAAGGAAAAGCTTGATGCAAAACTTGCGCGCGCTCGCGATATGGGCAAGACCGGCGAAGCACAGCCTGCAATGAAGACATTCGAATCCACTCGTCCCGCAGTAGGTGCACAAGCACTTGGTGTTGCACGCGCAGCGTATGAAATTGCATTGGATTATGCCAAAGAGCGCACCGCATTCGGTAAGCCCATCATCATGAACCAAGCGATTGCGTTCAAGTTGGCCAACATGATTACTCAAATTGATGCAGCACGTTTGTTGATCTGGCGTGCATCTTGGTTGGGTCGCAACGGTGGCTTCACCAATGCCGAGGGTTCAATGTCGAAGTACTACGCATCGGAAACTGCAGTGCGTGTCACCGAAGAGGCCATTCAGATTCTTGGTGGCTATGGGTACACACGTGAGTACCACGTAGAGCGCATGCACCGCGATGCAAAGATTCACACCATCTTCGAAGGAACTTCAGAGATTCAGCAGCTGGTGATTGCCCGTGCAATTTCTGGCCTACGCATCGAGTAATCAACTAGCCTGAAACATCAAATTAATTGACGAAACGAGAAATGGCCGCGGATGTATCCGCGGCCATTTCATTATGTGTTCTTGATGTTTGCCTAAGGAATCAGTACTACAACTACTCGGCGATTCTGTGCCTGAGAAGCTTCTGTTCGTCCGCTGCCTACTGGGTCACCTGCACCCACTCCTGCAATTGCGAATGGGCCTTCAGCTTTTATGGCTCGAAGAGTATCAACCGTTGCAATTGCGCGCTTCCGGGACAATGCAATGTTCTCCGGAGTGTTTCCGTTGAGTGTGCCTGAATGGCCAACCACCAACACTGAACCAGCAGCAGAGATTCTCTCTTTCAAGTTCCGTAGAGTCGCACGTCCTTTTGCTGTGACAGTGGAAGATCCATTTGCGAAGTAGATCGGAGCCAGTGTCACAATTTCATTGCCAACGTTCAATTCGCTCACATCGGATGGAATCACAGTGGTGCGCAGTGACCTGAGTACTTGACGGGTCCTTGTATTCACTACATCTGCGATGCAACGCCCTGTGTCAACAAAGACAAGTTCATCATCATTGGGAATACAAACCGCAGGGGTCCGAGTAACGATGTCCGATGTTCGGTTTTGTGTCCGAGAAAGCACAGTAATTGCAGAGGATGATGCAACGCGTGCTGGTGGGCGTGAATAGATCTTGGTGTCTGTGACAGTGACACCAGGAATAGCTTCAGCCTGCACCGGTGCCACTGTTGCGGTAGTTGGAGCTGCGGTTGTGGGTGCCACAAGTGATACCGAGGTCATCACACGTGCACCCGTCCCAAAGGAAGCAACAGCCACATAGAGACCATTGCCGTGGGCCACTGATTTCCACGCACTTGCCTCTGCAGCTGCATGGCCTGCCCATGTGATTCCATCTGTGCTGGTCATCACGCGAGTCGTGCCGTTGTTGGCAACAGCGACAAATTTGCCGCCTCCATATGTCACTGACGTCCAACCGCTAGTGGCTGCAGCGGTGCGTGGGGTCCATGTAACGCCATCGCTACTTGTCATCACATAGTCGGAACCACTTCCAAGACTCGAAGCGATAGCTACAAACGCATTGTTACCGTACGTGATACCGCTCCAGTTTCCGTTATGAGTCGATTGTGCGTAAGCCCAGGTCACTCCGTCGGCACTGGTCATCACTCTGTTGCTAGCTCCCCCGGTATTGGAGATGGCGACAAACTTGTTATTTCCCCAAGCGACAGACGACCAATTACCTGAGATGGCGGGATGGTAACTCCACGTCACTCCGTCGGTACTCGTCATCACTGTGTTTGTGGGGCCCGTTCCCACCGCGACAAACGTATTGTTTCCGTAGGCAATGCTTCCCCAGGCGTCGGTGGTTGATCCTCGCGGAGTCCAAGTGACACCATCGGGACTGGTCATAATTCGGTCAGTCCCGATAGCTGCCACCGCGACGAAGAGACCATTTCCATAGGTCACCGAAGTCCAGACGCTTGCCGGTGCACTGCGGGCGGTCCAGGTGATGCCATCTGTACTTGTCATTACACGGTTTGTTCCATTGCTACTCACGGCGACGAAGGTGCCGTTTCCGAACGTCACGGAATTCCAAGTGTTTGCCTCAGTTGCAGTACGTGCAGTCCAGGTGGTTCCGTCGGCCCGAACTTGCTGAGACATGAGCGCAACAGAGGACACCAAAGTCAGGACGAGCCCCAAGTTTCCAAAAATTTTTGACGTTTTCATACCGAAAGTATATTCATAAATTTTATGATTTATCCATGACTTGTAGGTGCACAAGAGCAACAACTGGCGTGAAGAAAGGTGAAAACTGGTGACTGTGGCTGTATCTAAAGACGATGGATTGACACGCGAGAAAATCCTTCAATCAGCAATTGATGCAATTGATAGCCACGGCGAGGGTGCACTTCGGATAGTTGATGTTGCTCGCAATGCGGGAGTGTCTCAGGGAATGATTCGTTATTACTTTGGCGATCGAGACACGCTTGTCGCCTCTGCCATGGCTGCTCGCTTTGGTCAACGGTATGGGTTCAAGCTTGATGAGTTTGCTCACTTGGCATCACGTTGTAATTCCTCAATGGAATTTCGTTTAGCAATAGAACAAACGCTGTCTGTGGTGTTTGTGCCAGAACGAAGTCGAGTGCGACTGGAAAGAAATAGCGACATTGGCAATGCGAAAGATCATTCCGAATTTGCGGAACAAATCGCAGATGAAAGAAATGCATTGTGTCGCAACTTGGCTGAAGTCTTTGAGTCGGTGCAGCAACGAGGCCTGATAAAGGAATCCGTTAACTGCTTACACATAGCAGGACTGTATTTGTCATTTGCTCACGGAATTTCGTTGTGGGAACTGGGTCCAGAATTCTTGTCTCGACAGGAGCTTGTCACGACGTTTCAAGAAATGCTTTTTGCGGTTCTCTTTGAGTAAACCTCTTCGTCATAGTTCCCCTAGAAACAACGTCTTGTACTGACGTGATGCCGGTTACTTCCGGCGAGACACGGGTGCGGTGAGTCCATGCGATCTTGTTGCAGGTGTCACTCGAGAGGAGAGTTCCTTGGAACACACAACTGCAGGTCTGCAAAATGGAATTGTGACACTGCATTTGTTGCAGAATGCTTGGAGTTGTGACTCTCAACCACTACTTGAGGGTCATAGTTTTTGGGCTTTCATAGCCTTCCGTGCCGTATCTCAAATATGAGTTTCGGTAAGCGGGTTCTATTATTTATAGGTGCTTAAGTGGAGTCTATTTTCTAAAAAGAGAGGACGGCTCCGCTTTGTCACGAACGCCCTGCCGGTCTCGCTTGTGGCATGTCTTGTAGTCGCATTTGTCCCTACCACTGCAGCAAGCGCCGAGGTTATTGTCGGCCACACTTTCCCATGTTCTGAAACCTTTGCGGTGCTCACTGAGGTTGATGTGGTGATGCCTGCGCAATGTGCACAAGCTCCACAAAATGTTGTGGCACGTGCCATCGATAACGGAGTTGTTGTGTCGTGGGATGCACTCACTGAGAACTCCACACCACCACTTTCGTATGTCGTTGCAGTTGAGCCTGGAGGCATCGAAGTTGTTATAGATCCGACACAGACAACTTCACAGATCAACGGACTCGTCAACGGTGCGTCGTACACAATTCATGTGGCTGCTCGAAACGAAGTAGGCGTGAGCGAGCTGGCTGGTCCACTCACTGTGATTCCGACAAATGGTTTTGATGGCGTCGTAAGCCGTTTGATTGTGCAGTATGAAGCTGGTGTCGAGGCGGATCAATCGCCTGGGGTTGCCACCGGGTCTGGTGTTGTTGAAGGCGTCGAGCTGGTCCCCGAGTCAGACCTTGGCGATGGACTACACACTGTTCGTTTGGCCGCGCCGGTCACGCAAGAAACATCTCAACTCATTATCGAGTCTTTAGAGGCCGACCCACGAGTGAAGTGGGTAGAGGCCGAAGAAGTCGTGACGACTACCCAAAACGACACCGCAGACCCGGAATATTCATCGAAGCAATGGAATCTTTGGTCCTCATCTGGAGTGGCAGGACAGCACCTTTTCCCACCTGCGTTTGGGCGCACACCTCAAGACCTAGGCGAGGGATCCACTGTTGCAGTGATTGATACCGGAATCACTCGCCATGGCGACTTTGGAGATCGAATCTTGAGTGGATTCGACTTTGTCTCCAATCATCCTGAGTTATCGGCTGTTCGCACACCTGGGGAATATGAAGTGGGATTCGATGGTGACTATGTAGACACCGAGACCTATGGCCAACTTGGATGGGACAGCAATCCAAATGACCCAGGTGACTGGCGCGGACTTGACCCAGTTCGCAACAGTTCATGGCATGGAACCCACGTGGCCGGAATTATCGGTGCGCAGATCAATAACTCTCTCGGCATTGCTGGGCTTGTACCACTGGCAAACATCTTGCCTATTCGTGCGATTAGTTGGCGAGGAGGTTTGTCTTCCGATATCGCAGCATCGATCATTTGGGCCTCAGGTGGTCGCGTCGAAGGAGTAGCGGACAACGAGAATCCAGCCGATGTCATCAATTTGTCTTTTGCCACAAGGGGCGCATGTAGTTCAACTTTCCAAACTGCAATTGATATCGCAATCGCAAATGGAAGTGTTGTTGCAGTAGCGGCAGGTAATGCAAACAGCAATGTCAGCGAGTATTCACCTGCGAACTGTGATGGAGTTATTGCTGTCGGCGCAACTGATGCTTCAGGCCAGCGTGCGCATTATTCAAACTTTGGTAGCGGAATTCATATCGCAGCTCCTGGCGGAGATCTCAATGCAAGTGGCGACCTGGGGATTTATTCGCTTTCTAATGCAGGAGAGCAAGGTCCAGGCGCCGATAGTTATGCATATCGACAAGGCACTTCAATGGCGGCGGCTCATGTGTCCGCTGCTCTTGCCCGACTCGCTGCTCACAATCCATCGGCAAGCCCGGCGGAGTTGCAAGCGTTGCTGACAAATACGTCATCGTCGCAGCCGCCCGTGGAGAACGCATGTGATGTTGAAGAGCAAGAAACGTGTGATGTCGACATTGTGCAGATCGCCTCCAATCCATTGACTCCTGGTCAATTAACTGCAACTGCGGGAGTGAATTCAGTTGCATTGAAATGGCCAACATCGTTAAACACAGCAGTGACAGGCGTTCGAATTAAATGGGGGACAGACCCGAATGCTCTGACGAATGAATTTGGAATTGGCGGTCGCCTCACTGACTCATTCATTCATATGGGTTCACCCACACGTGTCATCAGAGTTGCGCTGGGAACAAACATCGCCACTTTGACAACCGCTACTCCGCACGGTTTAAGTGTTGGAGATTCTGTTGTTGTGTCCGAAATAGATCCAACATTCAATGGAACACATGTAGTGAGGTCGGTGACATCGACAACTTTTACCTATAACCGAACTGCAGCCAATGTCACTTCTACTGCACTTGCAATTGCGGGCAATGCTCAACGTGCAAACTCTTTGAGTACGGGCCAGACGTACCACTACCAAGTTGCGTATGTTTACACCGACAATACGCAAGCGTGTACAACGGCATGTCTCACGGATTATTCGACAGCTGTTTCTGCCCAGACTCAGTTTGCGAGGAGCACAGTGTTTGTACACACCGGTGCGCCGCAGCCCTATGTCGTGCCTCAAGGAATCACAGGTTTAAATGTCACCGCAATTGGAGCTTCTGGTGGCGCCACAACTTTTGCTGCCGGCCGTGCCGGCCAGGTGGATGCCATCTTGCCTGTAACCCCAGGTGAAGTGTTGTTCTTTTTCGTCGGAGGTTCCAACAATGGGGCCGCTGGCGGTTGGAACGGTGGCGGTGCAGGAAGTGCGCCTGGTCAAGGTGGAGGCGGTGCGAGCGATGTTCGTCGCGGTATCGCAATCACTGAAGCGTCGCTGACATCAAATGTCGCGAGAATCACCTCGTCCACTGCGCACGGACTCGCAGTAGGAAATTCCATTGTTGTTGCGGGTTTGGGTAGTGCCTACGACGGCACCTATTCGATTTCTTCAGTACCCAACACCACATCCTTTACCTATTCGCGAACACATGCGAACGTTGCATCAGCAACTGTGACGGGCGCAGTCATTCAAGCAGTGCCATCTTCGAGCTGGTCACGGCGAGTTCTGGTTGCAGGTGGTGGCGGCGGTGCAGGATCGCACGCAGGTGGTGGATCAGGTGGCGGACTCATCGCATCGGCAGGTGCACCACATGGAGGCAACCTCGGTGGTGCCGCGGGAACGCAGTCAACGGGAAGTGCCGTCGGAGCGGGTAGTGGTGGCACTACCGCTGCAGGCGGCGGCGGCGGCGGATTTTGGGGCGGAGCTGGTGGTGCCGCATACGCAGGTGGCGGCGGTGGTTCATCGTTCACTGGCACAGGTGTGTATGGGATCACTCACACACCTGCTGTTGCCACTGGTGGTGCTTCAATACGCGTGCGCATTCCTCAAACAACAACGATGGTTCCTCCCACACAATTCGCAGGAAAGGGCTGGTCACGTTCGAGCGAACTCACGTGGGTTGTTCCACCACTCGATGATGTAACGGGGTATCGCATCAGATGGGGAACCGATCCCACCCAAATCGTGAATCAATTTGATGTGAGTGGAGGAGACACAAATTTCTTTACACACTCAGCCACACCCATTTCAATTGTGTCTAAAGCTAAGACTGCCACTGTGGCAACTTTGACCACCGCTGTTGATCACCGCCTAGTAGTGGGTCAAGAAATTTCAATCAGTGGAGTTGATTCTCTGTTTAATGGGATTGTTCGTGTGGCAACTGTGCCCACAGCGCGCACCTTTACTTATGCGTTGGCAGGAACTTCAGTTGTGGAGAGCGTAGTGAGGCCCACTGGCCTCGTGCAGCGAACCTCTCATTTGCCAGTTGGACAAACGTATTACTACCGCATTGCCTCGATCTACACAGATATCTCACAACCTTGTGGCAGTTTTTGTCTATCTGCCTATTCATCTGCGATTACCGTCGACGGTCGCTTTGAGACATCACAAAATTTTGAGTTCGTTGAAGCACCAGAGACCTACAAAGTGCCTATGGGCGTCACCCAAATTCGCGTTGATGCGCGAGGTGCAGCTGGTGCGAATAATGCAACTATGGCTAGCGGTCGAGGTGGGCGAGTAGTTGCAACAGTTCCCGTGACGCCTGGTGAAACATTGTTCATTTACGTCGGCGGTGGTGGCGGAAACAATTACCCGTTCACCTTTAGATCCAGCATTGTTGCTGGTTACAACGGTGGTGGAGTAAGTACTGGTACCGGCGGTGGTGGCGGCGGTGCGACAGATATTCGACGAGGCTTCACCGTGACAAACGCTGCCCTAACTGGCAATGTCGTCACACTGACCACTTCTGAGCCTCATGGTTTTGCTGTGAACAACCAAGTGGTGATTACTGGACTTGGTGATGTCTACAACGGGACGTACGCCGTTGCTTCTGCCCCTACAACTACAACTTTTACCTATGCAAGAACCAGTGCAAACATCGCTTCTGCATCAGTAGATGGTGCGGTGTTGTTCTCGAACCCTGCATTTGGACTTTCACGTCGCGTTCTTGTTGCCGGCGGCGGCGGTGGCGGCGGATCTCATGCAGAAGGTGGTGCTGGCGGTGGTCTGCAAGGTGCGGCAGGAGCCAATTTCAGCAGCCATCTAGGCGGTGACGGCGGCACACAAACAGCAGGCTCTCGAGGCATTGGCCTCGGCGGAAGTGGTGCCACTAGTGGCGGCGGCGGTGGTGGCGGCTACTGGGGTGGCGATGGAAGCGTTGGCTACGCGGGTGGCGGCGGCGGATCTAGTTGGACCGCATCCAGTATTCAATTTGTTGCCCACACGCGGGGAGAAAATGCGGGTAACGGCGCACTCACCATCACAACAGCACAAGACGCAACAATCCCGGCGCCCACAAACCTTGTTGCAACTGGTTGGAACTATCGCGTTCATGTCGCATGGACACCGTCAACAAACAAAGAAGCAACTGGCTATCGCATTAGATGGGGTACGTCATCAGGCGCTCTCACAGAGGTCATAAATGTTTCCGGTGCAAATACATCTGAGTACACGCATGCAAGTCGCACAATGGGTACGCCGTACTTCTATTCCATTGCAACTGTCTATACAGATGTGAACCAGGATTGTGGAACTGAATGTTTATCGGAGTTTTCATCCGAAGTGTCAGACTTCCCGCGTTTTACTGCAACAACAAACTTTGAATTCACTGAATCAATTCAGTCCTACACCGTTCCCGCTGGAGTCTCAAGGATAAATGTCAGTGCATTCGGTGCACAAGGCGGAAGCATGACTGCGCAAGGCGGTTTGGGTGGTCATGTTTCTGCAACAGTTCCGGTAGTTCCGGGTGAAACATTGTTTGTTTTTGTTGGTGGCGGTGGCGGCGACAATCATCCGGCACGCTTTCAAGTGTCCACTGTCGCTGGCTGGAATGGCGGCGGAACTGGCCTTGGTACGGGAGCAGGTGGCGGTGGCGGTGGAGCCTCTGATATTCGACGAGGAATAACAGTGACGGGAGCCTCGTTGCTTTCACGCGTGGTGACTCTCACTACTGCCTCGCCACACGGATTTGTTGCGGGCAACTCTGTGGTTGTTGCAGGTGTGGGTGCTCCGTATGACGGCACATATTCAGTTGTTGCGGTGCCAACAACAACCACTTTCACCTACGCAAAAACAGAACTTGATATCGCCTTTGCAGCAAAGACCGGTGCAGTCATTCGCAACCTAACAACTGCGAATCTTTCTACTCGTCTCATTGTCGCCGGTGGCGGTGGTGGTGTTGGGCATACAGTCCATGCTGGTGGTGCAGGTGGTGGTCTTGTAGCTGGTCAAGGCGTGAGCAATAGTTGTGCAAACGGAATTGACGGGAACTGCTCTGGTCTTGGTGCATCGCAATTCTTTGGTAACGCATTAGGCGTGGGCGCTTCGGCGCCATCTACTAATGGCGGTGCCGGTGGCGGTGGGTATTACGGAGGATATGCATCGGGTCAATCGCCGCAACAAAATCGTGTGGGCACCGGTGGCTATTCCGGCGGTGGCGGCGGGTCCAGTTGGACGGTGCCTGGCGCTGGGTTTGTCAGTCATACACAAGGTGCACGCGCAGGTAACGGCTTGATCAGCATCTTTGCTCCAGAGGGCGGATCGCTCAGTGCGCCGAATGAATTTGATGCATACGGTTTTCAGGCTCAAGTCATGCTCAACTGGACTCCATCGCCACAAGCTGCAGTAACCGGCTACAGAATCTCATGGGGAACCTCCCAAGGAGTGTTGAACCGGACAATTGATATTCCAGGACGATTGACACAAAGCTTCAATCACCACGGCAATACCTTTGCAGTCACTGCAAGAGCAATCACATCGAATGTTGCATCGTTGACAACAGCAACTGCCCACGGCATCTCTGTGGGATCTGAAATTCTTGTGCAAGGGGTGGGTGCACCTTTCGACGGCACCTACATTGCAACTACAGGAACCACTGGCACCACGCTGCGATATTCGGTGGTGCATGCCAACATTGCCTCTGCCGCGGTGACTCCCACTGGTGTTGTGTCGCTCACCAAGAGCCTCGACATCAACACCACGTATTACTACGAGATTTCTGCAATCTTTACCGATGCCACGCGTCCATGTAACACGGCGTGTGAATCTGCGTCATCTACGCAGAGATACGCAACACCAATTTTCACTAAAGATGTGTCCTTTGGTGCGACAGACACGGTGCAGACATACGCAGTTCCTCCTGGTGTGTCTTGGCTGCAATTTGATGCACAAGGTGCAAAAGGTGGTGCGGGTGCACCAGCCGTCGGTGGCAATGGTGGCCGAATTGAAGGAGCCATTCCTGTAACTCCTGGGGAAGAGTTGTACATCTATGTCGGTGGCAGAGGTGGTGGAGACCGTATCAATACACAACACGTGGGTGGTTGGAATGGTGGTGGCTCTGGCTCTGGCGTGAACGCGGGTGGTGGCGGCGGCGGAGCTACTGATATTCGTCGTAACAAATTAGTTGTCACGAACAAGATCATTCAGAACAGCATTGCCACTTTGACAACTGCAGAAACTCACGGGCTCAGTGTTGGCAACAGAGTCATCGTGGCGGGCGTGGGCAGTGAATTTGACGGAACTTTTGTGCTCACAGCTATCAATGCCGCGTCAAAAACAATCTCATATCCAGTGTCCACCGGAACGCTTACTGGACGTGCATCATCAGGAACCGTCTCTGGTCCAAGTGCCTGGGCCACTGAGGCATCTCTTGCTACTCGTGTCGTAGTAGCGGGCGGTGGCGGTGGCGGTGGCCACTCCACTGGTATCGGTGGCATCGGTGGCGGGCTCGTTGCAGGTGAAGGCGTCAGCAACAGTTGTGCAAATGGAATCGACGGCAACTGTTCGGGTCTTGGTGGATCACAGACGTATGGAAATGCTCTCGGAGCCGGCGGCAACGCAGCAACTACATCATCTGGTGGCGGCGGTGGTGGCTATTGGGGTGGTTGGCCTGCGGGTAGATCTCCACAGTTGGCTCGTGTTGGAACTGGCGGTTACTCAGGTGGCGGTGGCGGCTCAAGCTTCTCAACCGCGACGGCGCTTTCGAATACAGATACCCGGACAATCGCAGGAGTAATGCACACTCGTGGATACAACACGGGGAATGGTTCTTTGATTTTGTCGGTTCCCACGCGTGCATATCCAACTGGCGTTGAAGCACAAGGGTGGAGTGGATACAACGCAATCAGTTGGGATGAATCGGACATCTCTGGCGCGTCGATGTACAAGGTGTATGGAGGAACAACACAGAATCCTTCAACGTTGCTGGCGACTTTGCCATACGGGGTGAATGCTTTTGAACATCACGGGCCAAGTTTTGTGGCAACTAACATCTCCCTGACGAGCAATGTCGCTGTTGTGACGACATCGACGGCTCATGGAATGGCCGTTGGTAATCGCGTGGTGGTTAGTGGAGTTCATTCGGTGCTGAATGGAATTCGCACTATCACTGCAGTGACTGCAACCACGATTTCATTCGCAGTGACATCAGCAAACATTGCTTCACGATCTGTGAGTACAGGTGTTGTACAACTACAAAACAGGCTTTCTATGGGAACGCAGTATTTCTACCGCGTATCAATTGTCTCTGGATCAATCGAATCTCAAAGATCCACCGAAGTGACAGCCACACCGTCGCTGAGTAGCAGTGAAACTTTCAATGCCATTGATGCCGTGCAGATATTTACTGTTCCTGCAAACGTCAACAAAATTTTTGTGACCGCAGATGGTGCAATGGGAAGTACTGGCAACCCCGCCGCCGGTGGCCGAGGTGGTCGTACCCAGGGTGCAATTTCAGTTACCCCCGGGGAAAAACTGTATGTGTATGTAGGCGGTGAAGGCGGCGACTTGCTGGCATCTTCCAAACACTTAGGTGGTTGGAATGGTGGTGGAAATGGAACTGGAGCATCAGCAGGTGGTGGCGGAGGCGGCGCTACTGATATTCGTCGCAACGTATTCAACGTGACCAACAAGATTGTGCAGTCAAGCGCAGCAACATTGACAACGCAAAACCCACACGGATTCAGTGTGGGCCAGACGGTCATTGTGACAGGGGTGGGAACGCCATATGACGGAACATTCACAGTCACTGCAGTTCCCACAACGTCAACTTTTTCTTATGCGGTCGGCGTCGGATCGATTGCTGGAACAGCGACGACGGGCACTGTGAGTGGACCAAGTTTGTGGAGCACACCTGCATCATTGGCAACACGTTTGGTTGTGGCTGGTGGTGGCGGTGGCGGTGGCCACTCCACTGGAATTGGCGGAGTTGGCGGTGGACTCATCGCAGGTGAAGGTGTAAGCAACAGTTGTGGAAATGGCATTGACGGCAACTGTTCTGGTTATGGCGGATCACAAACATACGGAAATGCTCTAGGTACCGGAGGCGCTGCCTCAACACCGGCATCTGGTGGCGGCGGCGGTGGATACTGGGGTGGTTGGGCAGCAGGTCGATCCCCGCAACTAGATCGAGTTGCAACAGGCGGCTACTCAGGTGGTGGCGGAGGTTCCAGCTACACCGCACCCGAAGTGACTTCTGTGTTTCATGCGCAAGGAATCATTTCTGGAGATGGACTCATGGAGATTGCGTGGTCTTCTTCACCCATCGTGACAGGCGTGCAAGCAACTCCTCTGGATAGAGCAGTATCCGTGAGCTGGAACGAATCATTCCTCACTTCGTTAACGGGCTATCGCGTATACGGGGGAACTGCCGCGAACCCCACCACACTGTTAGCAACGGTGCCAACAGGAACACTTGGCTATTCACACACCGGCCTTACAAATGAGACACCGTACTTTTATCGCATCGCGCCCATCGTCACAATTAACGGTGTGACCAGTGAGGCGCCACTATCGGGCGATGTCACAGCTACTCCCACAGCATTAACTACGGTCACTACTTCTTTCTCAGGATCTGTGGTTCCTTTTGTTGTACCTACGGGAGTGTCGTGGCTTCAAGTTGACGCCATGGGCGGACAAGGTGGAGCAGGAAATCCCGCCGTAGGTGGTAGGGGCGGTCGCACTCAAGGAGCGATTCCGGTGACACCCGGCGAAACCTTGTATCGATACGTCGGTGGTGCAGGTAATAGCAACGTTGGCGGCTGGAATGGTGGCGGTAATGGATCCGGTGCAACATCTGGTGGCGGCGGCGGCGGTGCTACTGATATCCGTCGCAACATGTTCAACGTGACGAACAGAATTGTGCAGTCAAGTAGGGCAACGTTGACAACAACAAGCCCACACGGTTTCAGTGTGGGGCACACGGTCATTGTGGCAGGAGTCGGAACGCCATATGACGGAACATTCACAGTCACTGCAGTTCCGACAACAACAACATTTTCTTATGCGGTAGGAGTTGCCTCGCTTGCAAGTTCAGCGACTACGGGAACTGTGAACGGTCCAAGTTTGTGGAGCACGGCTGGGTCATTGGCAACACGAATAATTGTTGCTGGCGGCGGTGGCGGCGGTGGCCACTCCACTGGAACTGGCGGAGTCGGTGGTGGACTCATCGCAGGTGAAGGAGTCAGCAACAGTTGCGGAAATGGAATTGATGGCAACTGTTCTGGTTTCGGAGGATCACAAACTTACGGAAATGCTCTTGGTACCGGCGGCGTTGCTTCAACACCTGCATCTGGTGGCGGAGGCGGCGGCTACTGGGGAGGTTGGGCTGCAGGTCGATCACCGCAACTTGCTCGAATTGCAACAGGCGGCTACTCCGGTGGCGGCGGTGGCTCTAGCTACACAGCGCCAGAAGTTGCGGTGCCAGTCCATACTCGGGGACATCAAAGCGGTGCCGGTTCTTTGACCATTAGCTATTCGGTGGATAACACCGTTCCTGTGGTCTCGGGTATTTCTTCTCCAAACCCTGCAGGTAATTATCTTGCGGAAAGAGAAGTAATCGTCAACGTTGCATTTTCAGAAGCGGTCATTGTGACCGGTACACCAACTCTCACATTGAATGCGGGAACTCGCGATGTAGCAGTCAATTACCTATCTGGAAGTGGATCATCCACGTTGTCATTTAGATACGTGGTGGCAACCGGTGATCTCATCTCGGCTCTTGATGTGAAAGACACGACATCGCTTGCACTTAATGGTGGAACTATCCGAGACCGTGTCGGAAACAACGCTGATGTCACGCTTCCTGTTCCTGGAAGTAGTGATTCTCTCGCGGGCAGCAAGTTGCTCTCTATTGACGGCGCTGTTCCTTTGAAGCCGACTGTTCTTTCGGCATCAGGTATTGATGGCATCGCACTTGATTGGGCAGACAATGTTGAAACAGATTTATTCAAGTACAGGATTTATTCGTGTTCTGGCCTTGTCGCATCAAGTTGCGCTAGTGAGTCGTCCTTCAGTGTTCTGAGCAGTGTGGACGACAGTGTGAGCGCTTTTGAACACATTGCCGTAGGTCGTGGACTCACGTACTACTACTACGTCACTGCTATTGACCTACGTGGAAACGAGAGCCCTGCATCTGACGTGGTGTCATGGATTCTTCCCATTCCCATCATGGTGGTGACACCTTCGATAACTGGTGTCACCCCTACGAGTGATCTCACGCCATTGATTACAGGTGCTGCAGATGCTGGTGCAACAGTTCTCATTTTCATGGATGGCAGCAGCACTCCACTTGGATCGACTGTCGCGGACAGCTTTGGTGCGTATTCATTTTCGCCATCATCGAATCTGACGCCGGGTCTTCGTACCTTTAGGGCACGAGCCACTGTGTCTGGAGTGAAAACTGGATCGTCAGGTGTTTCTTCTGAGCTAACCATCAACATCGATACAACAGCGCCAACCTTTACCAGCGTTCTTCGACAGGCACCGTCCTCGCAGACAACTGGACTTGATGCACTTACCTTCCGCCTGACATTCTCAGAACCCGTCAGTGGGTTAGATAGCAGTGACTTTGTAGTTACTGGTTCAACTGCAACGGTGTCGCGCATAGCGATGGTGAGCGGAACTCTTGGCTCATATGACGCGACGGTGAGTGGAGGGGACCTTGCGTCACTTAACGGTGTTGTGGGATTGGGCTTTGTTGCAAATCCCACTGTTACCGATATTGCAGGAAACTCTCTAACTGGAATTGTTCCCACAGGCGTCGCGCAGACATACACACTTGACAACCGCAACCCTGTTGTCTCCATCACATCTAGTGCTGCGACATTAGGCGGCACCGGCACGGCGGTGATCACTTTTACTCTCGATCAAGCAAGTACAGACTTCGGCGTTGACGATGTGGCTACTAGCGGAGGAACAATTAGTGGCTTTACTGGATCTGGGATGTCGTACACCGCTTCGTTCTCTCCAAGTTTGGGTTTTTCAGGGACAGCACAAATCTCCGTTGATGCCGGAGCCTTTAGCAACGCAAGTGGAGTGTTTAACACATCGAGTTCATTGAGTATTGCTGTGGATACCGCAGCACCTCGAGTGATAAGTATTCAGTCATCAACCAGTAATGGAATGTACAGAACTGGATCAATCATTGATGTGACGGTGACATTCAACGAGGCCATCACGGTTAACACTGGTGGTGGTGTGCCATCGCTGATCTTGGAGACAGGGGCGACTGATCGTTCTGCAAACTTTGTAAGTGCATCAGGAGCAGTTGCTACGTTCCGCTACACAGTGCAAGTAGGCGATCTCTCGACAGATCTTGATATTCAATCGGTAGATGCACTGGCATTAAATGGTGGAGCTATTCGAGACGTTGTGGGCAACATAGCGAACAGAACACTGATGAGCCCTGGATCGGCCGGATCATTGGCTGCGAACGCGGCACTGATTATCGACACCGTTGCGCCCACCGCGCCCACCGGGCTTGTGTTGACGCCTGTAGGTGGCACAGTGACGAGTAATAAATTGTCCGCAACAAACACCAACCTCACGGCAACTGCAACAATTATTCCTGGGGAAGCAACAGGTGGTGCGGCAACGTTGTATCTCGATGGTGCACTGATAGCTACTGATTCCACAATTTCATCCACAGACTCAACTGCAACATTTACTCTCGGCGCCACTACCACTGCACAGCTGCAAGCACTAGTCACAGGAAGTGGCGTTGTCACTGTGAAACTTGCCGACCTTGCAGGAAACCTCTCGCTCGCAAGTTCCGGAGTGTCACTTTCAGTTGACTACGTGGTGCCAACGATCACGTTAAGCAGCAATAGAACTTCAGTAATCGCAGGGCAAACCGCGACCGTGACTGCCACCTTGAGTGAACCTTCTATCAACTTCAATCTCGGAGACATCACAGTTGTGGGTGGATCTGCGGGAACCTTCAGCGGTTCTGGTACTAGCTACTCATTTGTTCTTACTCCAACATCGAATTCCACAGTTGCAATGGTTGCCTCGGTAACAACTGGAGCATTTACAGATGCCGCAGGCAATCCAAACGAAGTCAGCAATACCGTTACTTCAACAGTTGATACAGCAATTCCAGTGGTTTCTTCCGTGTCTTCAACCACAGCGAACGGCGCCTATCGGGCCGGATCTGTTGTAGATATCTCGGTGGTATTCACAGACGCCGTCATTGTTCAAACTGGCGGTGGCACACCCGTTCTTGCGTTAAATGCAGCCGCTGGAGCAAGTGCAACATTTGTTGCAGGTTCAGGAACAAGCACGCTCACATTCCGATACACAGTATTGGCAGGTCACACCAGCGGCGATCTTGATTATGCGACAGTGAATGCACTTTCGCTTAATGCAGGGACAATTCGTGACCTGTCTGGTAACGATGCATCGGTAAGTTTGCCCACAGTCGGGGGTGCCTCGTCGCTTGCGGGCAATAAGGCAATCGTGATTGATACTTTGGCTCCAACGTCTCCGACGAACTTGGCCCTTGCACCTGTTGGTGGGACTGTCGTTGCCAACACTCTTCTGGCTTCCACAACGAACTTGACTGCATCTGCAAACATCATCGCGGGTCAAGCAACTAATGGAACTGCCAACCTTTTGCTTGGCGAGACAGTCCTTGCCACAGATAATTCGATTGGCTCCTCGGATACAACTCTCGCATTCTCGCTGGGGCTCTCAAGTTCGGCAGCGTTACAGAGCGCAATCGCAGCAGGTGGCGCTGTCACTGTGCAACTCATCGATGCTGCAGGAAACGTGTCTGCCTTGAGTTCCTCTGTGATGTTGGTGGTGGATTACGTCGTTCCCACAATCACACTGACTTCTGTCACTACAACTCTTAGAGTTGGCCAAACAGCTGTGATTACGGCAACGCTCAGTGAACCCTCTTCTAACTTTGTCATCACGGACATTGCGACAACTGAGGGCTCTGTTTCAAACTTTGTTGCGGTGTCATCAACGGTCTACCGGTTCACATTCACACCTGCAGTTGGGCGTAACCAAGTCACCGGATCGGTTGCAGTACTGGCTGGTGTCTTCACCGATACTGCAGGAAATGGAAATGCGCCAAGCGCCTCTTTGTCATTTGCAATCGACACCTTGGCTCCGAATGCCCCCGTGATTTCGGGGACTTCTCCAATAACTACGAACGATGTCTCGCCCACAATTTCTGGAACGGCCGAAGCAGGGTCCACTGTGGTTGTGTATGACAATTCTTCTTCGCCTGCCACCGAGTTAAAGACTTTGGTTGCAACTGATGGAACTTGGTCCTTCACAGACGTGGCTTTGCTTGATGGCGACCACTCCATCACGGCAGTGGCGACAGATATTGCGGGCAATGCCTCGATAGCTTCTCAAGGTGTCACATGGAGAATCGACAGCGTTCCACCTGTTGTGACGATGTCGGCAGTTGCAGGAAATGATGACGTCACAATTGCAGAGAAGAATGCGGGTGTCACAGTTTCGGGCACAGTGGAAAACAATGCCACCATGACGCTTACATTTGCAGGGCTCACAAAATCGATCACACCAGTGTCTGGTTCTTGGTCCTACACCCTCACTTCCAGTGATTGGACCCAGATTGGGACTACAGCACTTGTGGTGTTTATAGCCACCGCAACAGATACGGCAACCAATGTCACCGAAAGGTCGCGGTCAGTTGCGATGAACCTGTCATCAGTTGTGGCACCAGGTGTTCCGCAATTGTTACTTGCAGATGACTCTGGAACCCCTGGAGATAGTCGCACGAATCAACGGACAGTGCGTATCACTACTGCGCTCACTAACAGTGGAAGTCTCGTTCATAAGCCAGGACAGTTACTCCAATTAGTCGATCTTTCCGGTGGGGTAGTGGCATCGCGTGTGTTGACCAGCGCAGATATTTCTGCAGGTGCATACGAATTCACCGTGTCATCTCTCGATGACGGAACTTATGGTTACCGAGCCAAGGTGTCAGGTGAAGGAAACAGTGCTGTTTCTACGAGTGATTTGATGCTTGTGATTGATAACCGAATTCCCGGAACCCCCGGTGCTCCAGACCTTGAAGCAAGCAGCGATTCAGGTATCTCATCTAGCGACAACATCACCAACAAGAACGACGGATGGTTCACAATTGCAATCGATGGTGTACAGATTTCAGGAAATGCACTTATTGCTGGCGACAAGATCAAACTGCTCAGTGGATCTAATGTCGTTCACACCTCGACACTGACGAGCTCTGAAATCTCTGCACAATCAATTCGCGTTCAAGCTGATTCAATTTTCTCTCAGGGTTCCCATGTCATCAGTGCACAAGCTGAATCCGCTTCCGGCACAAGAGGCACACCCTCTCAAAGCATCACTGTTGTAGTGGATAGAACTTCCTATGGTGCACCTTCAACCCCAAATCTTTCGGATGCAAGCGATACAGGACTATCGAATTCGGACAATGTCACCAACATTGTTCAGCCCACGTTCGTATTCTCACTTGCATCATTTGGTGCTGTGGCTAATGACTCACTCTCGCTTCTTGATGGTTCCAACACAGTGATTGGCGAAGTGGTCATTACTCAACAAGATGTGTTGGCAGGTTTCGTGGAAGTACCAATCAGTGGAACATTTGCCGATGGCACTCACGCTGTTTCTGCACGAATTACTGACCGAGCAGGAAACATCGGTCAGATCTCGGCTGGGCTGACTGTGATGATCGATACTGCGGCACCTTCTGCATCGACACCAGTTTTAACAGCATCATCAGACACCGGATTCTCTTCGACGGATCGCGTCACATCGCTACTTAGACCAACTTTTTCCGGAGTGGGTGTAAACGACCAAAGAATTGACATCTATAACGGGTCAAACTTCCAGGGAAGTGCGACTGTGGCATCTGGTGTATGGAACTTCACAGTGCTTGCTGACTTTGCAAATGGTTCTCACCAGATCCGCTCGAAAACCGTGGACGTTGCTGGTAATGAAAGCTCGTTGAGTTCTTCGGTAGTCGTCGTTATTGACTCGGTACAGCCGTCTAATCCTGTATTCACAAACAGCAACATGATTAAGAACTCCGCAACGCCAGTATTGACTGGTGTGGCAGAGGCTGATGCTTTTGTAACAGTGCGATCTGGTGCTCTCTCGTTAGCGACGACGCGCACCGCGGTGAGTGGTGCGTGGACAGCCGAAATTGCAAGTCCACTCGCGCAATCCGTATTTGCTCTAGATGCGGTTGCCACAGACGTTGCGGGCAACGTGAGTTCTGGTATGTCCAATGCTTCTCTCACTATCGACACCACAGCTCCTGCTGCGCCTACCATCACTGCGTTCAACGTGGTTTCGTCACCAATAACGCTAAATGGCACCGGAGAAGTAGGGGCCACCGTGTCCATATTTGATGGAACCACCGTTATTGGTACCGCTGTCGTGGGTGCAGGTGGAACCTGGACATTCACGACCGCTGCCTTGACCCAAGGCGCACATTCTTTCACTGCAGTGCAAACAGATGCGGCAATGAACGGGAGCAGCGCTAGTTCTCCAGCACGCATCATTACTGCTACGCAGACCGCTGCAATCCTGGGCGCAGATTCAAACAACAACAACAATGTCGCACTGACGGCCTCGCAGTACGTAGCCGATGGTGTAACAGCAATCAACACTCCGGCAAAAGCTGGTCTGATGAACGATGTACTTGATGAACTCTCCAGTAATGCCGTCGATACACAATCTGAACTGGTCTCGGTGGCAGAAGTTGTGAATTCTATTTTTGCTACGGCTTCAGGAACAGCAGTCTCGCCACCACTGACTGCAGCGTCTCTTGCTCTTCTTGGAATTACCGGAGTCACCAGCGAAAACTTGGCCGCAGTACTGGCTGCCATTGCCGCTACGCCAGACGATGGTTCTGGTGTTGACTCATTTTCCGAACTGCGTCAACTGATCGATGACGCCGTAACCGATGCAACGGCCGCGCTTAATGTTATTTCGGGCTTCACTGGAAGCAATGTGGCGCCCACGTTGTCTACCTATGCAGATGCTGCAATCAGTGGTGTTTCAGTAGCGAACATTGGTGCTGTGAACTCACTTATTGCTGAACTGTCATCTTCCGCTACTGACACATCTACTGAAGTACAAGATGCAGTGAATGCATATGTGGCCTTGCTGAATACGGCTGATGGTGTTGCAAATGGCGTCGAAGCCATCACTCTCGCACAGTTCCAAACTCTTGGTCTCGGCGTGATTAACACTGCATCAGAGAGACAGTTGTTTAATTCGGTAGTAGATGTCTCATTAGTGTCGGCCATTGATACATGGGCAGAACTGGACTACTTGGCAACCATCGTCAATCGGATCAGTGTTCTTGCTGCTGGTGGAACACCATCTCCCGCGCTAACGGCGGATGATCTCGCTCGTCTTGGAATTACTGGCGTCACGAGCAACAACTTGGCTGAAGTCCTGAATGCCATTGCTGCTACAGCGGACAATGGAAGCGGTGTTTCTTCTCTCATGCTGTTGCAAAACGTGGTGAATACAGGAATCGCAAATGCTGTAGCTGACTCGCGTGCAGTAATTGCAAGTTATGAAGGTTCGACAGGTGTTCCCACACTTGGTGATTTTGCAAATGTTGGTGTTACTGGTGTGACTAACGCAAATCTTGCTGGAGTGAACTCGTTCTTGGCAGTCATTGCCGCGTCAGAAAGCGATTCCCAATCTGAGGTACAAACAACTGTTGATGCATTGAGCAAAGTTGCCGCTGCCGCAAATGGTTTTGCAGATGGCGGAGCATCACTGAACGCCACTGACTATGCAGCACTTGGGCTTACATATATCAATTTGTCTTCAGAGATTGGGCTCCTCAACGATGTTTTGGACAACAAGGTCACCCAAGCAGTCGACACGTATACAGAAGTAGCAGCGCTTGCTTCAATTGTCGCGAGAATTATTGGCGAAACCTCGGGAACTGTTGCATCGCCTGAATTGACACCACAGGATTTCCTTGCGTTAGAAATCTCAGGTGTGACTAGTCACAATATTGAAGCGATTCTGTCGGCAATTCGTAGCAGTAATTCGAACAACACACCTATCACCGATCTGAGTTCGTTGCGAACTCTTGTGGCCTCAGCGGTGGAACAAGCACGTGACGCCGCAATTCTCGTAATCAGCCAGTTTGATGGGTCATCCAACTCCGTAGCACCTTCCTTGGCGGATTTTGCAAATGCAGAAGTCAGTGGAGTGACAATAAGCAACATAGTTGCGGTGAGAACAGCCTTTGCTGTGATTGGCAGTTTGGCCAGTGATTCCACGAGTGAGATATCTGCTGTAGTGAATGGATTTGTTGCGGTGCTCGCTGGTGCTGACGGCACAGCGAACTCCAACGTGTCATTGACAGTTGCCGAGTATCAGGGTTTTGGTATCAGAGCTATCGATACGACAGATAAGGCGGCGCTACTGAATTCTGTTCTTGATCGAAAGATTCGAACATCAGTCGATGAGTATCTGGAAATTGTTGTTCTATCTGAAATTGTGAGCGACTTATTCCTGCTGGCTACGGGAAATGAACCCCTTAGCGAGATTTCAATTGAAAGATTGAGTTTGCTGGGGCTCACCGGGGTAACACCTGAGAATATTTCCTTGATTCTTGCGGCAATCGGCAACTTGAACGGCAACACTGGCGGCCTCAATTCATTGACAAAGCTTCAGAACATTGTGGATACCGTGCGCACGAATCAAGCGAATGCGCTGGTGGTGATCAAGTCTTATGACGGGACAAACACCATTCCGTCATTATCGACATTTGAAGCTCTTGGAATCACTGGCGTCGATTACCGAAACATTGGGCTTGTGAACCAGTACCTCGCAACTATGACCATGGCACAAACTGACTCTCAGATTGAAGTGCAAGCACTAGTAGATGCAGTCTTAAAGATCTTGGTATGTGCAGATGGGATTGCTAATCAGAACTGTGCTCTCACGGGGGCTGAGTATCGGGCAATGGGATATGTCGATATCGACACTGACGCAGAAATCGAAGCAATGAATGCTGAGATGGACGTTCTCGATTTGTCTCCAGCCGATTTACACAATGTCACTGCACAGCTTGCCGTCGACATCACCCAGCGATTCGCTCCCGTGGCGCCCTCCCCAGCACCGGTAAACCCGCCAACAGTTGATGTACCAAATTCCGTTCCTGCGGTGCGCCCAGTGGATACTCCGAACACAGGTGTTTCCGTAACGCCTACCACTGTTGCTACGTCCACTTCTACGCCGCCGACCACAACCACGATTCCACCGATGGAAATCTTGGACATGAGTGGGGGAGTGCGAGTGGCTCCAAATCGTGGTGTTGTATTGATAAACGGCGCCCTGCAAGAGATGCAGATAACAATTGCACAGGGAAATATTGCAACCGCTCAGATTCCAGGTCTGTTTACCGTTCGCCTGACCCCTCAGAAGCTTGAAAGCGACCCCGCAATAACAGGTAGAGAATCTCAGATAATTGCATTCAAGGGTCGAACCATTCAGATTTCCGCCGAAGGTTTTGCTGCACAAAGTGGTGTAGAAGTCTGGGTGAACTCAACTCCTGTCTTGCTTGGAACAGTTACCACCGATACACAGGGAACCTTCTCCCAAGCCTTTGAACTGCCCGCAGGAATTGAAGTGGGAGATCACGTCCTCACGTTGAGCGGCACTGCTCAAAGTGGCAGCGCAGCAATTGTTTCAATTGGTCTCGTAGTTGTTGATATTTCCTCGATAACAGAATCTGAGAATCCATCCGATAATTCGACTGATGCTGTTAACACAGATCAAGAGCCTTTTGATGCCCGCTCGGAGCCCAAGTCAACTGTCGCTTTACTTGGAGAAATGGTTGCACTTCTTGCGCTTGCAGGTCTGGCCGGTTCATCATCTGGCGGTGGTCGTCGTAATGACGATGACGAAGACAATGACGGGTCTGGTGACCGTGGCTCTGGGGACGTTGCAGAAGTATCGGCAGGAGAAACTGGTGAAAACTCGGAAAAGAACCGCGACATTTTCCGTATTCCGCGATTGAGATTCATGGATCATCTCATGGCGAATTTCCCACGCACAATCTCACGGCAATCACCACTTCTGGGCTCGATCTTTGCCGATGCTGCCTATCTGCGCGCGTGGCTTGGAAGTCTGTGGGCATTAGTCCCGTTGTTGGGTGTGGTCACTGGTGTTGTTGCTGCGGTGAATACCCAATTTGAAGTTGTGATGCCAGCGTTGTTCCTCCTCACACTGATTGTTGTCGTGAGTGTGTTTGATGCACTATTTGGTTTTGTTGCCGTGGTGACTTTTGGACTTGCTGTTCTGTTGGGTGGTGGTGTTCATTCAGCTGACTCAATCCGTGGTCTTCTTGGAATGTTTGTGTTTAGTTTTGCGGTACCGCTGATAGCAACGGCATCTCGACCTTTCCGTCGTCTCGCCACTCAGGGATTCACTGGTGTATGGGATCGCGCAGCCGACTTTGTGCTTATCACATTGTTTGGTGCATGGGCTGGCGGCTCAATGTTCTCGGCACTTCCTGGACTCATCGGATTCCGTCCGGACTATGCAGATCAAATCTCCCATATTCAAATTGCAGCTGCACTTGCATTGGCAGCACGTTTTGTACTTGAAAATGGCGCAACAGTGTTTGTTCCGTCGCAACTTCGTGCAATGACAGTGACGGACTTGTGTGAACCAACAGTGCGTCAGGTGGTGTTTTCGTCGTTCGTGCGTACAGCAATATTCGTGTTCGTTGCTGAGGTATTCATAGGCAATAACTGGGCATTGTGGGTGGGTGCAATTTTGTATCTCGTTCCCAAATTGGTACCTCTCATGCAAGATTCTCTTCCCAATGTGCCTTCGCTTCACATATTTATGCCGCGTGGACTCTTGAAGATTGTGGTGTTATTGCTTATCGCCAAGTGGTGGGGTGGACTTCTCACGTCAAATATTTCCAACGCTGATCAAATGGTACGCATTGGTTTTGTATTCATGGGTGTGCCCAGTTTGATTGCAACTATCTGTGGTTGGTTTGGTAGGTCAAGTACTCATCAGTGGAAACAAACATGGCTTACCCGAATTGCTGGGCTAGTTCTTCTCATCGTTTTATTCTTGATGGTGCAAGACATTATCTAGTGCTGTAGACGTGAGTTTCGCCATACTCAGACTCGACGGGTATTGCACTTACGTGTGTGTTTTCACGGTATGTAAAGATAGGTGTACCTATGGTTGCCCAACCCCAAGCAAAAAGAGCAGACGGTCGAGAGACGGTAAGACTCTTGATGATTGCTGCGGAAGAAGAATTGTCTGAATCGGGTTCGGCAAAGTTCAACCTTGCTCGGGTATTGCTCAAAACGGGAATCTCTAAGAGTTCGGCATATCACCATTTCGGAAGTCGCGACGGGCTGATAGCGGCAGTAGAAGCCCAGCATCTGTTGGCCGAGGTACGACAGTCCAATACTCTCATGCGTTCATTTGTTGAATCGGCGGAAGATCCACAGCTCACACTTGCCATGCTGCATTTGCTCACCACAGAAGCAGGTGGTGCCACAGGATTTAGGTCTCGTGTGCGTCGCGCCTCGACAATTGTGGACGCACAATCAAATCCTGCAATGGCAGAAATGATTCGCGATGCACAACGTGAATTAATCAGCTATCTCACAGAGACGCTTCAGATCGCAGTGGATAAGGGACTCATGAATCCGCGCGCGCCACTAGAAGGTATAGCTCACTGGTTTGTGTCCATCATCTTTGGCCGCTTGCTCGTGGACATTACAGATGATCCACACGCACAGCAGGTGTGGCAAGAGGCAGTTATTGAGTCGATGAAAGGCCTACTTGTTCCGAACTTGGGGAACAGCGATACCTAAAGAGTTTGTTGAAATCACCGCACCAAAGTATGTGCTAGGTGATGTTTAACGCGCTCCGGCTCGTTGATACAGGCGAGTTGCTATCGGTGCAAATATCACGATGAGGGCGATTGCCCAAATGAGCGAGTACAGCACACTATTTTGCAGCGGCCACGCGCTGGGATCAGGAGTTCCCGCAGGGATGTTTCCGAATTTCACACGTACTGCGTGTGTGAGTGTGGAAATGGGATTCCATTCTGCAATTGTGCGCAGCACGCCTGGCAAGTTGTCGGAGGGAACAAATGTGTTTGCGATAAATGTCAATGGAAACAAGATGACAAATGATGCGTTATTCACCACTTCTGGTGTGGGCACTAGTAGCCCCACACAAGCCATCACCCAAGAGAACGCGTAAGAAAAGAACAACAAGAGCGCAAACCCAGCAATTGCATCAAGTGCAGAGCCTCTGATGCGCCATCCCACGATGAGCCCTGCAACAGACATCACCAAGATCGATAGTGCGTTGTAGACAACATCGCTCGCTGTGCGCCCCGCCACTACCGCTGAACGCGACATGGGCAGTGATCGAAAGCGATTGATAAGACCCTTTTGAAGATCTTCGGCAAGACCAGCTCCCGTAAAAGTTGCACCAAAGACAACCGTTTGGGCAAAGATGCCGGCAATAAGGAACTCACGATAGTTGCCACCTGGAATGTCAATAGATCCACCGAATACATAGGCAAAAAGCAGCACAAACATCAATGGCTGAATGAGCACAAAAGCCATCACGTCGGGAACTCGTCGAATACGAATGATGTTGCGGTGTGCAATGACGAGAGCGTCACGAACGGTGTTCATTTCTTCTCCTCCTCAACTGTGGCTTCATGTCCAGTGAGTTCCATAAACACGTCGTCGAGTGTGGGGCGACGTAATCCAATATCGACAATGTCGATTCCGGATGATTCCAAACTGCGTAACACAGAGCTGAGAGCTTCTACTCCGTGCGGCACGGGAGCAGAAATCTCTCCTTCTTCGGCGTGAACGCGCAATGCACCATGAGCCACGGTTCCCAAAATCTTCTCTGCCTCGGGCACTCGGGCGATATCGCGAATACGCACGTCCAAATGCTCGCCACCTACGCGTCGCTTCAGCTCGTCAGCTGTTCCGCGGGCAATTGCTTGGCCGTGATCAATCACCACAATCTCATCGGCAAGTTGATCTGCTTCTTCTAGATATTGAGTAGTGAGCAACACAGTGGTACCTAATTGCACGCGTTCGCGAATGATGTCCCACAAGTCACCGCGACTGCGTGGGTCTAACCCTGTTGTGGGTTCATCAAGAAACAACACTGGTGGGTCTGCAATGAGAGCACCCGCTAGGTCAATTCGGCGGCGCATGCCACCAGAAAATGTCTTTAGAGGTCGGTGTGCAGCGTCTGCTAAACGGAACTGATCAAGGATTACCTTCGTGCGTGCCCGCGCCTCACGCCATGTCATGCCATAGAGACGTGCAATCATCTCCAGGTTCTCTGTTGCGGTGAGGTTTTCATCTACTGCGGCGTATTGGCCAGATAAGCCGATACGGCGTCGTACTTCTTTGGGGTTTGCCAATACATCAACACCAGCAACAGTGGCCGAACCAGAATCTGGTGTCACCAATGTAGTGAGAATAGAAACTGCAGTTGTTTTTCCTGCACCATTGGGGCCAAGTAGGCCAAGCACTGTGCCACCGGCGACGTCGAGGTCTAAACCGTTCAGTGCAACTACTTCGCCATAGGTCTTTATGAGTCCACGCGCATGGACTGAGGTATCTGTGTGGGGAGTCGTCATGGACTCTTTAGGTTAGTGCTCGTTGGCTGCTCTTGCCTGTGAGTCCGAGGTGAGTAGATATGTATCAGTTCTGGCGGCGTCGTGAGAGCAGCTGTAGCTGAGGCCAGATGAGTTTCAGCACGAGGAGCACTGCCAAGACCTCAAGGACATGCATGTAATCGGTCCATGGCCCGCGGTGGCCTGTTGCGATGTCATAGATCGACGCAATTGCGGTTAAGACGAGAAATGTTCCGAGCATCACGGTCAAAATTCGTGAAATGCGAAAGGTGATTGCAGATGAAAGCACTGCCACGCCAATGGCGGCTTGCCAGATGGCGAGATGTCGTAGATCGTGCAATGCATCACCGCTGGTATTTCCCCGCACAAATAACGGTGCGGAGTTTGCCAGGATAAATCCACCCACGAGAAGCAACAGCACACGCAAGAGTGGAGATGGTCTTTGTTGAATGAGATGCAGAAAATCCGTTCGTGCGGTAGGTGATGACGTAGGTGCTGTCTTGGTCATCGTGTCATTTGCGTTGATCAGTTGTGTGCACGTAGGACATGTCCGTACATGAGTACGAACTAACTCTTGTTCAGCATCGGGCAACTCGCCATCAAGTAGTGACGAGACACGTTCGCTCCACGCACATAGCGACGTCTGCTTCATCGCTGCAGTAGTCCTTTTTTGAGGGTTGCTCCACTGGCAAAGAGATTCAGTGCAAACACCGATGCGCCAACAAGAACAATGGCCGGGCCGCTTGCAATGTTTCGATGGAAAGAGATGAACAAGCCGATGATGGAAAATGCAACACCAAGAGCCGTTGAGGCAACGGTGATCTGTGCAAAAGAGCGAAACGTAAGCGTTGCAGTAGCTGCAGGAATGAGCAGTGTTGCAGCAACAAGAAGAACTCCCAGTGTTCTCAAGGCTGTCACCACAACCATTGCCAGTAAAGCACTAAACACAATCTCCATGAATTGTGCCTTTACACCGTGTGCATTTGCGACGGAATAGTTGTGGGTTGCAGCAAGTAATGGTTTGTAAAAACGAAACAGAATGACGCCTGCAATTGCTGAGACAACGACAACAAGAATGATGTCACTGGTTTCAACGCCTAACACATTTCCAAAAAGAAGGTTTGTGCTGTTGAGGCGTCGATCGCGTGACGAGGACACCACGGCAACACCCATAGCAAATAAAGTTGAGGCCACAATGCCAATGGCTGTGTCAATAGGCAAACCTTGATTTCTGACGAAATAAATAAGTGCAGCCGAGACAACTGCCGCAACAGCGGCACCAAAGTAGAGATCGAGGCCATAGGTGACGCCGAGTGCTACACCACCCAAAATGCTTTGCGACATTCCTTGGCCGATGTAGGCCATTCGACGTACAAGAACAAAGGGGCCTATTGCACCCGCCAGTGCACCAATGAGAATTGTCACGATAAGAGCACGCCCAAAGAAGTCGTATTGAAATGGTTCTGTGAGGTAGTTCATGGCTTAGTTGCCCTTTCCAATGGCTTCTACAACAACGGGCTTTCCACCATGGAACACAACGTCTACATCGGCGCCATACGTTTCTTTCACCACATCGCTGGTGAGTACTTGTGCAGGGGCACCATCGGCAATAATCGTGCGATTAAGGCACACCACACGTGGAAGATGTGCGGCCACCCAGTTCAAGTCGTGTGTGGTCAATACAACGGTGTAGCCCTCGGTGCGGAGTTCTTCGACCAAGTCCAGCACTTGCCGGAGAGTCTTGAGATCAATTCCACTAGTGGGTTCATCTAGCAAAACGAGATTGGGTCGCGACATGAGAGCACGTGCAATGAGCGCTCTCTGAAACTGACCACCTGAGAGTTCGTCAAGTCTGTTATTGCGTAACTCGTAGATGCCAAGTCGGTCAAGAATGGATCGACATTCTCTTTTTTCACGCACGGAGAACCACGGCTGCGGCGCACTGTAGGACGCCGCACCCAGTAACACCATCTCTTCAATGGTTAGTGGAAAACTGCGCTCACCTGCATCAATTTGTGGAACGTAACCAATGGCGAGTGGTTCGCCATTGACGTTGCGGATCTTGCCTTCTGTCGGAGTGAGTTCTCCCAGAAGAACCCTCAACAACGTTGTCTTGCCAGCACCAGATGGTCCAATGATCCCTACAAGTTCCCCTGGCGAAAACGACGTGGAAATGTCGTACAGAGCACGAGTGTTCTCATAGGAGAATCCAATTTGTGAAAGCTCAATCATTGTGCTGCTCCTGGTACCAAATTGGCCAGAATCGATACATCGCCGCCCAATGCAGAGGTGATCAGTCGCACATTTTCAATCATCATTCCCTCGTATGAGTGTTGGGGGGTTCCTGGTTCGCCGGGCAGTTCTTCATCGGAGAGATCGGAGTAGTACTTCGCTCCTGTTTCAGCTGCCACTGCATCAAGAACTTCAGAAGGGAACACTTCGCTTCCAAAGAATGCAGGCACTTTTTGACCACGAATCTGATCAATCATGCGACGAATCTCATTTGCTGATGGTTCAGAGAAAGACACAGGCTGAATCGCACCAATAACTGGAATCCCGTAGCGACGACCGAAGTAGGACCAACTGTCGTGATACACAATGAGCTTGCGATTCTGTTCTGGAATGGACGCAATCGCTTCTTTGAATCGTGTATCCATCACAGTGAGCCGCTCAATGAATGCAGTTGCACGTGCTTGATATGTCGCAGCGTTATCTGGATCAAGTTGTTCTAGTGATTGTGCGATGCGTTTGGCATATGCGATGGCATAGATGGGGTCGGTCCAGAAGTGAGCGTTGAATGCATGAGAGTGGCCGTGTGCAGCAATATCTTCAGCTGAGTCTGTACTAATCACTTCAGCAGGTGGAATCACTTCTGACAAGTTCACTTCTTTGGTGCCTTGCCTGTAGTTGGCACGGACAAACTTGGTGACGGCTGTGTTGAGTTCCATTCCATTTTCGATATACAAATCTGCAGTCGCGGCTTTAATTGCGTCACCTGGCACGGGTTCATATGTATGGCCATTCGCGCCAGGGGGGATGATGCTGTCTACCGTGAGTAGGTCACCTGCAATTTCACGCACGATTGCAGTGTTCGCAGGATCTGAAACGAGAACAATCTTTTTTGCAGTGGGCACACCCGCGGTGTCATTGGGCGCAAGAGAGGAATCTGTAGGCGCTGCGGGGTTAGGTTCGGCACCGGCTTGCCCAAGAGCCACAGTGCCAATGAACACTGCCAATACCGAGAGTGCTAACCGCACGCCAGGGGTGACTATGGCTTGTGTGATGGCGCCTTGGCGTTGTGTTCTGCTTCGGGACTCGGTCTTTTTTGGCTGTGCGGCTAGTGGTCGGCGCGCCTGAGGTGGGGTGAGACCATCTTGGGACGAGCCAGGAAACAGGGGGTCTCCAAGTACTGGTTCATCTGGGTTATTGGGGGGCATACCTATATAAACGGTGGAACTTGTCACCGTGTTCCCAAGGGCGGCAAAAATCTTGCCATCTAGGCTTACAGGCAATGGATTCAGTCACCCGCGACCTTTTCTTGGCCCAAGACGGGGACAACGAGGCCTTTACTCGAGTGGTGCAAGCAACTGAAGGTGATGTTCGAAGGTTTTGTGCATGGCAAAATCTGCATCGCGATGACATCGATGATGTGGTGCAAGAAACTTTTCTTCGCGCATATCGCGGGTTGCACACATTGTCCTATGGCATCACCTGTCGGTCGTGGATCTTGACCATTGCTCGAAACACGTGCGTGGATCACTTTCGCAAAAGCGGACAACTGAGACGAATTACGAAAGCCATTGAACGTCATGTGCAATCTCATCAAGATGACGCAACGACAACCGTTGCACTTGAGCAGATGATTTTTTCGTTACCAGAAGTTTTTCGCGATGCATTTGTGCTTGTTCGACTCATGGGTTTTTCCTATGACGAAGTAGCTGCAATTCTCGGGTGCCCCCGTGGAACTGTGCAGAGCAGGGTTGCTCGTGCGCGTGAATCATTGATGTTGAGTGCTGGAAACGAACAGGTAATCAAAGTTTCATAACGCCTACAGTCCTATTTATATGGGCACATTTGGCTACTGTGAATGAATGGCGCGACCAAGAACACTTAGCCGTGAGGACTTCACGAAAGCGGCATTAAAAGTGGTCGATGCTGATGGTCTGGAAGCTCTTACTTTTCGACGTCTTGGTGTGGAACTCAACGTCTCCTACACCGCGGCCTACACGTATTTCGAAAGCCATGCTGATTTGGTTGACGCGCTTGTAGGAGATTTAACAACGGAAATTTTGAAGGGGATAGATTTTTCCGTGGGAACTCCTCGGGAGAAGTTAATGGTGATGGCAGTTTCAGTTCGCCGAAAACTTTCGGAGCATCCACGACTTATCCCCGCATTCTTGGTCTCAAACTCTGAAGTGCGCGGGTATCCAGGAGCCACAGTGGCGATACTGGCGATAATGGAGGAAGCAGGACTCCGCGGGCGAGATCTGAGCTTGGGCTATCGAGCGCTAGAGAGTTACATCCTTGGTGCAACAGCCTTTGACTTTGGAGCGGCGCCCGATCATCTCAAGATTCGTAAAGTTTCATATTCGCGAGTTGATCATCCAGAATTCCGCGAATTGGCGCGGTCCGTGCGTTCCGTTGAGGAACACAATGAAGAGGCCTATGCCAGAGGGTTGAGCATGCTGCTCGACGGCATGGGAATTTAACTTCCCTTAATCCAGTCAGCCACGAATTTGCTCTGAAGTATTGCTGACCCTTAAGTTAACGGCATTAACTAAACCTGTTAGGGTCGAGAAGCAATTGTTGAGCCTCTCTTCAATATCGAAAAGGAGTTTGTGTGAGCCTGAAGCGTGTGTTGCGTGTCGTTGTGGTTGGGAAAATTTTCCTTGCGGCGTCTGTAGTTATGGTTCCAATGATTCCGGAATCTGCTGATGCAGAGTTAGGGCTTCCGGCTGCAGGAAATAGCCAAAGAATCGCTGCATTGCAAAAGTTTTCATTAGGAAGCCACTCCACATGTGTGACTCGTGCCGATGCTTACCCTGTGTGTTGGGGGCTTGACGATAACAATTCCTTCGGCAATGGCTGGAGGCAGACTGAGCGTGGAGACAGCCCTTCTGAGATGGGCGGAGCTCTTCCCCGAACGGTTGCAACGTCAAGTACTGGTGCGTTCTATCGTCGTGCCACTGCCGTTTTTTCAGGTGGTGACCAAACATGCATTCTTGACACCGACTCGATTCTGCGGTGTGTAGGTACTGCACTAAACGGATCGCTAGGACGAAGTGATGGTCTCGCTACGGCAGGTGCTGGGTACAGTTTCGCCTTCAATGACTCCAATATTGTCAACCCAGGCACAGGCAGAAGTGTCGTTGATGTTGCTCCTGGTGGCAGTAGTCCTCGCGCTGGAAGTGGTGGCGTTTTCAACTGTGCACTGTTAGATAACGGTTCAGTGAAGTGTTGGGGCACCAATACAAATGGTCAGTTGGGTCTCGGAGACACAAACCATCGCGGTGACCAAACAGGTGAAATGGGCGATGCACTTCCCGCCGTTGACCTGGGCACCGGTGTCACAGCCACAGCTATTGCTGCCGGCTTTAACTTTGCATGTGCCATCGTTGGTGGTGGTTCAGTTCCGTCCGGATCAGTGAAGTGTTGGGGAGCAAACGGTGATGGCCAACTTGGTCAGGGTGATGCGAATGCGCGTGGCGACGGGGCCAACGAAATGGGCGATTCATTGCCGGCCGTAAACATCGGAGCAGGCCGTACAGCAAAAATGATTGTGGCCGGAAATACTTATGTTTGCGTCATACGAGACAACGATTCGGTTGTGTGCTGGGGTGCAAATGCATCTCACCAACTAGGTCGTGATGGAAATAGTGTCACGGCGCCGAATGACAAAATTGGCGACGGGGCCAACGAGATGGGTAACAATCTTGTTGCAGTCAACCTGGGCCAAGGGGCTTCGCTGCTAGGTGCCGGCGGATCGCATGTGTGTGCGTTGCTCGTTGATTCCGTGAGCGTCAAGTGTTGGGGCGCCAACTTTTCGGGGCAGTTGGGTCAAGGCGACACTGTAAACAGGGGGTCCAGCACTGCCCCCATGTCTTCACTTGCGCCAGTGGACTTGGGATTGGTCGGAAATGAGACCGTTGCCGTAGTAGCTGCTGGTGGTTCACACACGTGCGTATATACATCAACTGAACAGGTGAAATGTTGGGGAGATAACGGTCGCGGCCAGTTAGGTATTGGACAAGCCACAAGCGTGAGAATTGGTGATGCATCGGGTGAGATGGGTGTGAACCTTGCAGCTGTTGATTATGCCGCCACCAGCCCATCAGAAGTTTTGAACATTGTGTCCACTTCAACTCCAACCTCGGTGACGTTCTCATGGGATGCGCCATCTCACTCATTTGGAACAATTACGGCTTACGAAGCAAGTTGTGGCTCTCGAGGTTCGTTCGGTGGTACTTGGAACGGAACGAACACTGGGTGGACTTCGTTAGCACTACAACGAACCGTGTCGGTAACCAGTACCAGTTGGGGCAATGTTGCAACTGAAGGACTCATTGAATGTCAAATTCGTGCGCGCACGATTTCCGGAGCAACTGGCGAGGGTTTGACCATGCGCGCCGGCCGCAGAGCTGGAACTCCGTTGGTGGTAACTGCCTCGTCGCATACAGTCACTGTTGGCGCATCTGTGCCGACAATTACCGGTACCCCGTCGGTGAACGGTGTTTCTCGTACGGGTGAGACCTGTACCACCACGTACACGCCATCATCTCCTGCTGGTTCGTATCCGACAACATGCTCAGGTGGAACTGCTTCCGGGTACTCTGTCGACTATGTCGCCGGGGTGATCACGGCAGCTACTCCGTTGACGGTAACTGCCTCGTCGCACGCCCTAACCGCTGGTGCCACGGTGCCGACAATCACTGGTACCCCGTCGGTGAACGGTGTTTCTCGTACGGGTGAGACCTGTACCACCACGTACACGCCATCATCTCCTGCTGGCACATATCCGACAACATGCTCAGGTGGAACTGCATCTGGCTACAGCATTACCTATGTGCCAGGGAGCATCACTGTGGCCACTGCCCCTACCACCACTACTTCCACCCCGGCTCCTGCAACAAGTGGTATTTCGGTGTCGGGTTCAACGACTTCATTGGTCACACCGGCAAACCAATCTGCACTGACTGCGACACCAGGTAAAGCTGCTGCGTTGGTTAATGGGGTAGCTGTAACGCCACAAATTGTGACGGCATCAAACTCTGCTGCAGCGCAAGCTGATCCCACAGAGCGCACACCAGAACAAGTACGCGAACTGCAACAAGCAGCGACGGTCATTGAGACACGTCTTGACACCATCGCAGGTGGAGACTCTGGTGTCTCAGTAGTCCGTACTGAGACAGGCGCTGTAATGACAGGCATTTTCTCCGGGACTCGTGTTCCTGTAGAAGATGTGGTGGTAGTGAACGCAGCAGACACAGCAACATTGTTTGCCGCACGTGATGTGCGCGGAAACATCATCGAAGTAAAGCCAGGTGCAGTACTTGAAGTGGCACCCAATGGTGACGTTGCAGTGCAAGCGTTTGGTCTCCGCTCCGGTGAACGTGTGGAACTTGTCGTGATGTCTACACCTACATTGCTTGGCAATTACACCGTGGACGCAAAAGGCACCATCAAAACCACCGCTAAGTTGCCGACAACTATCGGAACAGGTAATCACTCGCTCGTGGTGGCCTCTCCATCGGTGAAGGCATCGCTTGGTCTCAAGCTCGTGAAGTCGAATGCAACATTGCCTATTACGGGATCTACTTATTCAACCGATCTCACCAACTGGGCTGTTGCAGTGCTGTTGAGTGGTGTCTACGTGATGATGGCTACTCGTAGCCGTCGTCGTTCGTACCACCTGTAGAACTGTGTGCGACCAGTTGAACAAGATCACAGATCTTGAGTGATGCTGGTCCCACATGCACTTGGTGTTCATGGTTCACCTTGTAGAGATTTCGCCGACCTGATTTCTCCACACTGATGACGCCTGCGTCCACAAGTTGTGAGATGGAAATAATCACGGTGCGTTCTGTGACGCCAATAGATGTGGCGATATCTCGCACGCGGCTATCTGGGCACAGTGCGATGGCAATTAGGACGTGTCCTGTGGTGGTAAGAACGGGGATCATGACTGCGCTTGGCCTTTCAATAGCGTGACAATGTCGTAGTTATAGAAATTCATCAGGGGTTACATCTCTCACATGTTGATGGGTCTGCAGGTTCTGTATTGAGTGCACCTGTTTCCCGGGCACTGCACCGAGAGCATCCGAAGACATCAGCGAGTTTTGCTTGGGTAGGAAGTGCACATTGGGCGCATTCACGACCTCGAACAATGTCCACCAAGCCCCATCCGGGACAGTCACACGAAGGACAACTGTTGAGTAAACGATTCGCAAGTTTGCGTGCGGCTTCTGCAATTGTGGGACGACGAGATGGGCAGTGGTGTGCTCGTAAATCTGATTCCACAGTCACCTGGGTTGCGCCCATCTCCCAACAATGTTCGATGACACGATTGAGTTCTTTGTGGTCGTGTATTCCTTTTGTGATATCAACTGCTTTACGGTCGGAGCGCACGATTAGTCCATGGTTGGGGAAGCCTGCTCGTTCAAGATCAGCTTCGAGAGGGAGCCCTTGTGAGAGAGTCCACGAGTGAGTGACTATGTGATGGCTCACGGCGGTTTCGGCCAGAACAAATCCTTCGTCATCATCTACAAAGATGACAGTTTCTACATCTGCCACAATCGGCAAGAACCCTTGTACGCCAATAGACCCCTCTGAGGCCAAGCCAAGAGTTGTAGATGCTGCCCGCATACCTTCTCGGGCTTTTGCCAGTGCTGTTTCGAATGGGCTTGCGCGTCGGGCAACATCACCGGTGAATGTGCCAAACACATCGGTGTCGATAGGAGATGGGAACACATCCAAACCGAGGGTGCTCATGGAAGGGGAAATCAGTTCGAGCTTGCCGTGCATGGTGGCAAGTGATGCTTTCTTGCCGGTGTAACGCGCAGGTGTCAAGACCGATACCGTCTTTCATGTCTCATAAAACACGATAAGAATGACATGTTATTAAAGACATGTCAAATGGGCTCAAAGATATGCGATTATTGGTCGATGGCTACTAAGAAGAAACCCACAAACCCCCCAGAGGGGTCATGGACTTTTTTCACGAACCACGGGCATGTGCTCGTGTGTATCGCCCAGAATCCGGACATCCGTATTTCAGATATTGCCGATCTCGTGGGGATAGGCGAACGAGCCGCGCATCGCATCGTGGGTGAACTAGTAGATGGTGGTTACGTCATTCGCACAAAAGATGGACGACGTAACACCTACACCGTGGATTACACACAACATCTCCGCCATCCACTCGAGGCCGGGCACACTATTGGCGAGATCTTTAAGGCCCTCATTCGTATGAAGTCAGGCGCTAAGTCGTAACGACAGCAGTGTTAACTGTGTGAAAATCAGCCAGCGAGTGCTGATGCAGCCGCGTAGTACAAAGGAATACCGATTGCCACGTTGATGGGGAAGGTGATTCCTAATGCAAGCGTGAAGTATCTACTGGGGCGAGCTTCTGGAATCGCATAGCGAATCACTGCAGGCACCACGATGTAACTGCCGCTCGACGCAAGTGCAGCCAACAGTGTGAGATCACCAACTGAAAGACCAAGTGCGCTTCCGAGTAGCAATGCCATTGCTGCGTTCACGAAAGGAACACACACACCAAAGCCCACGAGGAATGGACCGACATCGCGCACCTCACGCAATTGTCGCGCAACTAAGAGGCCCATTTCCAAGAGGAAAAAAGCGAGTAGGCCCTTAAAGACATCGTTGATGAAGGGGGCCATTGCCTCGCCACCACTCTTGCCACTGATGAACCCAATCAACATTGAACCGAGTAGCAAGAGATGCGCTCCATCGGTGAACGCTTCATGGAGCACTTCCTTAATGGACAGAGGCGTATTTGTTGCACCGTGTTCGCTGGTGGCTACTTGTGTGTGGCCGCCTGGGTAATCTGCCTCTGGTACCAACGTCTCGCCCTGAGCGCCTGACTTACGTTTTGGAAGTTGCTCGTTGAGAATGAGCCTGCTTCCAAATCCAGTGGACATATTGGTACCGGACTGAGAGCGAACCCAGGTAGCAAGAAGAACTGCCATCACGATGGCAGGTGATTCCATTAACACCAGGGCCACTGTGAGATAACCGCCGGCTTCTTCGCCGCGGTCTGCAACAAACTGTGATGCGACCACGAAGGTCACCGCGCTCACCGAACCATACGTTGCGGCAATTGCCGAGGCATCAAATGCGTTGATGCGGCGACTGAGCACGAAGAACCAGATGGCGGGAATGATTAATGCAAGGAAGAGCGCCGCACCAATGACCTTGAGAGCATCACCGGAGAGGCCTGTATCGCTCAAGGCTTGACCGCCTTTGAAGCCGATGGCCATCAGCAGATAGAGCGAAAGGAATTTGGCAATGGGGGCGGGGATCTCCAGATTGGACTTGATAACCCCTACGAACAAGCCAAGAAAGAAAAACAGAACTGCCGGGTCGGTCAGGCTGTCAAGGACATCGCTATTCATGGGGTCTCCAGGGGGTTCTACACGTTCGTGTCATGATATACAAAACATGGCAAAAATAACATGTTTTGCAGAACATGTCAAAGTGGAGTGAGGAATCTGCTCGCTATCCCTGCGGCACGGCGGCAGTTGGAGCAAATTGACTGATGAACGGCACGAGTTTTTCTGTCAGTAACGGCTGCAGCCATCGAGCCATGACATCGCTGATGTGGTTGTCGTCGCGATAGACACTGATGTTTCCCACAATCACCGGGCACAGATTGTTATGACAGAGCCACTTCTGGGGATCAATCATGCTGACTTTCTCATCGCGGGCAACCTTGCGCAGTGCATCCATTACATCGACCAACGTGGATCGATTAAGAGTGGCCACACACTGAGAGACATTGCGCCTATTGCTTGCAATGCAATCGGGTGGGACTCCAGGAATATCTGGAGTATCACCAAAAAGAATCGGCTCCATAGATGATGCACGCAAGGTCTGCACTAACTCGGTGTAACCCACTCGCCACTGACGTGACGAGACAATTCCACCTGTGTTGGCATCGCGATAACGCACATATTGTCCAGTGACGACAAAATCCACGCCTTCGTCTTTCATGTACTGCAGAGCATCTTCGCGCCATGGTGTGCAGTGTCTGTAGACGCCACCATTTTGCACGTTATAAATCGATAACTCAATCGGCGTACATCCACCTTGAGTGATGGCAATGAGTCGCCATTTGTTTGCAATGGCAATCTCATTGAGTGGTGAAAACCATTGTGCGGCGTGTGAATCACCGTAGAGAGCAACGGTGATTGCACCGGCTGGGTCTCCAAAGATGCAATCTTTTTTGACGGTCTCTTTGAAGAATTGGTGACAGTCGTTGTCATAGGTGATGTTGGTGTTTGTCTCGGCCTTGTTAGTGGGTGGGTCGAGATTGTCGGGCGCAACAGAGATAGAGAGGCCTTCAATGACTGGTGTGGGCGCACTATCTTTCACCATCGAGATGGGTTGAGGTCCAGACGGTGCGGCAATAGTGGTTGACGTCGCTATGGACGCAACTGATGTGGTCGAAGTTGCAAGAGTAGGAGTGGTCACTACAACACCAGTTGATTGGCTGGGCTGGATATAGGCCGCAGCAGCACCTGCAAGAACACCTGCCAGAATCAAAAACGCTCCGATGTTGAGAGTGAGTTGTGTGCGTTCGACAAGAAACTGTGCACGTCGTATGGGGTTTTCCAAGAACACATGAGTGATTTCGGTAGCAATGAGAACTGCAATAAGGATCACGATCCGATCCGTCACACTGAGCGAATCTCCGCGGGCAGCTTCCACAATGATGAGTGGCGGCCAGTGCCATACATAAAGGGAATAGGAACGCGCACCTATGTATTGCAAAGGTCGAAAGGACAACACTCTGTGCACCGAGAGGGGATGCAGTGTCGTCTCGGCGTGCGCGCGACCTGAGGCAATGATCAGTGCGGTACCCATCACCGGAAGTAGCGCAAGGTAGCCAGGAAATGCAGTGGCACCGTTAAAGGTCAGTACGGAGAACACGATGAGTGCAGCGCCTAACCATCCGATCCAAGGCCTCAACAGTCCTACTCGAGCTGCGAAGAATGGCCACAACACGGCCAACAGGGCACCAATGCCTAATTCCCAGGCGCGTGTATGTAGTCCGAAATATGACCATGACGGTTGCGATGTAGTGAATGCCACGCTCATCACAAATGATGCAACGACAATTGCGCTGACTAGCAAGAACACGCGTTGTCTGACCAATGTGCGACCTCGTGTGACCAGCACCATGAGTACAGGCCAAATTGCGTAGAACTGTTCTTCTACTGCCAGCGACCAGAAGTGTTGGAGTGGCGATGGTTGAAGTTGTGATTGCAGATAATTCGCACCGCGTGAGGCGAACAACATGTTTGGGAAAAAAAGTGCGGCTGCCACAATCTCTTCGGCGAAGTTGTCAAGCCGGGCTGGGCTTAGCCATACAATTCCCGCAATTGCAGTGACGGCCACCACGGCAAACGACACAGGCAATAGACGACGAATACGTCGCGCGTAGAAATCTCGCAGTGAGATTGTGCCTGTTGCTTCTTTCTCACGTAGTAAGAGTGCGGTAATGAGAAATCCGGAGATGACAAAAAAGACATCGACGCCGACGTATCCGCCATCGGTCCCTGGTACTCCAAAATGAAACAGCAACACCGCAATGACTGCGATGGCGCGTAGGCCTTCTATGTCCGAACGGTGCTCCACGCGTTATTCGCTACGTACAAGATCGAACAGAAGAATTTGTCCGCTGTAACAGGCAACCCACACTCGATTCTTCACGGCCTCATAAGTAATGCCGATGGGCCGCCAGCAAGTGTTGATGGTTTGCAAGGTCTTAAGATTTTCAGCCTTAAGGACGTTGATCTGGTTCGCTGTGTAATTCACTAGGTACAACGTTGTGCCATCTGGGGAGATATCCAAAGTGCGTGGACGTTCGGCAGTCCGCACATTCTTCAACAACTTCAAGCCAGGAACGCTGAGTTTGGACACGGTGTTGGACAAATTGAACGTCACGTAGAGGAATTGTTCATCTGGGCTCAGAACAATATGTCGTGGTGCAATGCCAGAGACTTTGGTCTTGCTGACAAGTTCCAAAGTGGTCAAATCAATGATTGCAATTTGTGCGAGGCCCATCACACTCACATAAGCACGCAGTGAATCTTTTGTAATTGCAATGCCACGTGGGTGCTTGCCCAACTTAATGGTTTTCACTGTTTGCATTGTGTTTGCATCAACAACACTGAGTGAAAAGCCACACCAGTTCGTGACAAGCACGTATTTTCCGTCATCGGTGGCTTGCACATACTTGGGTACAGAACCCACTCGCGCAGCTGCTACGACTTTCATAGTCGACATATCAATCTTGTAGAGATATGACTCATCAAAAGTGTTGCCGGCCTGGCATTCATCGTCGCCTTCGTTATTGAATCCTCGGCCATACATGGAATAGTTCGACACATAGGCAAATGAACCATCGGCGCTGAAGTCCGCCTCAACTGGAGAGCCAGTTACTTTGCCCTCGCCTTCGAGTCCCAACATCGATCGTGGCACTTCGTCAGAGATGCGCTTTATTGGCTCACCCTCTGAGTCATAGACACTGACGCCATGGGTGTACATCATGTTTTGTCCAATGACAAACCCCGTATTGGATGCGACCACAGATTTCGGGGTGATTTTGCCACCAATCTTTTTCACTTGGTTCAGTCGGTACTCCATCGCAGGAAACGGCAGAGGAGTAGGTGCAAGCTTTGGCGGAAGCGTGGTTGTGGTGGTCGTCGTAGTTGTGGTGGTCGTTGTTGTCGTGGTTGTGGTCGTTGATTGGGCAATACTGAGGACCGAACATGACGACAGAAAAAGACTTGCGGCACATACGGCCACGAGGGGGCGAAACATGAATGAAACGCTAGTGCTTCAGGCGTCGTCGGCGGGGTCTGTGGGCGTGGTCTCATAACCAGCCGCAGCAAGGCGTGCCAATAATTCGTCGCGAGGGCTCTCGCCAGGTGCTCGGGCCTTTTCGCTCGCAACTCGCCAGCCATGCCGAGAGGAATACACAAGTGGAGCCTCGCGGAGTCGGCCGTAGCCAAAGTCAGTCACACGTGCAAAGAGCAATTCATGATCAGCCATTGTCTTTGTATCGAAAATCTCTGCGTGGACCCAGGACAAACAATCCACCACGACGGGGTGATTGTTCACGGTGGAGAGATATTCGGGTGCGATGTAGTGAAACCTTCGACCTGGATATGAAAAGTATTGGCCTACATGCACCTGGTCACCGGCCAAAAACGAGACAGTGAATTGGCCACTGGCAATCATGAGTGGGTAGGTGTCGTGCTTGGGGGAAACGCTCGCCATGATGATGGGCTCTTCGAAGGACACTTGGGTGACCCAATGAGAGGTGTAGGCCCGTGTGATCCCGTCGTGTGTGGCGGCCACAACTTCGACTGCTTTGGCAGCTTGGCCGAGTGCTCGTTTGAGTTCTGGATCAATCATTATTGGAAACGCTAGGCCCAGATGACCCCATCTCGGTGGTGAGATGTTTCATGGGACCCAATAGTCCGACCAGCAACGTGACCGAAATAAACAGAAGGCCAATCACAAGCAAGGTGAGTGGAACTGACACTGACTCGATGATGAGGCCGAGGGCTAATGTTCCCACCGGTTGAACAACGTGTGTGAGAGAGAACAACGTGCCAAAGACTGGTCCATGGAGGTTTTCGGGAACACGACGTTGCACAAGAAAATTACTCATCGGACTGACAGGTCCGAACACCAAACCGAGTGCGAGCCCGAGACCAACAAACCAGAGCGCATTGGGTAGTAATGCCATGGCGCATACAACAAGACCAATGCCACTCATAGAGGTCATTACCAAAGTCGGAGGAGACATATGGGCAATGACACGATGAAACTGCAATGCACCTATGACTATGCCAATTGACATGGACGAGAGAATGAAACCAAGCACATGTGGTTGATCAAGATCCTTGAAATGTCGAGAGAGAACGATAGTTTCCACTGGCATGTAGATGGCTGTCAGCATGGTGTACAAACCCACCAGAGACAAAAGAGGCTTGTCGCGCCAGAGCACACTCATTCCCGTACGTGTTTCATGCATCACATTGGACACAGTGGCTTTTTGTGTAGGGCTTTCGGAAGTTGTGTCAACGCGTATAAGACGCACAGTTGCCGAAGCAAGCACGAATGCGAACGTGATGATTATGAAAGTTGTGTTGAGCCCAACAAGACCAATAAGTAACGCTGCTCCTGCGGGTCCTGCGATTGTTCCTGTAATGGATGACGCTTCAAATTGACCATTGAACTTTTCAAGCGATAGTTCTTCCTCGGAAGCCACGCGCTGAATCATTGACTTGCGGGCGGTGGCGCCGGCGGGGTCAAACATTGCTCCAAAGATTGCAATGAGCAATAGCCAAAGAAAATTCAAACCCACAGTGCCATTTGCAATCGGAAACAAAATGACTGAGGTGGCCGAAATGAGATCAGACCACATAGAGACGCGGCGTGATCCGAGAACGGCAATCACGCCTCCAATGATGGGTGCTGTGAAAATTACGGAGAGCCCACTGATGCCCAACACAATTCCGGCCTGCGCCGACGAGCCAGTGGTCTCCAAGACCAACCAGGGAACAGCTACATGCACCGCGGAATTGCCCGCACTGCCCAACACTGCAGATATCTGCAATAAACGACTGTTTCTGGGGCGCATGGAACCACAGTAGTTCCGTAGATGAAGAATAAATAAGGTCTGTTCACGTCCTACTGCAACTCAGGCTGCAATTCATGACAAAGTAGGTGGGTGCAAGGAGACATGCGATGAACGGTGACCAGATGATGCGAGCACACTCGGCATCTTTGCCAGGCCCTACCTTTGACAATCCCGCATGGGTGACTCCTGGTCCATTGCGCAATGCACGCGTCGCAATTGTGACCTCTGCAGCGCTGTATGTCTCAGGAGATGATCCATTCACTGCCACGGACACAAGTTTTCGAGTCATCGATCGCACACGTCGTGACTTAGTGATGGGGCATTGGAGTCCCAACTTTGATTCTGTAGGTGTGAAGTTGGATATCAACGTGGTCTATCCCATTGATCGTCTCGAAGAACTTGCCGCCAACGGTGTGATTGGTTCTGTGGCGCCGCGACACATTTCTTTTGCCGGAAACCAGCCCGATGACGTAGCAACAATTCGCTATGACTCTGGCCCGGCGGCTGCAGCACTGTTGCGCCAAGATGGCGTAGACGTTGTCATCTTGACGCCTGTTTGACCTCTTTGTTCGCGCACCGTGAGTGTGCTTGCGCATATTTTTGAAGCTGCCGGTATTGCCACCATCGTGTTGTCCTCCATCAGGGCGATGACAGAAAAAGTTGCACCACCGCGAGCATTGCATTGCGAATTTCCATTAGGGCGACCTTTGGGAATTCCTAACGACCCACAATTCCAGCACGACGTGTTGCAGAAGGCATTTGTATTGCTTGATGAAACACAAGGTCCTGTATTGGTCGATTACCCCGTTGTGATCGAAGCAGAGAGCGAGGCTGTTGCATGTGCGCTTCCGCCACGCTTTGATCCAGACGCACTGCCTGCTGTTGATGAAGCACGCGGAATTCGCAAGGCATACGACCGTGCGAAGGAAAAACGCGGAGTGACTGCGGTGGGTCGTGCTATTTCAGCAGACGATGTACCGAGTGCGCTGGAGGCACTACAACGTGTTATTGATGGCGAGCCATGGTCTGAGGTGTTGCCGGTTCCCAACACCACTGCGCTGTGCCATGACATTCGCACCTATTACGAAGAGGCAGCTCTTGAATTGGTGGATGGCCCGGCTCCTGGTGGTCGCGCCATGGAAGATTGGTTCTTTGAAAAGACCGAAGCAGGCCAGTTGGTGCTTGCGGCGCGTGCAGCCATTCGAGATTCGGGTGCGAAATTTCCCGTGTGGTTCTACATGACACCAGGGCATCGCTAGTTCTGCCACAATGAACCCATGAGTTCACAGCCACCTGTTTCCGTCACCCGCGACATTGCGGCTTCGCCACAAAAGATTTGGGAGATGGTCACTGACTTGCCTCGCATGGGGGAGTGGTCTCCAGAGAATCAAGGCGGCACATGGGCAAAAGATGCATCTGGTCCAAGCGTTGGCGCCACATTCAAAGGCCATAACAACAATGGCAAAAGGTCATGGTCCACATCTGTGAAGGTCAATGGTTGCGAGGCTCCACGACATTTCTCATTCGGCTTGATGGTCGGCGGGAAAAACTGGTGCGATTGGGTCTATGACATTGAACCCACTGCAACGGGTTCACGCGTCACACACAGCTGGATTGATCATCGTTCCAAGGTTGCCTCCACATTGGGCAAGTGGGTAAGCGGCGTAGCTGATCGTGCTGCACACAACAAGGCCAACATGGAAGTCACCATGGATAACCTCGCCAAGGCAGCAGAGGCCTCGTAACCCTCGTAGTTCTTGATCGGTGGGCCCCAATTGGGGTCGTTGTGCACCTCTGTGGCATCGTATGAGGGTTCTTTTTAAAGGAGTGCACATGGAAGTCTTGACAGAAATCACCAACAACATTCTGGTTATTACCTTGAATCGTCCTGAGGCAGGAAATGCTCTCAATGGTGCGCTCAGCGAAGGTTTGTCAAATGCACTGACAGATGCCGCAACAAACGACGAAGTGCGCGCAATCGTGATCACTGGCGCAGGAGAAAAGATCTTTTGTGCCGGGATGGACTTGAAGGCATTTGCTGCAGGCGAAGATCTGGCAAAGATTGGAATGGGTTTCACCGCCTTGCGCACATGCAAGAAGCCATTGATTGCTGCAGTAAATGGCCACGCGCTTGCAGGCGGCTTTGAAGTCGTGATGATGTGTGATCTTGTTGTGGCAGTGGAAACTGCACGATTCGGTATTCCAGAAGTGAAGCGCGGTTTGTTCGCAGCAGGTGGCGGTGTCCGTCTTCCTGCACGCATTCCTTTGGCGATTGCATTAGAGATGGGTCTCACAGGTGACCCCATTGATGCAGCACGTGCAGCAACTTTGGGCCTTATCAATCAGGTTGTTCCTGTAACGCAGTTACGCGACGCAGCACTTGCTCTCGCTGGTCGCATTACCGCCAATGGTCCATTAGCAGTGCAGGCAACTAAAGAGTTGATGCTTGACGAAATTGGCTCTGGTAACCCAGCCCTCATGGGTGAGTTACAAAAGAAAGTCTTCTCTAGCGAAGATGCCAAAGAGGGCGCAACAGCGTTTGCACAAAAGCGCGCACCTGAATGGAAGGGTCGCTAGTTGACCATTCTTTCGCGGCCTTCCCAGTAAGGCGCCCGAAGGTCCTTCTTGAGAATCTTTCCGCTTGGGTTGCGTGGGAGTGCATCGATCCAATCCACTGATGTGGGGCACTTGAACTTTGCAAGATTTGCCTTTGCGAATTCGATGATGTCGTTCTCTGTGACCTCAACGCCTGCTGCTTTCACAACAATTGCCTTCACGGTCTCGCCCCACTTGGCATCGGGAACACCAATAACTGCAACGTCTGCAATTCCTGGATGGCTCATCAATGCGCTTTCCACTTCTGCGGGGTACACGTTCTCGCCACCCGAGACAATCATGTCTTTCACGCGGTCGTGAATGTAGATGTAGCCATCTGCATCTTTGTATCCAGCGTCACCAGTCTTGAACCAACCATCTGAAGTGATCGATTCATCGGTTGCCTTCTGATTGTTCCAGTAGCCCTTCATCACTTGTGGTGACTTCACCCAAATTTCGCCGACTTCGCCGGTAGGTACTTCGGTGTTGTTTGCATTGTTCATGATGCGAATCTCTACGCCAGGGGCGGGGAGTCCACATGAACGCAAACGATGTGGGTTCGGACCATTGGGGTCGTGATCTTCTGCAGGAAGCAATGTGGTTGCACCAGTTGTTTCGGTGAGACCGTACACCTGCATGAAGTCGCACTTGAATGTCTCGACGCTCTTGGTGAGAACCTCTAACGAGATTGGCGATGCGCCGTACACCATGAGGCTCAAGCTGGAGAAGTCTGCATCGTTGACATTGGGCATCATCAACATGAACTGCAAGGCAACAGGCACGAGGAAACCGTGTGTGATTCTGTGTTCCTGAATCAAGTTAATGATGCCTGCAGGATCAAGTTCGCGCACGATGATGGATTTTGCGCCGACGTATTGTCCCGCAGTTGCCCAACCGCCACCACCAATGTGGAAGAGCGGCATGGCAACAAGGTTCACCATGTCATCGCTGAGCTTCCAGAACTGACGTGCACCAGGCAACAAACAGAAGAAGTTGTTGTTGGTGAGCATGACACCCTTAGGGCGACCAGTTGTTCCACTTGAGTACAACTGGAATGCAACATCGTGATCTTCAGAAATCACACCAGGGTCTTCAGTAGAAGCACCTGCAAGCCATGATTCATAATCAATGTCTCCGCCAGCACCACCGATGACGACAATCAACTTGGTGCTTGTGAGATTTGCGCGAATGGGTTCAATAACAGGAAGAAAATCAGCATGAACGACGAGCACTTTTGCTGCAGCATCATTAACAATGAATTCAACCTCAGGTCCTGCTAGTCGCCAGTTGATATCTACAGAGACTGCATTGATCAGTGAGCAACCATAGAAAATTTCAAAGTGTTCGATGCTGTTCTTGTCTAAGAATGCAACGCGATCTTGTGCATTGATACCTGCTGTGCGAAGTGCATTCGCAACGCGTACAGAACGCTCGAGTAATTCACCCCACGTACGTGTGCGTTGGCCTTCCACCAATGAGGTGGTGCCAGCCATGTTCTTGCCATGGGTGCGGATGATGTCTGCGATGGTGGTGATTTCCCTACTCATGAGGACAAAATCTATACCGCAAAAGTGACGTTCGGCACGAGAACATTTCGGCACGAATGAGGTGAAGGAAACTACACCTATTTATTTATGCACGCACTAATCGTCCAGGTCGTGCACCCGTGTCCGCACCGTTTCGACGCGTGACTAACCCATTGACGATGGTTGCAACGTAGCCATGGGCTGATTGGAGAAGGCGACGGCCGCCTGCGGGTAGGTCATTGACCGCCCGTGGGGCCTCGAGAGTCAAATTTTCAAAGTCAATCACGTTGATATCGGCCCGCATTCCAGGTGCAAGCACACCACGATCGGGCACGCCCATAACTTCTGCTGTGGCAGAGGTTTGAAGCCGCACGGCCTCTTCGAGTTCCAAGCGCGGTCCACGTTGACGGTCTCTGGCCCAATGCGTCAATAAATAGGTGGGAATGGATGCATCACAGATCATCCGCACATGTGCACCGCCGTCACTTAAGCCGTTGATTGCTGCAGGATGAGTCAACATCTCGTAAATCACGTCATGGTTTTCACCGACGTAGTTCAGTGTGGGAAACATCAGTGATGCGGTGCCGCCCTGCTGATTCAAAAGGTCATAGGCCATTTCAAAAGTTGAGACGCCGGCAGCTTCGGCTAGTGCTTTCACCGACATCTCGTGGGTGGGTTCGTAATCAACGGTGTCACCCATGGAATACAAGAGATGCGGAATCATTCCCAATGCGGGACCTAGTCCATCAAATTGAATGCTGGGGTCCGACGCAATGTCGGTTTCGGAAAGAATCTTTGCGCGAATCTCAGGCCGTGCAAGTTCGCGGCGAAGATCATCGAGAGAAAGCGTTGACGACAATTCAATAAAGGTGGGTCGCTTTGCGAAAGGGTGATAGCCGGCCCAATTGATCATCATGCCGAATGGTCGTGCAGCAACTTGCGGACGTAGGTAGCCACCTTTGGCAAGAACATCACTGGAAAAGTCAAGTGCATACTTCCATGCATCAGGCATCGTCATGTATTGCAACAACAGATAGGTCACTTTGAGATCTGTACGCAATGCAAGATCGCCCATCCATTCCATTTCTTCTTTCATTCCCATGGTGGGCTGGTTGCCGCCATCGGGAAGTACTTCGGGTGCAACTTCAAAAATTCCACCACCGCCGGCAACTAACGCATCTGCAAGTGCATTCAATTCTTCGCTATTGGCAAAAGTTCCAGGTACGGGCTCGCCGTCTTTTGCTTTGTGTCCCATTGTGCGACTCGTAGAAAATCCGATGGCGCCGGCTTCGCGTGCTTCACGCACAATGCGTGCCATTTCATTTATATCCGCGGCCGTTGCATCTTCATTGCGTGCGCCACGTTCTCCCATTACATAGCCACGTACTGCACCATGGGGAACATACGCTGCAACGTCTACTGCATAACGACGTTGATCAATTGCATTCAGGTATTCCGGGAACGTTTCCCAATCCCACGTGATTCCCTCATGCAGTGCAGTGCCGGGAATGTCTTCAACACCTTCCATCAACTGCACAAGCCATTCCTCTTTGCCGGGGCGCACGGGTGCGAAACCTACGCCGCAGTTTCCGACAACAACAGTGGTTACTCCATGTGCGCTTGAGGGCTCAAGCAAAGTATCCCAACTGACTTGACCGTCGTAATGGGTATGAATATCGATGAAACCTGGAGTGACAAGCAAACCTTTGGCATCGATTTCTTCGTGAGCGTCCGCATCAATGTGGGTATCAATCTGTGCGATAAGACCGTCTTGGATTGCAATGTCTCCGACCCAGCGTTGCGCGCCTGTGCCGTCGATGATGGTGCCGTTGCGAATGATGATGTCAAACATGACCTACCCCCTGTGGGCATGGTAGTCGTCTCGGGCGATGCGAATTCTCTTGGAATCGCGTCAGGTTCGACTCTCGGTACATGGGCGTTGCTTCCTAGTATCAACAGGAGAGACAAGGGGGCACTATGGCTCTAACAGAGACCGCGACACCAGGGATCCGCCAGGGGATTGAGCATTTCGATGTCTTGATTGTGGGGGCAGGTATCTCTGGGGTAGGCACGGCCTACCACATGCAAGACCAAGCACCTGAGAAGAGTTTCGTTGTTCTTGAGGCCTATGAAACCTTCGGCGGCACCTGGCATATGCACAAGTACCCGGGTGTGCGTTCTGACTCCGACTTGTACACATTCGGCTATCGCTTTAAGCCATGGACAGGCACACCGATTGCATCATCGGCGGAAATCAAGAAGTACATGGGAGAGGTGATCGAGGACAACAACCTCGACCAGCACATTCGTTACCGCCATCGCATCACGGGTGCGTCATGGTCCAGTGCAGATAATCGTTGGACAGTTGATGTCACCAACTTGGCGACCAATGAGAAGTTCCAGATGAGTGCAAACTTTCTTTGGATGTGTCAGGGCTATTACAAGCACTCTGAGGGGTATACACCCGAGTGGCCCAACATGTCATCGTTCAAAGGACAGATTGTGCATCCGCAAACATGGCCCGATGATCTTGATTACAAAGACAAGCGCGTTGTGGTCATCGGCTCTGGAGCGACATCTGCAACTTTGGTGCCCGCAATGGCAAAAGATGTTGCCCACATCACAATGCTGCAGCGCTCGCCGACGTACTTTGTACCAGGACGTAATGCCAATGAACTTGCAGACACACTTCGTCAATTAGAGATCGACGAAATGTGGATCCACGAGATTGTGCGTCGCAAGGTGTTGTTTGATCAGAAAGTCATTGCTGATCTTGGTTTCCAGCAGCCTGACTTTTTGAAAGAACAGTTGCTCGAGGGAATCAAACCATTGCTTCCCGAAGACTTCGACATGAAGCATTTCACTCCGAGCTATCGCCCGTGGCAACAACGTCTTGCATTTGTTCCCGACGGTGATCTTTTCGCCGGTATCAAGTCGGGCAAAGCAAGCGTGGTAACCGATGAGATTGAGACATTTAATGAAAACGGCATTCTCACCAAAGGCGGTGTGCAATTAGACGCTGACATCATTGTGACTGCAACAGGTTTTCATCTTTCCGTTTTGGGTGACATTCCTTTCGTTGTAGATGGAAAGCCTTTGGAGTGGAGCCAGACGGTGACGTATCGAGGAATGATGTTCACTGGTGTTCCCAATCTTGCATGGGTCTTTGGATACTTTCGCGCAAGTTGGACACTGCGCGTGGACATCATGGCCGACTTCATCATGCGCATGTTTGCATTAATGGAGAAAAAGGGCGCGCATAAGGTGACCCCACAATTGCGCCCCGAAGACGCCGAGATGGAAATTGGTCCATGGATGGACCCTGACAATTTCAACCCGAACTACCTGATGCGTGCACAACATCTCATGCCAAAGTCCGGCAAGAAAGATGAATGGATGCATAACCAGGACTACTGGCTAGAAAAAGACATTCTTCCTAACGCTGATTTAGAAGACGGCTGCCTGCGATTTGAGTAACTGTCAGCTCTGGTGAGCGGGGCAGACGCCAATTTTCTTGTAATGGCACCAGTTACACAGGTTTGTCACATTGCAGACGAACTCACCTGTCTCACATGCTTTGTCCAGATTTTCTTTTGTCTCCACGATGGTGCCTTTGGCAATGGACAGCTTCACCGGAGTGACTTCAAGTTCCAACTTTGTGGAGTGCGCCAAATACAAAAGTTCAAGCTGTGATGTGGGAACACCATCAGATGATTCCAGCATGAGTGCATAGGCAAGTAACTGAAAGAAGGTCTTGTCTTCGGAATCAAATTTCGGATTCGGAATTTTCCCCGTCTTGTAATCAGAGATGACGGCAAATTGTTCGTCGTTGATGGCAACACGATCGATAATGCCCTTCATGCGGACACCTTCAACTTCGGCCACCACGGTCATTTCCATGTCATCTAGATCTGTCTCTGCAGGATCTTCTAAGTTCCACAGATTCGTCATGTTCTTAAATGCAGTGACTTTGAAATCTTTTGTACTGCCCAAGGGTTCGGCAAGTGCGGTGACGCGATTTTCCCAATCATTGGCTGTCCACAGATTTCCCGCCAAGGTACGCACGGCATCTACATTGCGTTCTTCGTGGGGTAATTGATACAGGTGTTCCAGGACTTCGTGCACAAAGTTGCCCACATGTGTATGCCAAGTAGGTGGCTCTTTGATGTTGTCGAATCGACCGAGTTTGAACTTCTGCGGACAATCCTGAAATGTACGAATTGCCGAAGGCGACAAATAATCCGGTGGAGTAAACATGTGCTCAGTTTGACATGTTTTTAGGGTTAGCCGGTGATTTGGTTGAGTGCACCGCGAGTATGAATGCGCTCGAGAAACTCAGGCTCATAGGCAATAGATGGATCTTTGCGTACTTCTTCATCGAGTACCACTGCGTCATCGCCAACAAGAATTCGCCACTTACCTTGGGCCACTTCGGAAAGAATATGCGCCGATGCATCTGCTGCTGTCATAGGTGCTGCGTCGCGGAATCCTTCGGCTCCCATCTGCAACAAGACGCGAATATCTTCATCGCTAGCAGACGATGTATCGATTCCTGATTTCTCATAACGCTCACGAATTTGTGCAATCTGCTCCACGCTCATCTCTTTGGGATCATTGCCGTGCAGTTTGCCAGAGTTAATCATGATGCTGGTTCCGATATGTCCTGGCATCACCACAGATACACCGAGTGTGGGTGCAGTGAGACGGAAGTCAGTGATAAGTGCTTCAGTGAAACCCTTCACGGCAAACTTTGCTGCACTGTATGCCGAGTGTGACACGCTGGGCCCAAGAGAAGCCCAGAAACCGTTGACAGAACTTGTGTTCACAATATGCCCGAATGGTGCTTTCAATAGCAATGGCAAGAAGGCGCGCGTGTTCAAATACACGCCACCCCAACACACATTGAATGTCTTTTCCCATTCCTCGCGGGAGTTGTCAATCAGGCTTCCGCCACCACCGATTCCTGCATTGTTAAAGAGAACATGTACATGCGGTTTCCATGCGGCGACCGCATCACGAAATGCGAGGACTTGTGTTTCGTTGGAAACATCGGCCACAAAAGTCAACACTTCGCCAGGGTGTGCATCATTCACACACATCTGTGCGGTCTCTTCAAGATTCTCCGCAATCACGTCACAAGTTGCAACGTGGCAACCTTGCTGTGTGAGTTGGCGCACCAACTCACGACCCATCCCAGTTCCACCACCGGTGACTACCGCGACAAGACCTGTATAACCATTGGAAAAACGTTGCGACACGGAGCCCCCTTGTATTCGTTGCATACAACAACACATGTACAGTAGTGCGCCACAGCACCTCCATCACGAGGCGACACAGCCCCTCCATAGAGTGAGGGCATGCGTAGATTTAGTTCCCGTCTTGTGAGTTCCTCGTTCTTGGCTATTGCCGTTTCCATATTTGTGGTCGGGGTCGTGTGGGCAAGCTCGGGTGCTCTGCAAACTTCCGACAACTCCAGCACAGTGGCCACCGTTACGGTGCCTGGCGATGGTGAAGAGGGAGAAGATGGTGATGTGCCAGGAATAATCCCCGGTGATGAGATTGACGAGTTGCGTCGACTCGTGGAAGATCTCACGAATCAAGTGGAAACACTGACGGGAACAATTGCCACGCTTCAATCAGATGTTGCTGATGCCGAACGTGTGGCTCGCGAAGCCGCCTCGGCGGCAGGCAAGGTGAAGTCCATTGCTGATGGCGCAGCGGCTGATGCAGACGAAGCGCAACGCGTGGCGAACGAAGTGTCGACCCGTTTTGGCGTGGTTGAATTGCGCACGTCAAAACTCAATGAAGAAGGCATCTATTCCGGCGCCATCAATCCCAGTCAGTTGTCGCGAAGACTCACTCCCGCCGACATGACAGGCAGTTGGCCACTGGACCGTGTGACAGGGGAAATGGAGACTAAGCATCTACTTCTCCCATTTTCTGGAAACTGTTCACCCCGATTTGGGTTCTATTCAGTTTTGGTGAGCGATCCATTTCGCCGAGTGGCGTGTGAACGCGTTGCGAGTCAGTAGTCGTTACTTCGAAAGTCGAAGTGTGCGAATCTGAAATGCTTCGAGTGTGAGTTGAATTGCACCATCGGTTGTGCGCCAAGCATCGCCACAGGGCACCTCTAACGCATCGCAGTCAGATACCACAGCAAAACCAGGAACGGTCAAGGCTCCGTTCGCGCGACCACCAGTTGTTTCCCAAAGACGAATAATGATGTCGCCGTTGTCATTATCTGCGGGTTTGAGTGCGCTGATCATGACACCGTCGATGTCAACGTCCACATGGAACGGTGTCACTTGAGGTACGCCATCCACAATGCGTAGTGGATGTGCAATACGTGAAGCTTCGAGTTCAATACCGTGCACAATGGGGTCACCGTCGGTCAACAACACGGACCATTCAATTTTCTGTCGTCCACGATCGGCAAAAGGATCAGGGAAGCGTGGTGCGCGTAACACAGTGAGGCGTATCTGGTTGTCACGCACGTCATAACCACGTGGGCCATCTGCTAGCAGTGCTACGCCAAAGCGAGGTTCATGCACTGCGGCATAACGATGTCCGCACACTTCAAACTGTGCAAGATCCCAACTGGTGTTTGCATGTCGTGGTCGACGAACGTGACCGAATTGTGTGCCAAACACTGCCTCTCGAGCATGAACATCAGTCGGGAGACACCATTGCAATCGTTGTTCGTTCTCTTGCCAGTTGGCATCAAGGGAAATGTCTAGTCGAGGGGAACCCGCAGAGATGGTGTAGCGCACAGTGAACTGTGATGCTTCTGTTGCGTAGGAGCACTCCACAATCGCTCGCATGGGTGAGTGTTCCACCAGTGCTGCAACACCGTTGTGCAATGTCATTGTCGCAGGAGCATTGGCATCTGCCATATCGATGTCCCATGCGTCGTATTCGGCGGGGCGATCGTTGCGCAAGGTGAATGTGGGGAATTGTCCTTCGGGTAGGACATTTCGCGCACCATTGCTCAGTGATGTGATGGTTCCGTCGTGTGAGATGGATACATACAGATGGCCATTGTTGATGTGCCATTCGTTCTTGTCTTCCCTCACGTGCACAATCTCGCCGAACCATTCAGGAAGAACGTCTTCCGTGGCCGCTGTACTAAAGGGCGCCACATTGACCCATGCAGGCACACCATCCACATCAATTACTTGCTGGATTGCAACAGGCGCTGGGTTCAACACATGCGTTGGGCCTTGTTCTACAGGAATCAATCGCGCAAGAATGACTTCGATTTCTTCTGCAACCGCAGCGAACTCAGCTTCGGCATCCTGGTGAACCCATGCAATGGAAGAACCTGGAATGATGTCGTGGAACTGCTGCGTCAACACTCTTTGCCACAGTTCATCAATGGTTGCGGGACGGAAGCCCACAGTTGCAGACCACAATTCCAGCTCGTGCAGCAATCTCTCGCTCCAACGGTTGCCCTGCTTTGTTCCTATTTGTGTGGAATACGTACCGCGATGTTTTTCGAAGTACATCTCGCCGTTCCACACCGGCGCATCATCTTGGTATTCATCCATTAACTGGGTAAAGAATTGATCCACCTTGCTAAAAGTGACGCGAGGTACTTGGTCGAGGTCATGGGCAAGACGTCCGCGCTCAATCATTGTTTGTGTAGGTCCGCCGCCACCATCGCCATGTCCGTAGAGAACTAATGAATGTGACGAACCTGCATGATCTCTGTAGTTACGCTCGGCAAAACGTAACTGTGATGGAAGCAAAAGTGCGTTGTAGGTATCAATGGGGCTGAAGTGGGCAAAGACCTTTGAACCATCTAGTCCTTCCCACCAGAAACTGTGGTGCGGCATTCTGTTGGTTTCATTCCAACTCAACTTTTGCGTAAAGAACCACTCGCAACCTGCATGCGCAACAATTTGAGGAAGTCCTGCGGGATAGCCAAAGTCATCAGGCAAGAAAGCACCACGGCACGTTGTATTGAACCAATCTTGAAATGACCGTTGTCCTTGTACAAGTTGGCGTAACAGGCTTTCGCCAGAGGGCAAGTTGAGATCTGTCTCCACCCACATGCCGCCCACGATTTCCCATCGTCCTAGTGCAACGAATCTTTTTACTTCTTCAAATACTTCAGGTGCATCTTGGGCAACCCAGGCATAGTGCTGTGCTTGGCTATGACAGAACACGTAATCCGGGTTGGCCTTGAGAAGTGAAAGAGCATTTGCAAAAGTGCGCACCACTTTGCGACGTGTCTCACGGATAGGCCATAGCCATGCCGTATCTAGATGCGCATGTCCTGTTGCTGCAATACGATGTGCAGAAGGTCCGTTACCCATTCCCAACACAGCATCAAGTTCTTTTCGCGCATGAGGCAAGGTGGCAAAGAAGTCGTTTGTATTGAGTGCCTGATCGCACTTCTCTAATGCAGAAAAAATGCGTGCACGTGCTGGTGAATGTGTCTCAAGATCGAGGCACAAGTTGATAGTGGTGTGAAGTGCAATAGCCATCTCTTGTACATCTGCACGAAACACACACAAGCGTGCTGTACGGAATGTGTACAACGGGTTGGTGGGAGCAGTGGCTGGGTCGCCAAAAAGTGTGGGACCAAAACCATGCTCATGACCCGCAATGATGGGAGTTGCTGCAGCCTCAATCCATAACTCAATGACATCGCCCTTGTGCGGTGTCCCCAGATGAACAATCCGGCGATCTGGTTGTACAGCTTGCACGCGCGCGCCATCACGCCAAGCCATGGCCTCTACCTGGAATCCATCGCCACCACCAATAAAGCCGACATCAAGATGAGCAACAAGTGGCTTGCCTGCAAGTTCGGCCGGCACTGTGGCTGTGAGATGAAACCAACGTGTGTGCCATGGGCGTCCCCATTTGGTGCCCAGAGAAAACTTCTTCACAGGTGATGAGATCGCTTCGCGAAAGTCAGGTGAAGTGAAGAATTCCTCAGTAGCCATCACATCAAAATTCAGTCCATTACCAAAAATGTGAGGAGTGATGCGTTGGTCAAGCAGGCGTTGTGCACGTTGCATTGCGGGGGCGGTCACACGATGTGCCATGTCAATGACTCCTTAAGGCTCGACTATGGGGAAACCCGTAGACACATCATCCATATTGCCAAAAATGGTGAGCAACGCCGAAGCGTCGCCTTCGAGCGTGATCTGTCCCGCTTGTATTTGGTCCATAAATGTGGTCGCTTGAGTGATGATGTCAATAAATGTGGTGCGGCGCATCGTGATGGATACCACTGCGTCTGAGTCATGGCGCCCTGGGGAATACCACAGCGTGCGATTTGAGACTCCAAGAACCCATGTTTCGCCCACGTCTTCAAAAGTCCAATTCACAGACATGCGAATTCCACCAAGCTCTTCTTGCTTGATGCGCACTGAGATGGAATCAAACACTTGCTCAATAGTCATTGCGCGGAGTAGTCCTCGCGCACGTACTGCACCTGTGGTGGCTCGTGGCGGACCTTGACGCAGTTCTTGTGCGCCCATGAGATAGGCATTGCGGAACGTGGATGATTCGCTTTGGTAACCCAATTGTTCAAGTGCATCGGCCTGTAATTCGCGTGCGGAAGTATTCGTAGGGTCGGCGAATACAAGATGATTCACAATCTCTGTCACCCAGCGATAGTCACCTTCATCAAATGCTGTCCGAGCAGTCTTAAGTAATGCATCAGCACCACCGGCAAGTTGCACGTATCGCTTGCCTGCTTCGATGGGTGAGTACTTGTTGAGATTTGCAGGATTGCCGTCATACCAACTTAGGTATCTCTGGTACACAGCTTTCGAGTTGTGAATCAAATCTCCGTAGTAACCACGAGTGTGGTCATTAGCAAGAAACTCATCAGGCAATGACAAAGCCTCTGCGATTTCCGTGGCGACATAACCCTTGTTGGCTAAGCGCATGGATTGGTCATGCATCCACTTGTACATGTCGCGCTGTGTACGCAAGAACTCGTTTGCGTCTTCGTTGCCCCAACGTGGCCAGTTGTGTGAAGTAAACAACACGTCAATTTGGGCACCAAAAAGGTCGATTGCTTCGTTGATGTACTTTGACCACTTCAATGAGTTACGCACTAACGCGCCGCGAATAGGTACGAGGTTGTGCATCGTGTGGCTGCAGTTTTCTGCCATACACAATGCGCCTAGGTCAGGAAAGAAAAAATTCATCTCAGCGGGTGCTTCTGTCTCTGGTGTGAGTTGAAACACAATGCGCACACCATCCACCACCATCTCTTGTCCAGTACGTGTGATGTCAACTGTGGGAGCAATGAGACCAGGCGCACCCATAGGAATGACGCCTCCCAGTCCGCAGTCAATATGACCCGTTGGTGCAGGAGGAAGGAGAGGACCAAATTGATACGTCGCACGCCGCGCCATTGCAGGGCCCGCGATCACATTTTCGCCCACGGTTTCATGCAAGAAACCTTCTGGTGCAATCACCATGCAACGACCTGCATCCACATCTTCTTGAGAGGTGACTCCTAAAACTCCACCAAAGTGATCTGTATGTGAGTGGGTGTAGATCACTGCCACTACCGGCTTGTGGCCCACATGTGCGGTGATGAGTTCATAACCTGCGCGCGCGGTTGCCTCCACAGTGAGTGGGTCAATCACAATCCAGCCAGTTGCACCTTCAATAAAGGTGATGTTGGAGATGTCGTAGCCACGTACCTGCCACACACCGGGACGCACTTCGAAAAGACCGTGGTGATTGTTCAGTTGTGCATGGCGCCACAAACTCGGATTTACAGTGTCGGGGGCAGGGTTTCCTACCGCAAGAAATGTGTAGTCATTGACGTCGCTGACCTTGCGACCGTCCTCTTCTATGCGTCCGGTGGGATGGGATGCGATAAAGCCACGGGCAGCACGTTCGAAATCGCCCGGATCATGTGGGACTGTGCACGCCTGATTGCGTTTTTGGGTATGGGCCGTTGCCGGTTTATGTGCCTGTGTTGCGGACATGGGTGCCTCCCGAATCAGAACTGAATAAATGACCCTAGTCAGAATCACTAGTGAGGTGAATTGTCCAAATTCAGGGTCCGCCTCTGTCGTTACAAGTCTGTGAGAACTAGGGTGAAAGAAGTCGGGCCGATGGGCCCTCACACGACAGGGGAGAGGCGATGCCAAAGCCGGGAATGCACTCAGGGTCTGAGACCGATGACGCAATGAATCTTGCGATGTCCGAAAAGGTCATTCCACTTTTCAATGCAGTGAAGAAGTTCATTGCAGAAGAAGTGGAACCAATGTCGGAGAAATTCTACGAACTTGGAGAAAACCGCGCGAACCGCTGGGATTACGCACCAGGTCAATTGGAACTGCTTGAGGCAGTGAAGGCAAAAGCAAAGTCACAAGGTTTGTGGAACTTCTTTTTGCCCAACGCCGAAACTGGCGAAGGGCTCTCCAACTTGGATTATGCCTATATCGCAGTTGAGTTGGGGAAAAACCCACTCGCATCTGAATCCTTGAACTGCTCAGCTCCCGATACCGGCAACATGGAAGTGCTGGAGCGCGTGGGAACACGGGAGCAAAAAGAGAAGTGGCTTACTCCATTGATGAATGGCGAGATTCGCTCTGCCTATGTCATGACTGAACCCGATGTTGCATCGTCTGATGCAAAGAACTTGCAGTGCCGTGCCTATCTCGATGGTGACGAATGGGTCATCAACGGAGATAAGTACTACGCCTCAGGTGCAGGAGATCCTCGTTGCAAGATTCTGATTGTCATGTTGTTGACAAGCCCTGATGGCCCACCGAGCCGCAAGCACTCACAAATCCTCGTACCGATGGATACACCTGGTGTGCAAATTGTGGGACCGATGGAAGTCTTTGGTGAAGATGACGCACCTCATGGTCACATGCATTTGCGTTTCAACAACGTGCGCGTGCCAAAAGAAAACATCTTGTTAGGTGAGGGGCGTGGCTTTGAAATTTCACAGCTTCGACTCGGACCTGGTCGTATTCATCACTGCATGCGTTCTATTGGAGCCGCAGAGCGCGCACTTGAATTGATGATTCGTCGTGGTCTGACCCGTGAAGCATTTGGTCGCCCCATTGTGCGTTTAGGGAAGAACCCAGAGGTCATTGCAAAAGCACGTATTGAAATTGAAGCATGTCGCTTGATGGTGTTACGCGCTGCAAAAGCAATGGACACCATGGGAAATGCGGAAGCTCGTATTTGGGTTTCTGCAGTAAAGGCCATGGTGCCAATTCGTACATGCCAAATCATTGACGAAGCCATTCAGATACACGGTGCGACTGGCGTCTCGCAGTGGTCGCCTCTTGCACGTATGTATGCAAGCCAGCGCACACTTCGTATTGCAGATGGACCTGACGAAGTGCATTGGGGTGTAGTTGCTCGAGCCGAGATCAACCGATACGAAGGCGAAACAACACCACCTAAGCCCACGGTGTATCGCGGCATGTTCTCCGGACCAGCCTGATAGACCGCAATGTATTTTTCTGCGTGGGCAAATAGCGCACATCCTTGGACCGAAGTACGAGATTTCGTACTTGAGATTGAAAAAGTGGGTTGGGATGGCTTTTGGTATGCCGACCACTACATGCCCAACACGCCCGACGGAGAACCTATTGGTGGTGATTTCCATGAGTGCTTCAGTGTGCTCTCGGGGCTTGCTGCAGTGACCCAGCGGTTGCGTTTGGGTTCGTTAGTCACGCCCACCACAATGAATCATCCTGCACTGATTGCGAATCGAGCAGCAACAATTGATCGCATCAGTAATGGCCGATTTGTGTTGGGCATGGGCGCTGGTTGGCAAGTCAACGAACATAAAGCCTTCGGCATCGAGTTGTTTGGAAATAAAGAACGCGTAGATCGTTTCGCTGAAGCCATTGAAATCACCTCGCGCATGCTGTCCGAAGATCGAGTGTCTTTCGCTGGAGAGCATTTCACGGTGACCAATGTGCCCTGTGAGCCCAAACCTGTGCAAAGTCCATTGCCTATTTTGGTGGGCACCGGTGGCGCACGCATGTTGCGCCTTACTGCGCGATTCGCACAGGAATGGAACACCTGGGGTACTCCGGAAGTGGCTGGTGAAGTACTTGCCACTTTGCGTCAGGCATGTGAAAAGGAAGGGCGAGATTTTGCCACTGTGCGTAAGTCGGTGCAGCCCTTGTTCTTTTTTGTCAATGACGATGCGGCCGCAGAAAAACTACGGGCACTCGTTCCCGCGGATCGTTCAATAGTCGGCACGTCCGCACAGATTGTGGACGCGGTTGGTCAATATCAAGCTCTTGGTTTTGACGAAATCTGTGTTCCTGATTTCACTCTTGGTGGTTCACCTGAACAACGCCGAGAGGCCTACGACAAATTCTGGACAGAAGTAGCTTCGCAGTTTCGGTAATCACCCGTTACTGGGGTGACGAAGACGCATGGGCCTCGTCGCGGCAATCATCACAGGCGGGAATACCAATTTTCTCGATGCATGATGTGCACACCAAGATTCTCTTGCGACAACTTAAATTCTCACAGTTATGAAAATCATGAGTGGGTCCATCGCAGTAATCGCATTCGCCAATGATTTTGTCGTTCTTGCCGTATTCAAGGCGCAGGCGTTCATCAAAGACATACAGCGAACCCTCCCATAATCCTTTGTCGCGATATTGCTCTGCATATCGCACGATGCCGCCTTCAATTTGATACACCTCTTGGAATCCACGGTTTTTCATAATGACGGACAACACTTCGCAACGAATTCCACCAGTGCAATAGGTGATGACAGGACGATTCTTTAGGTGGTCGTACTTTCCACTTTCCAATTCACGCACAAAATCAGGTGTGGTTTCCGTATCAGGAACGATCGCATTGCGGAAGCGACCGATGCGTGCTTCAAATGCATTCCGTCCGTCAAAGAACACCACATCGTCGCCACGTTGACCCACAAGTTCATTGACTTGAACAGGTGTGAGGTGAGTGCCTCCGCCTAGAACACCCTCGGTTGATACCTTGATCTCTTCGGGAACACCAAAGGTCACAATTTCATCTCGCACCCGAACACGTAGTCGCGGGAAATCATCGCCACGTCCTTCCGACCATTTGAAATCGATGTCTTTAAAGGATTCGTATTCTCGTGTTTCTCGCACATACAGCTTCACATTCGGTAGTGGACCGCCCACAGTGCCGTTAATTCCATCTTTGGAAATGATGATCCGGCCTTTGAGACCAAGACGTTCGCACAGCGATTTCTGCCACATCCGAATGGCAATCGGATCGGCTAACGGTGTGAATTTGTAAAAGAGAACAATCTTGTTTTCGATGCCTTCAATTTATCGGGCACATCAATCAGGTTCTGATACTTCAATAGAGGGAATTGTGCTGGAAGGAATAGGACGAGAAGGTAGGGGTACTGCTCGGGGATTGAAACTGAATACAGCAGACGGGGCAATCTGAACGGGTGCAAGTAGGGAATTGTTGGGTGCAAGTTTGCCGTCTTGATTCACAATGAGGTCAATCTCGCGGGTGCGTGCATCGGGATTCACGGCAATAGGAAGTCGACCGAAGTCTTCACCCCGTGATCCCTTCAATGAAACCTCAATGGAGTTTTCTGCAATACGTGAGACAGTCATCTGTTCACCTGCAGCCAAAGTGCGTCGTGAAAGTGCACTTCCCGCAGCCACACTCACGCGAGCCACGTTTTGGCTCGGTGCACGAATAGTTGTGTTGTCGCTACGCACAGCAAGCAACGATGTCGATGAACGTGTTGCGGACACCACAGTGTGTGCAAGATCTCCGGACACTTGGACAAGCCCGTCTCCGGGCCGTTGAATTCCCAGCACTACATCTGCTGCAGGAACGTCTGGAGAGACACGCCGAACTTCAACATCGAAATCTCCCACATCTGCAGGCAATGTGACTGTTGCAAGACCACCAGTTGCGCCTTTGCCAATCACATAAGTGGCACCGGGAATGGTATTTGTCAGTTGTGTGGGTGTGGCTTCAATTTTTCCATTGCGTGAAGTGATGTAAAGAAATCCCGCAGCATTTGTATCCCGAGATGCCAAGGTGATCACTGTGGGAGAAGTAGAACTGGTGGTTGTGCAGAATGAACATCGGAAGGGGCCTTTGCGCGCCGACATTGGTGTGAGTTCCAATGTCCCCGTAGTGCCCTCCCAATCGATTTTCTTACCGTCGATGCGGGTAGTTGCATTCGCATATGTCCAGATGTTTGTTTGGGTGTCGATAAGAATTTCTCTGCGCTCGCCAGGAAAATTGTTGTCATACACATGAATGACAAAGTGTGTGTCGCGGTGGGTGACGGCAAAGGGAGTTACTGCATGGCCAGATGTGCCGAAATACATTCCGACGGTGTGGCCCGTTGAATTAGCTAATCCCACAATGACATCGTCGACAAGTTCTAGAGGAGTGCGCTGTCGCGATGCTGCTGCACGATCTGCAACTTCTGGAAGAAACTGTGTGGCCCACCAATACACAAGCGCTGCATCAAGTGATCCATCACCTCGCTGAAGATCAGCAACCTCTGATGCACCGGTGCGAAACATTGACGGATGATCAAGGTTCATAAAAAAGCGCGTGCTGAGTGTGGCTAATCCCTCACAACGTCCGCCGGATAATGCGGTATTCCATTCTTCAAGTTTTTGCAAAGTGGCAGGACGCAGAACACATTCATTTTCAGGCCCAGTTGTGCACACAGTGCTTCTTCCAAAAAGATCTACCAAGGTTTGAACAGTGACATTGGCATCGGCTTGTAGTGAACGTCCCCAGTTGGTGAATGCAAAATCATCGTTGCTGATGCGAAAGCCATTATCTATACATAATTTGCCTTCGCCCAACTCTGGCGCATTGAGGTTGGTGCAATTGGCAATGATGCGTTCGACAACAGCAGGGTCAATAGACGGAGCCGAGAAGTCTGACGTGCGCGTACATCCTGTGATGATTAGGGCAGTCAATATCAGTATGGAAAAGAGTCTTTTTTGCCCCACACCTCAAACGATAGGGAATAGGGCAACAAATGTGAAAGCATGGGCTCCCATGTCGAATGCTGTTACGCCACCCATCAAGATTTCCACTGTCACACTTGTGGGCTTGGCTGCGGGCATGTTGTCGGGAATGTTTGGCGTGGGTGGTGGAATCTTGATCGTTCCAGGTCTTGTTCTCATCGCAAAAATGGACCAACGCATCGCTCATGGCACGTCTTTGGCAGCGGTGCTACCTATTTCTTTGGCCTCGCTGATGAGTTACTGGAGCCAAGACAAGGTCGATTGGTCGGTGGGGTTCTGGCTCGCGCTGGGGGCAATCTCTGGTGCGTTGTTGGGCACAAAATTGCTGCATGTATTGCCACATCGCACGTTGGCACTGGGTTTTGCAGGCTTGTTGATTGTCACTGCAATTCGACTGTTTCTGCCACTTACATCAGGTGAGCGCGATCCTTTAGAGATAGCAGCGGTTATCTCGCTGATTGCCGTAGGTGTAGCGACGGGCATTTTGGCTGGGCTGCTGGGAGTGGGCGGTGGAGTGGTCATGGTGCCGGCCATGATGATGTTGCTCACCATGCCCTCGGCATATGCGAAAGGGACTTCTGTTGCGGTGATCATTCCCACTGCACTGATGGGCACTTGGCGAAATCGTACGAAGAAGAATGTGGACATGAGAGCCGCGGCCATTTGCGGATTAGGTGGGATTCCTGCTGCCGTGGTGGGCGGATGGGTCTCGGCTCAAATGTCGGACACGGTGTCAAATGTGTTGTTTGCGAGCCTTCTTATTGTGGTGGCAACGCGTTTGTTGCTGCAGGTTCGCGCCGATGACAAAGCAGGGACAATCCACGGGTAGCCATAGAGGAGTTCTATGGAGTAGAACTCACTCATGGGTAAATCACGTCTTGAAGGCAAAGTTGCGTTAATCACTGGTGGTGCACGCGGTATGGGTGCATCAGAGGCACAGTTGTTTCTGGATGAAGGCGCCAAGGTTGTCATTACAGACATCTTGGATGAAGTAGGCCAAGAGACTGCACGACGTCTCTCCCCTGATGGATCACAATGCGTCTTCTATCACCACGATGTCACGAGTGAATCTGACTGGGAGTCAGTAGTTGCGGATGCGATTAGTGCATTTGGAAAAATTGACGTGTTGGTCAACAATGCAGGAGTTTTTGAACAGGGCTCCATTCTTGATACATCGCTGAAGAATTTTGAACGCACAATGGATATCAATGTGACCGGCGTTTTTCTTGGAATGAAAGCGGTGGCGCCTCATATGGTGCAACGCAAACAAGGAAGCATTATCAATATCTCATCTGTTGCAGGCCTCAATGGCACACCTGGCTTTGTTGCCTACGGCGCTAGCAAGTGGGCTGTGCGAGGAATGACAAAAGGTGTCGCTAAAGAACTTGCACCATTTGGTGTGCGTGTGAATTCCATTCATCCTGGAATCATTGATACCCCAATGCTGCAAACTTTTGATGAGGCAGGTGAGGGCGTGAGAGAGATGGTGCGCACACGCATTCCTCTCGGTTATGAAGCAGAACCCATCCATGTTGCACGACTTGCGTTGTATCTGGGTAGTGATGACAGTGCGTATTCGACCGGATCTGAGTTCATCGTCGATGGTGGTTGGTCCGCATGAGCATCCTGGGCACTCGAGTTGTTCGAGTAGAGGATCCGCGTTTTCTCACAGGTGAGGGAACCTACATTGGAAATCTCTCTTTACCGGGCGCACTTCATCTGTCATTTGTGCGTTCCACAATGGCGCATGCTCGATTGTTAGATATCGATGCATCTGAAGCGTTGGCGATGCCTGGCGTCGTTGCAGTATGGACTGCCAGAGATATAGATCTTGCGCCAGCACCTCCAGCACATGGATTCATGAACAAGGGAATTCGGTATCCATTTATTGCAAGCGACACCGTGCGCTTTGTGGGAGACATAGTTGCGGTCGTTGTAAGCACAGATAAGTCTCTGGGTGTTGATGCCGCAGAAACCGTCATTGTCGACTATGACCCATTGCCTGTAGTTCTCGATCTTGATGAGTCATTCCGTAACGAAGTGATTCTTCATGAAGAAGCTGGCACGAACGTGGTGTTGACCTTTGCAGAGAACAGCAACGATGACATCTTTCGTGACTGTGAAGTTGTTGTTGAACTTACGATTGAGAATCAACGCGTAGCACCAGCTCCTATGGAAGTGCGCGCGTGTGCATCGGTATGGGATGGCACGCGGTTAACTCAGTGGGCGTGCAGTCAAGGTGCACATGGTGCACGCGATGGCATCGCCGAAGCTTTGGGTCTCGAACCCTCTGCGGTACGAGTGATTACCCCAGATGTGGGGGGTGGCTTTGGTGCAAAGTCGGGCGTGTATGCCGAAGAGATTCTTGTGGGCTGGGCAGCGAAAAAACTCAACACACCCGTGCGGTGGACAGAATCACGCACAGAGAACATGTTGTCCATGGGACATGGTCGTGGCCAACGTCAGCGCACCAAAATGGGTGGAACACGCGATGGTCGTATTACGGCATATCGCCTTGATGTTCTCCAAGATGCAGGTGCATACGCCAAGGCTGGTGCAGTGTTGCCGTTTATGACACGCATGATGGCAAGTGGTGTGTACGACATTGCATCTGTGCAATTCGAATCACACTCAGTCGTGACAAACACCACTCCCACTGTTGCATATCGTGGTGCGGGTCGCCCGGAAGCTACTGCAGCAATTGAGCGCACGCTTGATGAGTTCGCACGAGTATGCGGCAAGGACCCTGCCGATGTACGACGCATGAATTATTTGCAGCCGTCTGCATTTCCATTGACTACTTCAATGGGTGCAAAGTATGACTCAGGCGAATACGCCAAGGCTCTTGATGCTGCTCTAGATGTAGCCGGGTACGCACAGTTGCGCGCAGAACAGGCACGACGTCGAGCATCAAAAGATCCTTTGCAGCTAGGAATTGGTATTGCCTCATATGTGGAAACAACAAATCCCATGGGCTCTGGTGATTATGGGTCAGTCGAAATCACGCCCGACGGTGGTGCGATCATTCGCACAGGGTCGTCGTCGCATGGTCAAGGACATCACACCGCGTGGGCAATGTTGGTGTCTGACGCAACCGGAATTCCTTTCGAAAAGATCGATTTCCGTTTTGGTGACACCGATGACATTGAACGCGGTGGCGGCACAGGTGGATCACGTTCGCTACAAGTAGGCGGCAGTGCGGTGAAGTTGGCTACTGACGCTGTGGTGGAGAAAGCCCGTCAACGCGCCGCTGATTTGTTGGAAGCAGCCGTGGAAGACGTTGTGATTGACACGGTACGTGGTGCTTTCCATGTTGCAGGTTCTCCTGCTCCCGCTCGCACGTGGGCAGAGTTGTTAACAGGTGCCGATATTGCACTTGATGCAGAAGTGGATTATGTGCCTGAGGGTGCAACATTTCCTTTTGGTACCCATGTGTGTGTAGTGGAAGTGGATACTGAAACAGGCGCAGTGGGTGTGATGCGTCATATCGCTTGCGATGATGCTGGCACAATTATCAATCCATTGATTGTGGACGGACAAGTGCATGGTGGTATCGCCCAAGGTGTTGCGCAAGCATTGCTGGAAGCAGTGTGGTACGACCCCGACGGAAACCCCATCACTTCAAACTTGGCTGATTACGGTTTTATCTCTGCAGCAGAACTACCAAGTTTTGAACGCGTCCCAATGGAAACCCCCACACCACGTAACCCACTTGGGGCGAAGGGAATTGGCGAGGCGGGAACTATTGGTGCAACACCTGCAGTGCACAATGCTGTTGTTGATGCACTCAGTCACTTAGGCGTGACCCACGTTGATATGCCGTGTACTTCCATCAATGTGTGGAATGCACTGCAGCACGCACAGGCCTAGCACTTACGTGCGATTTGTTGCATAAGCCCCACCAAGGGCGAGCGCACAACCTAAAAGTGCAAGAAGTGCAACGGGTTCGTTGCGCAGCGCAACACCAAGGAACAATGCAACGACAGGCATGATGTAGGTAGTGACCGAGGTGCGAGTACTGCCTACTTTGCCTGCCAAAGTGACAGCCATAAAGTAGGCAATTCCTGTGCCACCAATACCCAGAACAACCATGGCACTAAAAGCGGACCACGAAAATGACGCATCGGGTATAGACGCGACACCAAAAGGCGCGGTCAATACAAATGCCACGGCTTGTGCACGCACAATGATGGGCAGTGCTCCATATTGTCGTTGAAGTCCCACACTGATATTGAGCGCAACTCCGTAACACGCCAACGCTACGAAAATCATTGCAACACCGCTAGCGCTATTTGATCCTTCACGGGCGGTGGGTACCGCAATAAACACCACACCACTGAATCCAATTGCAAGACCCCATAGTTGTTTTCTTGTGGGCAATTTGCGAGCAATGATGGACGCCACGCCGGCAACAAAAAATGGAGTAGCACCGTTGAGCATTCCGGTCACACTGCTACTGACGTGCTGTTCTGCAAAAGGAAACATTGTTAATGGAATAGCCATCCACATGGTTCCTAATAGTGCAATTCGGGGAAATGCTTCGCGAGGAACCGACACTCGCGAGGCGGGAAAACAAATGAGTGCAAGAAAGCCAAAGAAAATCCGCATCGGGGTAATCAATTGAGGAGGAAAGACTTCAAGTCCTTCGGCAATGAGAAAAAAACTAGCTCCCCAAATGATTCCTGGAATAGTGAGAAGTACCCAATCGGTACGTGTCATGTCGGGTTGCAAAGTTGTGGATGTCATAGTTCCCTAAGAGGTGACGACGAAAAACGTCTATGAGGTGAGTGTGGATTTCACATGTCCGATGAGTTCGGGCCAAGTGGCGCGCAACCCGGGATGGAGATCAAAATGTGCGACTTCGTCAATAGGCACCCAACGTAGATCTTCTGATTCTGCGTTTGCATCAAATTCACCAATATCAACATGGGTGTGGGCGATCACGGTGTCGTAGCGCCAATTGCCGTGGTCATCGGAGAAGATGGCTTTGAAGTCAAGCAATTGAGGGTCGATTCCTGTTTCTTCATACGCCTCGCGCGCCGCAGCCGACACCGAATCTTCATGTGAATCCAATGCACCGCCAGGCAATGCCCATGTGCCGCCGCCATGGGTCCATGTGGCACGCAATTGCAAAAGTACAGATGCAGGTTCACTATGGGTTTGTACAAGCAATAATCCCGCAGCCCCATTGAGGCCCCAATGGCGAGATTGGCACCGCATGCACAACACCCATCCATCGCCATCTCGAAAAGCCACATATAGATGTTGCCACATTGAAGGCCTCGGCATCGTTTCGCATTCTGTTCTACGGTGGAATGCATGACTTCTTTGACGATTATCAATCCCGCCACAGGGGAGCCCGTCGACCATGTCCCGAATCATTCTGTGGAGCAATGCCTCGATGCGGTGGCATCAGCCCATGATGCATTCCACACATGGCGGGCAACTGCGCCACGTGTTCGCGGTGAGATTTTGCGTCGCGCCTACGAGATTATGGTCGCCGAACAAGATCGACTCGCTGCATTAATGGTGCGTGAGAACGGAAAAGTTCTCTCTGACGCGCGAGCAGAGATTGTCTATGCCGCTGAGTTCTTTCGTTGGTTTAGTGAAGAAGCTGTGCGTATCGACGGTGATATGCGTCGTGCACCTAATGGAACCAATTGGCTCGCAGTGACTCGTGAACCAGTAGGGGTGGCATTGTGCATTACTCCTTGGAATTTTCCTGCTGCTATGGCAACACGAAAAATTGGCCCCGCGTTGGCTGCGGGGTGCACGGTAGTGCTGAAAGCCGCATCAGAGACACCGCTTTCTGCATACGCAGTTGCAGAGATTCTTGAGCGTGCGGGGCTACCTCGCGGTGTGTTGCATGTTGTGACTCCAGATCCTCCTGCACAAGCTGTGCAAGCAATGTTGGCAACCGGCGTTGTACGCAAACTCTCGTTCACCGGAAGCACACGAGTGGGTGCACTACTTCTTGCTCAAGCTGCAGAAAAGATCGTCAACTGTTCGATGGAACTTGGCGGCAACGCACCTTTCATTGTGTGCGAAGATGCCGATGTTGATGCTGCAGTTGATGGTGCAATGTTGGCCAAAATGCGCAACGGGGGTGCTGCCTGTACAGCAGCGAACCGCTTCTACGTACATAGCCGTGTGCATGATGAATTCGTCGACAAGTTCACCGCCCGTATGGCATCGCTCACTTTGGGCAATGGTTTAGAACCGACAACCACCTTGGGGCCCTTGGTCTCGGCTGCACAACAGCAACGAGTTGCCTCGCTGGTGGAACGCGCGGTGAGCCAAGGTGCACATCTTGCATGTGGAGGCACGATGAGTGCACCACCGATGCATGGCTATGCGGCCACCGTACTCACAGGTGTGCAACACACCGACGACATTGTCCAGGAGGAGATATTCGGCCCTGTTGCTCCGATCATCTCGATTGATGACATTGAGGGTTCACTGGGATTGTTCAACGGAGTTGCACATGGCTTGGTGTCGTATCTGTTCACCCGTGATGCAGGCCGGGGTATGCGTCTTTCTCATGCATTGGAATCTGGAATGGTGGGACTCAATAGGGGTCTTGTCTCTGATCCCGCTGCACCGTTTGGTGGCGTGAAGGCATCTGGTCTCGGTCGCGAGGGGGCACACGAAGGGCTTTTAGCTTTTTGTGAAACCAAGTACATCTCCACCGAGTGGTGAAGAACTTCTAGTAAGGTCATTTTTTGTGAGCGAGCTAACTGATACACAAAACTCATGGCTCTCACCTGAAGATTTGGCCATTGTGCGCAATCAGGTGCCAATGGTGTACGTGGATGCCGTGCCAGTGCGCACAGATCCCGATGGACAAGTCACTCATGTGGGGATGTTGCTGCGTCAAGGTGCCGATGGGTCAATCAGCCGTATGTGTGTCTCGGGTCGCGTGATGTTTAACGAACGCATTCGCGACGCTTTAATGCGACATCTTGAAAAAGACCTTGGGCCAATGGCGCTTCCACGTCTGCCGCCTGAGCCTGCGCCGTTCACGGTAGTTGAGTACTTCACGGACCCTTCCATCTCGGGTTTTTATGATCCTCGCCATCACGCAGTGAGTTTGGCCTTTGTTGTGCCTGTCACAGGCGAATGTCATCCCACTCAACAAGCTCTCGATCTTGCGTGGTTTACACCTGAACAGGCGGTCAGTCCAGAGGTCATCAAAGAAATGACAGGTGGACACGATCGACTTATTCGTCTTGCGCTTGCATCGGTTGGCCAACTTCCCTGAAGTAAAGTCAGGGTGTGCCAGAAGGTGACACCATCTATCGCGCAGCTGCTGCGTTGCGAACTGCTTTGGTGGGCAAAACCGTCTCTCGTTTTGAGGCAACGCGTCTCACCGGACCTGCACCTCGCCCAGGTGCTGCAGTAGAACGTGTAGATAGCCACGGCAAACATCTTGAAATCGTGTTCGACGATGGAATTGTGTTGCACACACATATGCGCATGACAGGTTCATGGCATGTGTATCGACCTGGTCAAAAGTGGCGTAAGCGTCGTCATCTTGCACGCGTGATTATTGAAACCGACGAATGGGTAGCGGTCGCATTTAGCGCACCCATTGTGGAGACCTATCGAGAATTTGATCGCACTCGACATCCACGAGCCGGTGGACTTGGCCCAGACTTGTGTCAGCCGGAAGCAGATCTGCACGAATGTGCTGCACGACTTTTTCACTATGACAATCCTGATGCGACAATTGCTGAGGCGTTGCTCGATCAACGAGTGATGAGTGGTGTCGGAAATGTTTTTCGCTGTGAAGTGTTGTGGGCATGTGGCATCCATCCATGGGCAAAAGTTTCGATGGTTCCACAATCCACGTGTTTAGATTTGGTGTTGACTTCGGCTCATCAATTACGTGCCAATTTGCATTCACCAGTTCGCGTGACTGCACCAGATGTTCCAGGTGGTTTGGCTGTGTACGGCCGTAATGGCCAGAAGTGTGTGCGTTGTGGAGACGTCATTCGACTGACCAAAATGGGCGAGATGGCGCGTCTGTTGTACTGGTGCCCAGGTTGTCAGGTGGGTTGCGAACCGTATCCAGAGAAAGACAATTCAGATCCGATAGCACGCGCGATGGATCCGCATCCTGCAGGGTCTCAGTTTGTGAGTGATGTGTTGCGCTCGCGTTCAGCGTCGTAGCAACTACGCGAAGAATTTATGCGCGACCCATAATTCGGTCGACAGCAATCTCTACTGCCACTCGATCATCACGTTCTCCAGGTGTGCGATAACGCGCCGCATAGCCTGCGACTGCCGCAGCAACGCGTTGTGTATCGGCGGTGCCGCTTACCGTTCCTTCTAATGTGAGCCAGCGACCACCATCTACTTGTGACACCACAGCGCGTCCACCGCGCAGAGCATTTTTGTATTTGGCAGATGATGCGAATGTAATGATGCGCACCACTTGTTCTTTGTGGTCATAGGAGAACCCCACAGGAACGACATGTGGCGAGCCATCTGTACGAAATGTGGTGAGAGATGCCAGATGGTATTCGGCCAAAAAAGCCAGCATTTCTGGAGTGAGATCGGCTGCTGTGCGCATGTCAACTAGTGGTTAATGCTTCTAACACATCAACTTTTGTGGCGCGCCAAGCAGGGTAGACCGCAGCCAACACACCCACGATGAATGAGAGCACCATGATGGCAATTGTTGTTCCCACGGGAATCTGGAAAGACGTGAGTCCTTGATCTCGCAGTGAGAACACCACGACCCAACCAAGCGCCAAGCCCAACACAATTCCCAGCACCGCACCCAGAAGTGATGTGATGACGCTCTCCCAACGCACGGTGGTGCGTACCTGTGATCGCGTCATGCCGACGGCACGAAGAAGTCCGATCTCTCGTTGACGTTCGAACACTGAGAGCAACAACGTGATGATGATGCCGACGATGGCGATAATCACCGACAAGAACAACAAGCCATAGATGAGCCCCAAGAGCTGGTTTATCTGCCCTGCTTGTTCGTCAATGTATTCCTGTTTCGACAACAACTTGCCTTGTCCGTAATCGTCTACTGCTGCCTGCAGGCTTGCTCGCACTTCTTTGGAGTCAGCGCCAGGCGACATGGTGACATAGATACCGAAGTCGAAACTGTTTACGTTTGCACCGGCAAACATCTCTCGGCTCACCACACGGTTGCCTGCTAGATCATTGAACTCATAAAGCCCGCGAACGGTGAGTGCTCGCTCTGTTGTATCTGCAAGCACGACGTTGACGGTCGAACCCACGCTGAGCTCCTCGCGTTCGGCGTAGTCCAGGGAGATGAAGATTCCGTCTTTATCGAGATCGGAGTACTTGGCATCAATGAGACCAATGTCGTAGTTGCCCTCAATTGTCTCTGGAGTAATCACCGTGAGTGTGCGGCCTTTATCGTCAATTTTGACAAGCAGTGTTCCAATACCTGTGGCGCTCTGTACGCCTTCAATCTTGCCGAGATCCGTGGCAAGAGAGGGACTTAATCCACCAAAGCCTTGAGCTTGTGAACTCACCGCGTAGTCGCCAGTGAACTGTTCAGAGAAGATGTCAGAAATTTGGCCATTGATACTTGCTGCCAATGCCGACACCGCTGCCACGAGCGCGACGCCAATCAGAACAGGCGAGGCGGTACGTGAGGTGCGCTTCGGATTACGTGCAGCATTTTGTCGCGCCATTGTTCCCGTGACGCCACGTAATTTTGCGGCAGGTCGTCCAAGAACGAGTGCGACGGGCCGCGCGATTGCTGGACCGAGAATGATGGTTCCCGCAAATACCAACAACACGCCCACGCCGAGCAGTGAGTTAGTGGCACCAAGAGTGACTGCACCAATGGTGACGAGACCCAAAAGCACAGATGCAAGACCTGCGTACGCACGAATACGACCCGGGCCCGCCGTTTCCAATGCCGTTGCACGCATAGCTGCAAGCGGTGGAACTTTGCCTGCACGTCGTGCAGGGAGATACGCAGATGCAACAGTGACAATTAAGCCCACCATGATGGTGTTGAATGCAGCGCCGGGGGTGACAACGAGTCCGCCTTGTGGCAAGTCAATGTCGAGAGCGCGCAGCAGACCGCTTAATCCCACGGCCAAGCCAATACCGCCGATGAATCCCATGATGGAACCAAAGATTCCCACGACAACGGATTCAGTCAACATTGCACGAGTGACTTGACGGCGACTTGCACCAATTGCGCGCAGCAATGCATTCTCACGCTGGCGTTGTGCAGCCGAGATAGAAAAGACGTTATAGATAACGAAGCTTCCGACACCTAGTGCGATAGAGCTAAAGATGCTCAACAAAATGCCAAAGAATGACAGTGCTTCGCCGATGTCATCTTGTGTTTCTTTGGTGACTTCAGCACCTGTCAAGGTTTCAATTTTGAGTGCGGGATCAAAGATTGCATCAATATCTGTGGCGAGTTCTTCGTCGGTTCGTGAACCATCACCCACCACCAAGATGGCGTCCACAAACCCGGGCTTACCGAGAAACTCGGCAGCAGTGGGCACGTCGAACAATGCGAATGTGGCACCACCAGGGGAGCGCACATCGCCATATGAAGCAATGCCCACCAAGGTGAACTCACGACTACCTGATTGTGCAACTACTTTGACTGTGTCGCCTACGACGTAGTTTCCGTTGCGTGCAGATGCCTCATCGAGCGCAACTTCGCTTGCTCCAACGGGCCATTGGCCCTCAGAGATGGTCCAGAGTGCACCTTTGAACTCCACTGCAACGCTGCCAAAGGTGGGAGGGCCAGCACCTTCTGAACCAAGGGGCTTGCCGTCTTTTCCAATGATGCGCGCAAATGCCTGAATGTCAGGCACTGCATCGGCAACACCGGGAACTGCGTTCACTTGGTCGACGAGTTCAGCCGGAATGCGCTGACGTTCCTGCAGGCCAAATTCACCTTCAATAACTTCTGTAGAACGCACATAGCCATCAATGTTCTTGAACACATCTTCAAACAAGTTGTTGAATGTGCGATCCAATGTGGCAGTGAAGACAGATGTGCCGGCCAAAAATGCTGTACCGATGATGACAGCCAGCGAGGTGAGAACGAGGCGCGCTTTGCGTCCCAATATTCCTTTTAGGGCAATGCGAAACATGTGAACTAGTTGCCTAGGCTCTTCATGCGATCGAGAACTTTTTCCGGAGTGGGCTCCAGCATCTCTCCTGCAATCTTTCCGTCTGCCAGGAACACAATGCGGTCTGCATAACTTGCAGCCACGGGATCATGGGTAACCATCACAATTGTTTGACCGAGTTCATCAACTGCCTTACGCATAAAACGCAAAATCTCAGTTCCTGTGGTGGAGTCCAAGTTTCCGGTGGGTTCATCAGCAAAAATAATGCGCGGTTCGCTGGCCAGAGCACGAGCTACCGCAACACGTTGTTGCTGGCCACCAGAAAGCTCGCTGGGGCGATGGGTAAGACGATCATTGAGATGCACTGTGTTGATGACACGCTGAATCCACTCTTCATTGCCTTTTTCATTACCCAATAGCAAAGGTAGGCGAATGTTTTCGTCGGCCGTGAGTGTGGGGACAAGGTTGAATGATTGAAAAATGAAGCCAATTTTCTCGCGACGCAACTCGGTGAGCGCCTTGTCCTTCAAAGTAGAAAGGTCTACATCGTCTATGCGCGCCGATCCGCTACTGAGTTCATCGAGACCTGCGATGCAGTGCATCAAGGTGGACTTACCAGAGCCGCTTGGTCCCATGATTGCGGTGAATTGACCTGAATAAAAATCAACAGAAACATTGTTGAGGGCATAGACGGCGCTGTCGTCTTTGCCGTAGACCTTCGTGGCATTCGTTGTAGAAGCAGCAACAATCATGATGGGGGTATTCATCTTTCTAGTCTGTCGTTATAGGCGCCCACCCCCAACTTTGCGCACCATTTCGGTTGCAATGTGTTGAGGATGTGCGTGTAGTTATGTGGTGAAAAGTGTTCTGGCCTGTTGCTTAACCATTGTGTCAAATTGGTCAAGGACAGATTCAAGAAAAACGTCTGTGTCATCCATACCGGGTTGTTTTGCCAGTCTCGGCATAAGTGGTCCATCGATAACAAGAGTCGCTAAGCCGTGGGCAATACTCCACAAGGTCGTGGCCCACACCATGGTGTCTCCTTCGTTGAGTTCGCCATCCACAACACGGTTCACCACAGAAAGCAAGGCATTAAATGCTTGGTCTGCGGCGAGCAGTGTGGATTCATGGCTTGAGATGCCGCAGATGTCGTTACGGAACATCACGCGAAAATGACCGCGATGCGACATTGCGAAAGTGAGGTAGGCGCGTAAACCATCACGAGCAGCATTAGTGCTGGAGGAATCTGCGCGATGAAGAGCGTCCGAGAGACCTAAGAATCCTTCTTCTGAGATGGCAGCGAATATGCCCGCGCGATCTCCAAAGTAGTGATACGGCGCTTGATGGCTGATGCCAGCTCTTCGTGCCACTTCGCGCATCGACACATGCTCCACGCCATCGCTTGTGATGATGTCGATTGCCGCATCAAGTACCTGGCGGCGTACGTCGGATTGATTTGTGTGCGAACTTGGGGGAGTCACAGGGCTCAGCGTACAACTTGACAGCGTCAAGTCCTTTGCACTAGACATTGTCAAGTATGAATATTGATCAGAAAACCTACGAACGCCGATGGTGGATCTTTGGCGTCCTTGCCATCAGTGTGTTCATTGTTGTGGTCGACAACCTCATCGTGAACGTCACGTTGCCCACTTTGCAACAAGAACTCAATGCATCCACCACATCGCTGCAATGGATCGTTGATTCTTATGCGTTGGTGTTCGCAGGCTTGCTCCTGGCTGGTGGAGGACTGGGTGATCGCTTCGGTCGAAAAGGTGCTCTTCAATTGGGGCTCTTGCTCTTTGGAATCTTTAGCGCCTTTGGTGCATTCGCCAACTCGAGTACTGAATTAATCATTTGGCGTGGCGCAATGGGTATCGGAGCAGCTCTCGTATTTCCTGCCACTCTGGCCATCATCACAAATTTGTTTGTTGATCCAATTGAGCGAGCCAAAGCAATTGGATTGTGGTCCGCGGTTTCGGGAATGGCTGTGGCGTTTGGCCCAATATCGGGAGGACTGTTACTCGAGCATTTCTGGTGGGGCTCGGTGTTCTTGATCAACGTTCCGATTGTGCTCATCGCAATTGGTGCTGGTGCATTTCTCATTCCTAAATCCCGTGATGAGAATCCCCATGCAATCGACTACGGGGGATTCGTTTTGTCGGTCATTGCGATTGGCGCAATTGTGTTTACGGTGATTGAGTCACCGATCTGGGGTTGGGGTTCAACCAAGTCAAACATTGGTTTTGTCGTGGGATTCGCAGCATTGGTGATGTTTGTGAAATATGAATCGCGTCGTACTCATCCTCTTTTGGATGTACGCGTTTTTCGCAACCCACGTTTGAGTGCTGCAGCAGCAAGTATTGGCATTGCCTTTTTCTGTCTTTTTGGATTTGTCTTCATGGTGACGCAGTACTTTCAGTTCGTTCGCGGCTATGACACATTGCTCGCAGGAATCGCCACATTGCCCTTTGCTGTCGGCGCCGGCGTGACCGCGCCGTTTGCTGCACGTGCCGCATTGCGCTGGGGCACCAAACGCGTTGTTGCATTGGGGCTGTTCAACATGTCGCTCGGAATTTTCCTTGCCAGCTTCATGACTCAGGAGTCTGAATACTTCGGCTTGGTCATTATCTCCATGGTGCTTATGGCTAACGGATTGTCATTAGTGACTTCTCCTAGCACTGATGCAATTATGGGAACACTGCAACGTGACAAAGCAGGTGTGGGCTCGGCCATCAATGACACGGGTCGTGAAGTAGGTGGAGTTCTCGGCGTAGCTGTCGTGGGGTCGGTATTCGTGAGTTTGTATTCGCCCAAGATTGCAGAGAACTTTGACAAAATCCCCGGGTTCACAGAAAATCTTCCGACTGGACTTTTGGGGGTTGCCGAGGATTCCGTGGGTGCTGCGTATCAGATTGCGCAACAAGCACCTGAGGCACTGCGCGAACAGGTGCAAGACGCAGTGAGTAACGCATTCCTGCAGGGGTTTGCCACCGCGTGCATTGTTGCCTCAGTTATTGCCATGGTAGGGGCTGTGTTTGCGTTGAAGTATCTGCCTGCGAGGCCCGATTCTCATCAGGGTCTCCCAAATCCTGCAGATCTGCAAGACAGTCTCTAAGCACCTGCAAGTACGCTTTCGGAGGTATGTCCGAGCGAATCTCCACTCAACTTCTGGCCGGTGCGCCTGCACGAGATCAGATTTTGGATTCACTTCGTACGCGTATCGTCCAGGCAGGATCGCCCACCATCACTTTGGCCACAGTATTAGTGGGCGATGATGGCCCCAGTAAGCGTTATGTAGCCAGCAAACATAAGACTGCTGCGGAAGTGGGAATTGGCTCAGTGCAGGTTGATTTGCCGGCTGCCACCACACAACAAGAACTCAACGAAGTTGTCGCACGTTTAGCAACAGATTCCACAGTGCACGGCATTTTGGTACAGATGCCTCTGCCCAATCATCTCGATGCCGAACAAGTTCTCCGGCTTATCCCTGCTGACAAAGACGTGGATGGTTTGACAAGTGAGTCACTTGGTCGTCTTGTGCGCGGTTTGCCTGGCCATGTTGGGTGTACGCCACTTGGTGTGTTGCGCATTCTTGAGCACTACAAAATTGCCACTGCTGGTCAACATGCAGTTGTCGTTGGGCGTTCCACATTGGTGGGTTATCCGCTATCGGTCTTGCTCGCACGCAAAGGCATCGATTGCACTGTGACGTTGGCGCATTCACGTACTGAAGGGCTTGATGAGATATGTCGCAGTGCAGACATTTTGATTTCTGCCACTGGAATTGCACACTCCATAACTGCACAACATATTCAGCCCAACGCTGTAGTGATTGACGTTGGTATATCACGTACCGAAAATGGCATTGTGGGCGACGTTGACCCCGAGGGTGCGATGGGGAGAGCACGTGCGCTCACTCCCATGCCTGGTGGAACCGGAATCATGACAGTGGCTTGCTTAATGGAAAACACAGTCAATGCCGCTGTGTTGCAGGGAGTACGTGTGTGAAGCGGATTGTCGCATGTATTGCGACTTTCGTTCTGTGCGCCACCATTGCGCCGTTGTACACAGCCTCCGCGCGCGCAACTGAAGTAGCGCCTGAACCGATTGCTCGTTCGTACCCAACGCAAACATCTGGCGTTGCAGGATTTGGCTCGCCCAATGATGGAATCCCTTGGGGACTTGATCGAATTGATCAACGCACGTCCATTAGCTCAGTTGCAGCACAGCGTTCCTATGCATATGCATCAGGTACTACAGGTGCCGGCGTCACGGTGTATGTGGTGGATAGTGGAGTGCAGGCAAATCATTTAGATTTTGGTGGACGCGTTGTGAATGGTTGGAGTTATCGCGCCGACAATGCAGCACGGTTGAGTTACATATCCAGTCGAAATAGATATGCATCTGATCCAGACAACGGAATTGCCCCGTGTTCGAACACCTACGACTTTGAAGATGGTGGAATCAGATATCAACGACAATTCGATCCCGCCGTTTTTGATGGTCCTAGTTCTGTTGTAGCGAACGATTTCGGAACCACTGACAACGACGGTCACGGCACGCACGTGGCTGGCATTGTGGGAGGAACTCTTGCAGGTGTAGCTAAAGAAGCAACCATTGTTCCGGTGCGTGTCTTGGACTCTTGTGGTGCTGGCACACTGACGATGATTCTCAATGGCTTGAACTGGATTTTGCAGCGCCACACGGCCGGTAACAAAGCAGTGGTCAATCTCAGTCTTGGATTCACGACAGAAGTTCCCGAGGTTGATGCCGTGATTACCCAGATGATTAACAAGGGAATGATTGTCGTCGCAGCATCGGGAAACCGAGGCGCATCTGCATGCGGCACCACTCCAGCTGGAACGCTCGGCACATTTTCTGTGGGCTCCACGTATACCGCAAGTGTCAATGGAGCTTTTGTGGATCGAGAGCCTTCATTTTCAAACTATGGCGACTGTGTTGATCTATTTGCTCCGGGCACTCAAATCGTGTCTCCCTGGTCGTATCTTCATCCGGAAAACTCATCGGTAGTTGCATCGGCATTTGCGACAATGTCGGGTACTTCAATGGCTGCTCCCCATGTCAGTGGGGTGCTGGCGCGCTATCTGAACACCGTTTCTCTTTCTGCAAATGCCGATGCATCAGTGTCGTCCAATGCATGGACATGGACCCAGTTACACGCAACGTGTAACGCAGTGTCGTACTTTTCAAATAGTCGAGTGATGCAAACCCCGAATCGTTTGTTGGCAATTGGGGCGCCAGTTACCACGCCGTGTGTCCCACGAAATCTCACGGCGACACCTGATGTGGAATCTGCAACGGTGTCATGGAATGCACCTGTTGCTCACAACGGTGAAGTGCCTACTTATGAAGTGTCTTTGTCGCCCAGTGGTAAGAGCTGTGTGACAACACAGCTCACCTGTGCATTTACAGGCCTATTCGGAAACACGCCATACACGGTGTCTGTAATTACTCGCAACAGTGCGGGTACGAGCAATGTCGTTGTGACCACGGTGACTCCCATTCCTTCAGTGAGTCAGTTAGAGGTAGTTCCTGGCGACGGCACTCTTGTTGCGAGATGGACTGCAGTTGTGGGCCCGGGGGTGACTTTTACTGCTGTCGTCACACCTGGTGGTGCGCGTTGTGTGACCACCACGACCACGTGTGTCTTTGAGGGGCTTACGAATGATCAGGTTTATAACGTCACGGTGACAGGGGAGAATACTGTGGGAGCATCAACTACCAATGCTGTTGCTGTGCCCAATGGTGCACCCAAAGTGCCCACAGTTGTGCGCACGACAACGGGAATTGGTCGCGTGAGTTTTCGGTGGAATCCAATTATCGGATCAGTAAATCCCACTTATGTGTTGTCCACTCGCGACGGGCAGTATTTATGCACTACAACGTCTACGTCGTGCACTATCCGTGGTTTGACTAATGGAAAGTTCCAATCGTTTTATCTCTCCACGCGTACAACAGCAGGAGGAGAATCACTCACTCGGACTCGAGTCCGAGTTGCTGCAGGGTTCAAGGTTCGTCAGACATCAGTGAAGAGATCCACTCGCGTGTCATTGACCTCTCTCGTGACTCCCATCTCGCGGGGGAGGATTACATGGAGAACTTCTCCTGGGTGCCGCATTGCGGGAGGCCAACTCATTACGCCAAATCGGCGGACAACGTGTTCTCTCACAGTGTCGGTAGGTGCCTCAGGTGGTAGCCCTGCAATGTCGACCCGAGTGACGTTAGACATCCGATGAGGGAAGTACCGAACTTTTCTGATACCCTAGGGGGTATGAAAAAGCCTCGATTCCTCCCCATTGTTGTCGGATTGATATTGGTTACATCTCCTGTGCTTGCCTCGTGTGGCGGATCATCCTCCAGTAGCGACGACACAACAACGGTGATCTCGTTGGTGCCTGCGGGCAAAGTGATTGACGTGCGCACGCCCGAGGAATTCGGTGAGGGTTATGTGAAGGGGGCTGTGAACATTGATGTGTCCAACCCCAACTTTGAGTCCCAGATCGCTGCAATGGATAAAGATGCCGCCTACAGCGTGTATTGCCGGAGTGGCAACCGCTCTGCAGTGGCGGTGGAGATTATGCGGAATGCGGGCTTCACAAATGTGGTTGACCTAGGTGCAGTTGAAGATGCGGCAAAGGCGCTCTCGCTTCCCGTGGTCACGGACTAACTACTACAAGAGACGGAAACATCATCATGACAACAATGACATTGACAGAACAGAACTTTGAAGAGACAGTTCTGGCCGAAGGGATCACAATTGTGGATTTCTGGGCCGAGTGGTGTGGCCCTTGCAAAATGTTTGGCCCCATCTTTGAAAAATCATCTGACGCTCATCCCACAATTCGGTTTGGCAAAGTAGATACCGAAGCCGAACAAGGTCTTGCAGCCGCATTACAGATTCGCTCTATCCCCACCATCATGATCTTTCGCGATGGGGTGCTGCTCTTTAACCAAGCTGGTGCATTGCCCGAGCATTCGCTGGAGCAGGTCATTGCTTCAGCTGAAGCCCTCGACATGGATGTCATTCGTGCCGAAATTGCCGAGGCAGAAAAAGCCGAACAAGGCTCTTAAAACTCCTCCAGAACTTCTGTAATGTCCCCTCTGTGAGGGGGCTCACTGGGGAATCAATTCGGCGCAGCGTTGCAGCTGTTCTCGTCGTGGTGATGTTGGCTGTGGGGCTTGTGCGTCATGAACAACAGAGCAGTGCAACGGTAGTCGTCACAGATCGTATGGCATTGGGTGGCGCACACACATGTGTGATTAACAATGACAACACTGTGTGGTGTTGGGGTTCAAACGCATCTGGACAATTGGGTGTTGCTAACAGCGTCGTGGCAACAAGAGCGACATCTCCGGTTCGTTCTGATGCATTACCAGGCGGGCGGTTCGCAGTGAAGATTGCTGCAGGTGCGTCGCATACATGTGTGTTGGCTCAGGATGGAACGGTGTGGTGCTGGGGGTATAACGGTTACGGAGCAGTGAGTGGTTCAGGCGTCTTCATATCTACACCTCGCCAGGTCAATCTTTCCGTCGTTGCACAGGCGATTTTTGCTGGAGGCGAAAACTCATGTGCGCTACTGACAGACAACACATTGATGTGTTGGGGGCTAAATAGTTCGGGTCAATTAGGCATAGGCACTTCGGATAACAATGTCAATGGAACTCCTAGTGCCGTATCGAACATTCCTCAGACATTCACGGTGGCCGATGTCGCAATAGGGCGAGCACATATGTGTGCAATCAGTACCAACAACAGAGTCTGGTGTTGGGGTGGAACATCTAATGGAAAACAAGCGAGAGCACCGGGCGCCAATGTCACGGCGCCGCAACAACTCAATGTGGGTTCTGGCACCGCAACACGAGTATCCGCAGGCAACGATCACACCTGCGTTGCATTGTCTACTTCGGTCACGTGTTTTGGTGACAACTCATTCGGTCAACTTGGTGTGTCGCCTTTCAATGAAGAAAATGTGACCCCTGCGGGAACTGAATTTGGAATAGCCGTGGAGGATGTACTTGCCGGCGCAGGATTCACATGCGTTCGACTCCGCAATGCAGTACCTCGCTGTTGGGGCGAGAACTCAAGCCTGCAATTGGGTGCCGGCACCTCATCAACAATTGAACGGGAGATTCCTGGAGTTGTCAGCGGACTCGATAACACGGTGGTTGATCTTGTGCTTGGTGCATCTCACGGCTGTGCGTTGATGGCGAGTGGAGAAGTGCGCTGTTGGGGGAACAACAGCGAAGGACAACTTGGCTTGGGAAACAGAACGTCGCGCCACACAGCAACAGCGGTCAATGTGCTCAATGTTGTACCGACCACAACGACCACAACGACAACGACGACAACGACAATTCCCACAACGACAATTCCGACAACAACAGTTCCACCGGCGCCATCATCTGACACCACTTCGTCCACCTCTTCGTCTACTTCCACATCGACGTCCACAACAACTTCAACACCGACATCTAATACTGAAACGAGTCCTATTGCGGTCGTTTCTGAATCACTTCACATCAAACCAGTCATTACGCAGCTACGTCTACGTCGTGGTCGCAGTGTGAGTGCTTCCAAAATTGCCCAGGCCGTGTCAATGACAATTCCGAAGACCTCGAAAGGCAAGCTTCGAATCAGCATTGTGCGAGGTACGCAAAACTGTGTCTTTACAAACACCAGTATTCGTGCGGTGCGTAAAGGGCAGTGCACCGTCTCGGTCACTATGGTGCCAAAAAAAGGGAAAACTCTCACTCGAAAAACCACAATTACTGTCAATTAATACCCGGTGAAATCTGATGTTTCCCAAGAGGGTAAGGTTGAAGTGTGAGTTCTCGACCATCAAATTCTCGCGAGCGCATTGTGGCAGCCGCCCAAGAAGAAATCGAGATTAAAGGCATTCTGGGTCTGCGAGTGCAAGATGTCGCAGAACGTGCGCGAGTGTCAGTTCCTCTTATCTACAAGTATTTCGGTGACCGAGATGGCATCTTGGCCGAGGCGCTTGGTGCCATGTTTGAAGAATTCGTCTTGCAAAGACTCGATCATTCAGAGCAATACTTCTTGTCGTTGGAATCACCCACAATCGATGATCTAGTGGCCATGCTTGCTCTGCCCCGACAAGATTTCCGACGCTCGAGTCGTTGGACACGTGTGCAAATCTTGGCTGCATCAATGGAGATTCCCGCGTTGCGCACTCGATTGGGTCTTGCACAGACAGCCATTTACGACCAACTCATCACATTTATGGATCAAGTGCAACGCAAAATGATGGGCGGCCAGATTGTCGTATCGTCTGCTGCGTTGGCCATGTTGGTTCACAGCTATTCACTCGGTTTTATTCTCAATGACCTTGAAGACGGCGGATCACGCGTGAGTGATGAAGAGTTTTCTCACCTTATGCATGCGATGTTGTCAGGTGTCTTTGACCTGTCGCAGCGTGTGCCGACAATATCTTCGTGAAGTTGAGTCGCTTTAGCGAAAGACGAGACGCGCAAATTTTGAGCGAGGGCTTGAGCCCGCTGTGTTTACTGCACGCACACGTACGGCATACACTCCACGCTTCAATCCAAAGATGCGCACTCCTGCCACAGAGTCGGTGATTGCCTTGGCAACAACACGATTCTTTTGAATAAAGAGAACTTCGTAGTTGGCCACTGCAGCGTTTTCGGGAACTGTCCAAGTGACGTCTACAGAAGATCGCACTTGCTGTGCACGCACGCGTGTAGGGCGCGCGGGTATTGCGTCGGTGTTTGATGAACCCTGTGGTGCAGAAAATGCACGTGTCGCTCGCAATGGAATAATGGTGTTCGATCTTTCAGAGAATGGGCCCACACCCACAGCGTTCATTGCTGCAACGGCAAAGGTGTGCGATGAGGCAGCGCGTAAGTTTCCAATGGTGTGGGATTCATCGGCATCCACCACGACACGACCAACGAGTTCACCTTTGCGATAAATCTGCACCACATGGCCAGTGATGGGAAGACCACCAGTGGATGCTTCAGTCCAATCAAGCCATGATGACGTGAGTCCGCTTAATGCTCTGGGTTGAAGTGGTGCTCCTGGCACAGTGGGTGCCTGCGTTGTTCCAGATCCTGGTGGACCAGTTGCTGCATCGGGATTGCTCGGCGCAATGACAGGGGGCGTCGCTGGGATGACTGCGGGGTCACCATAGGCCAAGAGATTTGGTGACAATGTTCCTGCACTGGTCACCACATTGGGCGTGGC